>LDZP01000175.1_pt1 | contig 45523 bp, 52 predicted proteins | sample 615351 | NCBI WGS metagenome assembly LDZP01 (sample SAMN03408296, study PRJNA278302) | terrestrial metagenome | isolation source: oil reservoir sample I1 | place: USA: Alaska, North Slope, Ivishak formation | collected 2013
AAAAGTTCAGGATTTAAATAAAATTATAGAATACGTAATGATTACACCTGCTCTCGTGATTAATGAAGAAGTCAAAGTTGCAGGCAGAGTTGCAACAAAGGATGAAATTAAAAAATACATTGAAGAATATACAAAATAAGAGGTGCAATTTTTGCACCTCTTACTCTACTTCATAAACTTCAGAAACAAACCCTTTTGCATAGTTAGCCAACTTGTAAGCTTCATCGTCAACAAATTGGCAAGCTCCGTCCTTCTGATGAAACCTTGTTGAAAATCTCAAATGAATAAGGTGATTTTTATTTTCTTATAGAATTAATTATTCAAGCTCTGAAGCGGAGCAGGAATCCTGCCACCTCTTTTTATAAATGTATCGGCGGAAAAATTGTTTACTTTCATAACAGGTGCGTGTCCCAAAAGTCCACCAAATTCGACATGGTCTCCTTCTTTTTTGCCGGGTACAGGGATGATCCTTACAGCTGTTGTCTTTTTGTTTATCATGCCTATTGCCATCTCATCTGCAATTATTGCTGATATAGTTTCGGCTGGCGTGTCCCCAGGTATTGCAATCATGTCAAGCCCAACAGAACACACGCATGTCATTGCTTCAAGCTTTTCTATTGATAGCGCACCTGCCTCAACAGCGCTTATCATTCCTGCGTCTTCACTTACAGGTATAAAAGCACCGCTTAAACCTCCAACATAGGATGATGCCATTACACCGCCTTTTTTGACGGCATCATTTAAGAGCGCCAGTGCTGCTGTTGTACCAGGTGCACCGCATTTTGAAAGTCCCATTGCTTCAAGTATGTTTGCGATACTATCACCAATTTCGGGAGTTGGTGCAAGCGACAGGTCAAGTATGCCAAAAGATGTGTTTAATCTTTCTGCTGCAAGCCTTCCTATAAGTTCACCTGCACGTGCAATCTTAAAGGAAGTTTTTTTAATAATTTCGGAAATTTGACCAAAATCAGCTTTGTTATCAAGCTTTGAAAGTGCTGCTAAAATTACGCCTGGTCCACTTACGCCAACATTAATGACGCATTCGCCTTCACCTACACCGTGAAAAGCACCCGCCATAAATGGATTGTCTCCCGGCGCATTACAGAAAACTACAAGTTTAGCTGCACCTATTCCGTCTTTGTCTTTTGTAAGTTCGGCGGTTTTTTTAATTATTTTCCCCATTAAAGCTACGGCATCCATATTTATACCTGCTTTTGTTGTAGCTACATTGATTGAAGAACAAACCCGTTCAGTAGAAGATAATGCTTCAGGTATTGAATTTATTAATCTTAAATCACCATCAGTAAAACCTTTGTGTACAAGTGCCGAGTACCCTCCGATGAAATTAACCCCGACTTCTTTTGCTGCAGCATCCAGTGCCTTTGCTATTTTTATAAAATCTTCCGTGCTTTTTGCGCTTTCGGAAATTAAAGCTATTGGTGTTACAGAAATGCGTTTGTTGACAATAGGTATGCCAAATTCTGATTCAAGGTCATTTGCTACTTTTACGAGATTCTTTGCCTTTTTTGTAATTTTATCGTATATTTTATTTGATAAAGTTTCTACATTATCGCTTACGCAATCTCTTAAATTTATACCCATTGTTATAGTTCTTATGTCAAGTTTTTCAGCTTGTACCATACGTATGGTTTCTTCTATTTCATCAAACGCAAATCTCATATCAATCCCTCACAGTCTATGCATTGCCCTGAATATGTCTTCTTTTTGAATATCAATCTTAAGTCCCATTTTCTCTCCAAGAGAATTTAAGTTTTCTTTTAAAATATTAAATTCCACTGTACTATTTGATATATCAACAATCATAATCATAGTAAATATATCCCTTAAAATTGTCTGGCTGATGTCGAGAATATTTATATTTGCTTCAGCTAACAATTTTGAAACAGAGTAAATAATACCGACCTTGTCTACTCCAATTATGGATATAATCGCTTTTTGCACATTCACCAAAACCACTCCTTGCCCTATTTCTGTATAGTATACTATAGTGCGAATATATTTGCAAATATACATTTTTTAATTGTTTTTTCGTAGTTTTATGTAATATAACTTTTGTGTTCCTATTGTTAACCCATATCTCCCAACTCATACATCACTATGGAACACACACTAATAGCTGCTGTCTCTGTTCTTAAAATCCTCGGTCCCAAACTCACAAGTTTAGCGCTATACCTTAAAGCCAAATCAACTTCCTCTTCTGAAAATCCTCCTTCAGGACCTACAAAAATAGCAACTTTTTTAATATTTTTTACTCCATCTAATACTTCTTTTAATTTTAAAGTTTTTTCTTTTTCGTATGGGATTATACATAAGTCAAATTCCTCAATTTGCTTTAATGCCTCCTCAAAAGAAATAGGCATACAAATTTCGGGCAATGACGTTCTGCCCGATTGTTTACAGGCTTCCCGAGATATCTTATTCCATCTTTCAATTTTTTTGTTTAAATTGCTGTTTTTTATATCTACAACCGAATAGCGAGTTATAATGGGAATAAATTTTTTAACTCCTATCTCTGTACATTTTTGAATTATTAATTCCATTTTATCTGACTTGGGCAAACCCTGAAATAATGCAATTTCAATTGAACTTTCAGTATTCGATTGTAATTTGCTTTCTAAAAATAAAATTACTCTGTTTTTTTCTACGCCATAAATAGATGTTTGATATTCAGTAGAACCGTCAGATATTACAATTTCATCTCCTTTTTTCAATCGAAGAACATTTATTATGTGATGAGTATCTTTTCCCTCTATATAGGCAAAATTTTCTTTTATTTTTTCTTTATCAACAAAAAATTTCCTCATAATAACTCACTTTTTCCTTGATAATATTGTACACCATTCTCCTTCTTCTTTTATTTGCAATATCTCAAAAAATGGCTGTATTTTTTCCATGACTTCTTTTTTTCTACTTTTTATTATACCACTAGCTAAAAATAAGCCCTCTTCTTTTAAGTATTTAGGAACCTCTGTCGACAACTTAATTATCACATCAGCAATTATATTTGCCACTATAATATCCGCTTTTCCTCTAAATTCGCCTAATAAATCACTTTTAAATACTTTTACATTTTGTAAGTTATTTAATTCTACATTTTGTCGGGCTACTTCCACGGAAGCTTCGTCTATATCTGCCGCATAAACTTCCTTTGCTCCTAATTTACTACTAGTAATACTAAGTATGCCTGAACCACAACCTATATCAAAAACTATGCTTTCTGGTATCACAATCTCCTCTAAAAATTCCAGACACATCTTTGTAGTCTCATGGGTGCCTGTGCCAAAAGCCATTCCGGGGTCTAATTCGATAATTATCTCTTCTCCTTGAGATACATATTCTTCCCAAGAAGGCTTAATCACTATTTTCTTCCCTATTTTTAAAGGCTTATAGTACTGTTTCCAATTGCTTGCCCAGTCCGCTTCATCTACTTCTGAGACTTTTAAGTCAAAATTGCCTATATCAATTCCAAAAGATTTAAGTTCTACAATTCTATCTTTTAAAATATTTATTCTATCTATAGTATCTGAAGCAATAGGAAAATAGGCGAAAACCTTAATATTTCCCTCTTCTTCAAAAAGAGAAGGGTCAAAGTAATCCCAATTATCACTTTGCGCCAATAGTTTTACATCATTCGGGTTTTTTATAACTACACCGCCAGCACCTAATTCGTGCATGATATTTGTCACAGCCTCTTCTGCTTCTTGTATAGTTGTAACTTGTACTTCAATCCATTTCATTCTTTTCACACCTTTAATTTAAATTTATTATCCGCCAAAAGCATCCTTCATCCTTTGAAAAAAGGATTTTGATTCCGTCGAAGTCTCACCCTCTAATTTTCTCAATTCTCTCAGCAATTCTCTTTGCTTTTCTGTCAACTTTTTAGGCACATCAATATAAACTTCTACAATTTGGTCTCCGCGTCCTCTTCCATTTATGTGGGGAATTCCTTTTCCCCTTAACCTAAACTTGGTCCCTGTCTGAGTTCCTTCTGGTATTGTAAAGCTAACTGGTCCATCCAGTGTAGGAATTTTTATTTCTCCCCCCAAAGCTGCATCAGTAAAACTTATAGGCATTTTCAAATACACATTGTATCCTTCTCTTTTAAACAACTCGTGGGGCTTTACGCGAATTATAAGATACAAGTCCCCTTTTGGACCTCCTCTTAAGCCTGGCTCTCCTTCCCCTCTTAAGGTAAGCATTTGTCCTTCGTCTATTCCTGCTGGTATAGTAACTCTAATTTTTCTCCTCCTTCTAATTCTACCTGTTCCACCGCATTTGTTGCAAGGGTCAGTAATAATTTTTCCTTCACCATGGCACCTATGACAAGTTCTTATATTTACAATTCTTCCAAAAGGAGTATTCTGTGCAGTTCTCACTTCACCAGTTCCATGACATACAGGACAAGTCTCTGGTTTACTACCTGGCTTTGCCCCTGTTCCTTTACACGTATCACACTCTTCAAATCGTTCAACCTCTATTTCTTTTTCTGCCCCAAAAGCAGCTTCTTCAAAAGTTAAAGTAAGGTCATATCTTATGTCATTACCCTTTTGAGGGCCTGTTTCTGCTCTTCTCCTGCCAGTACCAAAGAAATCATTAAAAATATCGCCAAATATATCGCCAAATCCTCCAAAGCCTCCAAAATCAAAACCGCCCTCTCCAAAACCTCCTTGACCAAATCCACCTTGGCCAAAACCGCCTTGCTCAAAGGCTGCGTCTCCAAATTGGTCATATTGGGCTCTTTTTTGAGGGTCGGAGAGAATTTCGTAAGCTTCGTTTATTTCTTTAAATTTTTGCTCTGCTTCTTTATCTCCTGGGTTCAAGTCAGGATGATATTTCTTAGCAAGCCGTCTATAAGCCTTTTTTATTTCCTCTTCTGTGGCATTTCTATCTACTCCTAATATTTCATATAAATCTTTTTTAGCCACTTTCTCACCTGCCTTTCATTACGTAAATTAGAACCAGGTAAAACCTGGTTCTATATTATTTATTATCATCCTCCACTTTGTAATTGGCTTCATAAACATTGTCCTGTGTTGTACCTTGTCCAGCACTACCTGTATTTGTAGCTCCTCCCGTTTGTCCTCCCGCTTGTTGGTATATTCTTGTAGAAACTTTGTAGAAGGCTTGTGAAAGTTTCTCAGAAGCATTTTTAATCGCTTCTATATCGCTTCCTTCAAGAGCTTTTCTCACATTTTCTATTTCTCTATTTATTTCATCTTTTTCGGCTTGCGTCATCTTATCTCCAAGGTCTTTCATTGTTTTTTCAGCTTGATAAATGAGAGAATCTGCTTTATTCCTTATTTCGATTTCTTCTTTCTTCTTCCTATCTTGTTCTTCATACTGCTTAGCCTCATTAATCATTCTTTGTATCTCTTCTTCTGACAAATTAGTTGTAGAAGTAATAGTTATATCCTGAGATTTACCAGTACCTAAGTCTTTTGCAGAAACATGTACAATTCCATTGGCATCTATGTCAAAAGTAACTTCAATTTGAGGTACTCCTCTTGGAGCTGGTGGAATCCCTGACAAAATAAACCTTCCGAGAGTCTTGTTGTCTTTTGCCATAGGCCTTTCGCCTTGTAACACGTGTATTTCAACAGAAGTCTGATTATCCGCTGCAGTGGTAAATATCTGGCTCTTTCTTGTAGGTATTGTGGTGTTTCTCTCTATAATCTTAGTAAATACTCCACCTAAGGTCTCTATACCCAAAGACAAAGGTGTTACGTCCAGTAAGAGAATATCTTTCACTTCTCCGACCAATACTGCCGCCTGTATAGCTGCACCTATAGCCACTGCCTCATCTGGGTTAATTCCTTTGTGAGGTTCTTTACCCATTATTCTCTTTACTGTCTCCTGTACCAAAGGCACTCTTGTAGAACCACCAATGAGAATGACTTTATCAATATCAGAAGGTTTTAAACCTGCGTCGCTTAATGCTTGGTTAACAGGACCTACAGTTGATTCTACAAGGTCGGAGATTAGCTCTTCAAATTTTGCCCTTGTAAGATTTACATCTATATGTTTTGGACCTGTAGCATCAGCAGTAATAAATGGCAAGTTTATATTAGTAACCGTTGCAGAAGAAAGCTCTATTTTTGCTTTTTCCGCAGCATCTTTTAGTCTCTGCAATGCCATCCTGTCATTTCTTAAGTCAATTCCATATTCTTTTTTGAAGTTGTCAGCAAGCCAATCTATTATCCTTTGGTCGAAGTCATCCCCACCCAAGTGGTTATTGCCACTTGTAGCCAAAACTTCAAATACTCCATCTCCTATTTCCAAAATAGAAACGTCAAAAGTACCGCCACCTAAGTCGTAAACCATTATCTTTTGATTTCCTTCTTTGTCAAGGCCATATGCCAAAGCAGCAGCTGTCGGCTCATTTATTATTCTCAAAACCTCAAGACCTGCAATCCTACCTGCGTCTTTTGTAGCCTGTCTTTGGCTGTCATTGAAATAAGCAGGAACAGTAATTACCGCCTGTGTAACTTTTTCACCCAAGTAAGCTTCTGCATCAGCCTTGAGCTTTTGCAAAATCATTGCAGAAATCTCTTGAGGTGTATATTCTTTATCGTCAATTTTTACTTTGTAATCAGTTCCCATGTGTCTTTTTATAGACATTATAGTCCTGTCAGGATTTACAATTGCCTGCCTTTTTGCAACTTGCCCTACTAACCTTTCTCCTTCTTTAGTAAAAGCAACGACTGAAGGCGTAGTACGAGCTCCTTCTGCGTTAGGTATTACTACAGGTTGGCCTCCTTCCATAACAGCAACACAAGAAAAAGTAGTTCCTAAGTCAATTCCTATAACTTTCCCCATATTTTTCAACCTCCTTTTTATTTTGCTACTTTAACCAAACTTGGTCTTATTACTTTATCTTTTAGATAATACCCTTTTTGGAAAACTTCAATAATTTCATTTGGTTGTTTTCCTTCTACCTCTTCCTGCATTACAGCATGGTGCTTATAGGGGTCAAAAATCTGCCCCTCTGCTTCAATTTCTTTTACACCAAATTTATCCAACATCTTTTTAAACTGCCTGTAAATTAATTCTATCCCTTCTTTTAGAGAATTATAATCTCCACTGCTCGCCAAAGCTCTTTCAAAATTATCCATAACAGGCAAAAGTTCTAAAATTACTATTTCTTTACCATATTCTACCATTTCTGATTTTTCTTTTTCTGTTCTCTTCCTGTAATTTTCAAATTCTGCTTTCAATCTTTGTGCAATATCTAAATATTCTTGAGCTTCAGCCTCTTTTTGCTGAAGTTTTTGCTTTAATTCCTCTATTTCATCAACCGTTTGTTGCTGATGCTCTTGCTGTGTTTGTTCTTCCTCTTCAGGAGGCCCTTCCATTTGTTCATTTGATTCTAAATTATTTACATCATTTTCCTCCTCTTTGTTAATTTCTTTTTCCATCTCTTCCACTTATATCACCTCGTTATATTTCATCATTGTATATACTCGACAAAAGATTTGAAAGCTCTTTTGTCATCACATTGATTTCGTTAATCAACCTTCTATAATCCATTCTTGTAGGTCCTATAATTCCTATTGTACCCACCACACGGCCATTAATCTTATAAGTAGTTTTTATTACGCTTAAATCCTTCATCTCTTCAAACTTGTTTTCGCTTCCTATTCTCACATCTATAAAATCTACTTCAGGCTCTAAAACTTCGTTCAATAACGACTTGTTGTCCAAAAGATTGAAGAAATTTTTTGCTTTGCCTAAATCCTTGTATTCAGGAAAATCTAAAATATGGGAAGTTCCATCCGCATAAATGTCTGTTTCCTGTAACTGCTTCAAGCTCAAAAGTATAGTGTTTATCAATTCGTCGGCTATAAAAGCCATCTCTCCCAACATCTGCCTTAAATCCTGTTGTAAAAACTCAAAAATATCTTTTTCACTTTTTCCGGCAATTTTCTCGTTTAACAAATTATTTAAAAACTCAAAAATAGTTCTATCTACATTTTGGCATAAATTTAGCAAGTAATTTTTTACAATTCCTGTGTCCGTCACTACTAAAAAGATCATTTTATTAGAAGCAACAGGTATAAGTTGGATTTTCTTTATTCTATCAGGGTTCAACTTTGGCATTTTAGCAACTGTAGTATGGTGAGTTATGTTAGCCAAAATTCTTGCATATTTCTTTACAATTTCATCAAATTCTGCTATTATTTCCTCGCGAGTATTATAGCTAATTGGAGGGTCATTGTTTATATAATTTCGAAGAATGCTGTCTACATAAAATCTATATCCTTTATCTGAAGGTATTCTTCCTGCGGAAGTATGAGGTTGCTCCAAATATCCCATTTCTTCTAAATCCGCCATTTCGTTTCTTATAGTAGCAGAACTTAATCCTATATTGTACTTCTTAGCTATTGTTCTCGACCCTATTGGCTCTGCCGTCATAATATAATCAGTAATAACCGCATATAGTATTTTTTTCTTCCTATCATCTAACGGCATTTTCACCACCCCATGTATTATTAGCACTCTACTCGATTGAGTGCTAATTCATGTTTTTAAAATACCACTCTTATAATTTTTTGTCAATACTCATTTAGGGCAGAAATTCTTCAAAAATGACGTTAGAGACATCAATACCCCTCTCGGTAAGTTTTACACACTCATTATCAATCTCAATTAGACCTTCTTTTAAGTATTTTTGTATTACTTTTTTGTAAATTTCAAACAAACTGATACCAAATCTTTTCTTAAAATCCTTGTCACACACTCCTTTTGTCATTCTCATTCCTAAAAACATAAACTCAGCCATTCTATCTTGTTTTGTCAACTTTATCTTTTCCTTAACTGCACTTTTTCTTTCTAAAATGCTCTTAATATAGTCTTTTATATTTTCAATATTACTATATCTTACATCCTCCATATAAGAATGGGCTCCTGCACCAAATCCCAAATAATTTTTGCATTCCCAGTATAAAATATTGTGGCGACATTCAAATGTGGGCAATGCAAAATTAGATATTTCGTAATGGTGATAGCCTTTTTCTTTTAAAAACTCTATACCCCAATGATACATTTTAAGCTCTTCTTCCTCATCAACTATAGGCAACTGACCCTTTTCATAAAGTCTGTAAAAGGAGGTGTTAGGTTCTAAAATCAAGCTATAAGTAGAAACATGCGTCGGCTGTAATTTTACTACTTCTTTTAAAGTTTCTTGCCACTCTTTAAAGGTTTGAGTAGGAAGAGCATACATAAGGTCTATATTTATATTGTCAAAGAACTTTTTCACTAACTCATAATTTCCAAAAAATTCTTCTACTGTATGAATTCTACCTATATATTTTAAAAGCCTATTTTGAAAAGCTTGAAGTCCAATACTTACTCGGTTTATCCCGTTGTCTTTATAAATTTTTAGTTTTTCTTCAGTTATAAGGCCGGGATTCATTTCAATAGTAATTTCGCAACCATCAAGTATTTTATAATTTTTAAATACAGACTTCAATATCTTCTCTATATAAGAAGGAGGCAAAAGGTTAGGGGTACCTCCTCCTATATAAACCGAAACCACATTATAATCTTTTGTAGAATTTGATTCTATTTCCATAAGTAGTGCCCGAATATAGTCGTCAAAAAGATAATCATAGCCTGCATAAGAATTAAAATCACAATAATAGCATTTTCTTTTACAAAAAGGAATGTGAATGTATAATCCTATCTCCCTCATTTTTCATCATCTAATTTCAATATTGACATAAAAGCCTCTTGAGGTATTTCAACACTTCCCACCTGTCTCATGCGCTTTTTACCTTCTTTTTGCTTCTCCAAAAGTTTTTTCTTACGAGTTACGTCTCCTCCATAGCACTTGGCAAGGACATTTTTCCTCAAAGCTTTTACAGTCTCTCTTGCAATAATCTTAGAACCTATTGCAGCCTGGATTGGGATTTCAAAGAGGTGCCTTGGAATATTTTCTTTTAACTTTTCTACAATTTTTCTCGCTTTTTCATAGGCTTTATCTTTATGAACTATCATGGATAAAGCATCTACCAATTCGCCATTTATCAAAATATCAAGCTTTACCAAATTAGATTCTTTATACCCTTTAAGCTCATAGTCGAAAGAGGCATAACCCCTTGTTCGTGATTTTAAAGCATCAAAAAAGTCGTATATTATCTCATTTAAAGGCATTTCATATTTTAAAAGTACGCGAGTTTGTTCTAAATATTCCATTCCTAAATATGCTCCCCGTCTATCCTGGCAAAGCTCCATAATCGCCCCTACATATTCAGTAGGCACCATAATAGTAGCTTCCACAATTGGCTCTTCAATATGATCTATTTGCGTAGGAGGTGGCATTTTTGTAGGATTGTCCAAATCCAATACTTCTCCATTAGTCTTATATACTTTATAGATTACACTTGGAGCAGTAGTGACAAGGTTTAAATTGTACTCTCTTTCAAGTCTTTCTTGGACTATTTCCATGTGCAAAAGTCCCAAAAAGCCACACCTAAATCCAAAACCTAAGGCAGCAGAGGTGTCAGGTTCAAATACAAGTGACGCATCATTTAGCTGAAGTTTTTCTAAAGCTTCTTTTAAATTTTCATAATCTTGTCCATCCGCAGGATAAATTCCACAAAAGACCATTGGCACTACTTCTTTATAGCCAGGAAGTGGAGAATCGGCTGGATTATCTGCGTCTGTTATTGTATCTCCTACACGAGTGTCTTTTACATTTTTTATGCTGGCAGCAATGTAGCCAACTTCACCGGCTTTAAGCTCTTCTACTGGATAAAGGTTAGGTCTAAACATACCCACTTCTGTAACTTCAAAAACTTTGCCAGTAGAAAACATTTTTATTCTCATTCCTGGTTTAACAATTCCATCTACTACCCTTACAAAGCTTATTGCTCCTTTGTAATTATCATAAAAAGAATCAAAAATTAGCGCTTTTAAAGGCTTATTTTCATCTCCTTTTGGAGGTGGAATTCTATTTACAATGGCTTCTAAAACTTCTTCTATACCTATGCCTTCTTTAGCAGAGGTAAGCAAAGCATCTTCTGCGTCAATCCCAATCACGTCTTCAATTTCTTTTTTTACATGTTCAGGATTTGCTGAAGGAAGGTCTATTTTATTTATCACAGGTACTATCTCTAAATCATGTTCTAAAGCCATATATACATTAGCAAGGGTTTGCGCCTCAATCCCTTGTGTAGCATCTACTACAAGCAGGGCTCCTTCACAAGCTGCAATACTTCGGGATACCTCGTAAGTAAAATCCACATGTCCAGGGGTATCAATGAGATTAAGCTCATATTCATTTCCATCTTTAGCTTTATAAATCATTCTTACAGGCTTTAACTTTATAGTAATTCCTCTCTCCCTTTCTAATTCTAAATTATCTAAAATTTGCTTATCTGTTTCCCTTTCAGAAAGAAAACCTGTTTTCTCAATAAGTCTATCTGCAAGAGTAGATTTACCATGGTCTATGTGAGCAATAATGCAAAAATTTCTAATATACTGCATCCTCTCTGACATTTTGTACCTCCTCAAGAATTAAAGACTTAGACCTCATTTCCAAAATCGCCCCTTAAAGTATTGGCTTAACCCTCCTATGTCAATAACTGACTCCTTACCAAAAATTTTAACGATCACCTTTTCGCTATTTGAATATACACCAAATATATTTACTTTCCTCACCCCAGTAGTAATTTCATTAAAGGAAGAATCAGCTATTACAAGTCCTACTACCATAATAACAATGTACAATAAAAGAGCAAAGATTACAAGTCTCTTTCTTTGAATCTGTTTCTTTCTCTCTCTTGTCCTTGTAAGCCTCATCTTTTATCTTCCCTTCAAGGTATGATAAATCTGTTGTATTTCTTTAATCATTTTATCATAACTATATTTTTCTGCACTTTCTTTTCCTTTTAAGCTTATATTTTTTCTCAGTTCTGCAACTTTCAAAAAATTCTCCATAACTTTTTTCCATTTTATACCTATTTTGTCTAATAATATCACTAGTTATAGTAAATGTTTTTTTATTCCTCCTTCTGATTTTCTTACAATTTGCAATACCTTCATTTTTCCCATAAAACCACCTTTTAAGACATTTCATCAATAACAAAATGTATTAACATAGGTCCTACAAACACCATCATTGTAGCTGCCGCTACAATTCCTGAATCATTAAAAACCAATGCAAGAATGCTTCCTATAATCGTCGCAACAAAGCATATTCGAATGTAGGTGTGTTTTTTGAAAATTTCACTCAACACTCCAACGGGTTTGAAGAAAAGAATTAGTAAAACACCTATAAGTGTCAACAATACTCTCGACCATATAGAATATTTTATGAGTTTATAATTCATTAAAAGCTTTCTTTCAAAAATTTGCAATAAAGATTCTATGCCATGGTTTTTTACTAAAGCAAAAGTTTGTCCTATGTGAGTTTGTTGAGAAACCGGCCTTAAAGAATCCAAGTAAAACAAGCCTATAAGCATTAAAACTATCCCTATCCCAATATACAATAGATTTCTTATGTTAATTTTTTTACCAGATAAAAGTAACAATGCCACAGCAAAAGCTCCAAAGGCCGTTATCGATCCTCCAACATTTGTACCTATACTTGGAGCTGCAATAAAGTAGAATACCAGTGCGTATATTATTGAAGTTATAGCTAAAAGCAGCTTTTTATTCGAAAAAATTTCAAAAGCCATTGTAGTAAAACATAAGACGGCTCCAATCAATACCCCCAGATACTCGTTTCCTATGCCATAAAAACGGGCCCCTACGATGACGTCATAGCTTAAAAAAGAATTTTTTAGCAAATATTGCCCTGTCACAAGGTCAATTAGCAAAACAAGGGAAGTAATTAAACCTATTATAGCATAGAAATAATAACCATAAGGATTAATTTCATGAATCGCTATAATTGCTACTGCTGTCAAAAATAATATTCCCACGATGCTATTTGATAGACTAGTATAATTAAACAAAGGTAATAGCAAAAAAGTCAAAGGAATAGTAGAAACAAAAAATAATAGAGGCTTTAAATAGACCGCATACTTTTTCAAAAAAAACAAAACTAATAGGGCTAAAATTAAAATTATTATCTCTAAGACCACATAAGTCCTTAAGAAAATAGGCCTATAAGTGTAATTAAAAACAAGTTTATGACTTTCAGCCAATAATTTGTCTACACTTCCTTTGTAACCAGAATTATAAAGGGGATGTCCCATCAAAAAAGTGGGTATAGGAATGTCAAAATACTGTAAAATTGTCGGCATTAAATCTGTATTTGTGACAATCCCCTCTCTTTTTGTTGTGTCTGAAGTAACATAGCCTTTAGTAAAGCCTGGTCCAAAAAGTATTATGGGGGTTAAATAACTCTTTTGCCCCATATCTTTAGATGGAGGAAGTGGAGTTAAGACAATGTATAAGGTGTTGGGACTGCCTTCTCTTATGACTTTGCCAATAAATTTATCTGCTTCGTATAAAGCCCTTTTTTTATTTCTCTCATTAATTTTATCCATCGCATATTTATGGTAATCATTCGCTCTTAACGTATCCCCTAATTGAAAAACCGTTAAGTCGGGTTTTTCCTTCATCTCAGTATATTTTTGATAAAGCAAATCATAATCTGTCATAATTCCAAAAGGGCTGAAAGGGTCTCTTTTTAAGACATTATCACTCACATCCCCAAAATCTACAATTCCTTTTTCATCCATTACTATAAGAGGTGCATATCTTCTTTGTTCTACATCAGTATCTTCATTACCAAACACAGCAACAGTTTTTCCATTTTGTTTTAAAAGAGTGCCTAATAAGCCAGGTACTACAATGTGATTTCGAGTTAGGTTATTTCTCTCTACTTGCGCAAAATCTAAATTTACTATATTAAATACTTGGGGTTTAATACCTGTATTTCTTTTGAAAATTATAGAGGCTTGTTCTCCATTTACTATTTCAGAAGCATTAAAATTAAGGGAAGCTTTTTCAGATCCTACAGCTCTTGTCCCACAACCAATTGTCATATACACGTTTTCAGGGGTCCTGCCTCCATCAGAATTTACCGTCATAAGTCCATATGTACCATTTTCCATGAGGTATTTTATATTAGGAAGGTCATTTTCAACATAGTCATTTAAATTAACCCTGTCTACAATAAAAATAACTATTTTTCTATCTTTTATACTATTTACTTGTCCATAAGAAACAGTACTAAAGAGGATTAAAAACGCCAAGACCAATCCCATTATTCTTGCTACAAATTTCATAAAGAACCTCCTAAATCTTTGATAATTACAGTAATTTATTTTAACCTTTTTTTAAATTAATATCAACATCTATCGCTATAAAATAAAAAGCAGTTTTCACTGCCCAAAATCTTGTTGCTGCTTTATCACTTCACTAATGGCTTTAGCCAGATACTTTGTAGTTGCAATTGCCTCCTCTAAAGTATTATAGTTACTTCCTAATTCTATCAGTATCGACTTTTCAAGAAGATGCTGATTATATTCACTGTAGGGCTTTACCTGTACTCCTAAAGATAGGCCGGGATAAAGCTCATTTAATTTATCACTTATTCTTTTGGCAAATTCGTAATTTTTTCTCCAATCTTGTTGCATTTCCGGTGTCCTTCTTGAGCCTATTATGAAAGAAACTCTTGCTACTTTTTCCCCGTTTATTTCCATCACATATTTTTTTCTAAAATCTTGGTTTGGCAAATTGCTCAAAACAGGAATAGTTTCTACTCCTGGTTTCATAACAGCACCATAGCCATCTCTATGCAAGTCAATCGCTGCCTTAATAGAAGGATACTCCTTTAAAATTTTACTGACTGTTGCAAAAGAGTTTACATAAGATTTGTCATAGTTATAATCGTTGATAGTTTTGTCGTGCAATACAGGAATTCCTTCTTTTCTAAGATATTCCGTAAGATAATCCGCTACTTTTGCAACAGTATAATTTAAATCATCTGTCCTATCATAGCCGTACCTTGCTATGTATTTGTTCTTTTCTGTAGCAGCATAAGCTTCCATAGTATGAGTGTGATATATCAAAAGATAGGGTTTACTATTATCTATATTTTTCGAAACTGGTTTTTCTTCCTCTCCTTGTGTCTGCGGTGTGTTTTTGTCACTTTGTGCATTAGTATCAGACAAATTCACATTGTTATTAGAAGGAGGATTTGTTTGTGCATCATCATTCTGTATATTATTAGTACTTACCTTTTTCAAATCTACCTGTGCTAAAATTGGAAGTTGAAATTTCAATATATTGATAGGGTCTTTAACTTTAGCATTTAACAAAGTGGAAAAGGTTAAATCCTTTCCTGTATATCCCTGAGAGGTAAAAGCTACTTCTATTATCGGCAGGGTATAATTTATTGAAGTTACAAATAAACTGTCTAATTTATCATACTCCTCTGAAAAAGAATCACCAATTATTTGTTTATATTCACCTTTATAAGGTTGTGTCATCCAATTATAAAGAAAAACATTTGTCAATAACAAAATTAAAAACATTATCCTGCTTATCTTTAAACTATAATACCTGTACAAAAGAAGCACCTCTCTTTGGTTTTTATATTTTATAAATATTCCATCAAGAGGTGCTTTAGTACTTCATGTTTAATGAAGTAATTGATTCATTTCCCTTTCTGTAAGACCAGGTTGCAGTGCAAGATTTATTCCTCTAGATATAATTGAAGCTATATTTCGTACCAATAAATCTATTTCTTTAGGAGTAACTACAAGATTATGTACATAAGGTGTTAAAACTTCTTGAATGAGACTGTATTTCTCTTGTTGACTCATGTTCTTAAGCACTTCATAAAAAGGGCTTTCTTCTTTGGTGTGTTTTAGTAACTCTTCTGTTAAATATTCGATGGTGTCGTTAGCAATTGTTACTGCATCTACTACTGTAGGAACTCCTATGGCTATTACGGGTATACCTAAGCTTTGCTCAGTAATGGAAAGCCTTCTATTACCTATTCCAGACCCTGGACTTATACCTGTATTTGAAATTTGAATAGTAGTTGACAGCCTCTCTAATCTTCTTGAAGCCAAAGCATCAATTGTAATTATTAAGTCAGGTTTTATTCTGTCAACTACTCCTTTTAAAATTTCAGCCGTTTCTATTCCGGTAATTCCCAAAACTCCGGGAGAAATTGCACTGACAGACCGAATTTCATCGCCAAACTGTTGAGGTGCGTATTCCTTTAAATGCCTTGTTACTACAATATTGGAAACTACACGAGGTCCCAACGCATCAGGAGTTACATTCCAATTACCTAACCCCACTACTAAAACTTGTGTATTTTCCGTCAAATTAGCTATTTCTTTAATTATATCTGCTAAAACTTTTGCAACTTCTTCTTCTAAATCTAAATCCCTTTCAATGAGGCCGGGGGCTTCAATAGTTATATAGTCCCCCACTGGCTTCCCCATTGCTTTTTCTCCTTCTTCATTTAAAATTTTGACCTTTGTCACCTTTATACCCTCTAAGTGTTTCTCATCCACCCTAACCCCTGGAATCTCTCTTCCTTTGTATAATTCTCTCGCTTCTACTGCAAGGTCTGTCCTTATACTGTACATCTACATCACCTCAACTCTGTGGGTACAAAGGCGTCAACTAGTCCTATCACAAAAGCAGCAATCAACGAACCAACTATTGTTGCATGAATAGTAGGAACAATAAACTGAGAAACGTATATCACTACCGCCGCAACAATAAATCCTACAAAACCACGGCTTCTTGGTGAAATATCTTTTCCTAATATTAATTCTACAATATAACCCAACAAAGCTATTACCAATGCTGAAATAAGAGCTCCCCAAAAGCCTGCAACACTAAAGCCAGGTACAAGATATCCCACCACCAATAGCACAATAGCTGACACAATAAAACGTATAATGGTTTGTAACATCAAATCACCTCCTCTAATTATGATAAACAAATTGACAAATTTTATACCTCTGTGATAAAGTAGAAAATGTATTAATCCTTGAAAAACTATTTCTTTCGTGGTAAAATTAAATTCGATTGAGGAGGTGAAACTTTTGGCAAACACAAAATCTGCAAAGAAAAGAATATCTATTATCGCAAAAAGGACTTTGCGTAATAAAATGATAAAATCAAGAGTCAAAACATTTATTTCTAACTTTAATAAAAGTTTAGCAACAGGAGATATAGAAACAATAAAAGAAAAATTAAGACTTGCCGTCAAAGAATTGGACAAAGCTGCCACAAAAGGAGTTCTTCATAAAAACACAGTGGCAAGAAAAAAATCCAGACTTTATGCAAAATTTAATGCACTTTTAAAATCAGCAGCAAGTAATGAATAAAGCGTACCTTAAAAGTACGCTTTTTATCATTTGCACAATTTTTTTACAAGCTCCTCCAATGCCAAACTGCTATCCGCCCCTGATTTCAATGCAATGTCACATTTTAAGCATTCTTTATATGCCCTTTCTAAATCCTCTTTTTTAAAAAACTTACTTTGTCTTGTTAGTTCTTCTACTACAAAATATGGCACTCCTAAAGAAGATGCTATACTCTTTTTATCTACAAATTTGCTTTCAAAAGTTTTGATTTTAGCGATCAGCCTCATCTGTCTTACTATCATGGACAATATAATAAGAGGTACTTCTCCCTTTTCTAAAAGGGCGTATAAAACTTTATAAGCCTCTTTTTCTTTTTTCATTCCTATAGCACTAACAAGATTGAAAATGTTTTGTTGCAGGTTTATAGTAAGGACTTCTTTCATTTTTTCCATTTTTATTTCTTCACTGTCAGAATAACAAACCACTTTATGTATTTCATTTACAATAGCATACAAATCAGTTCCTACACTTTTTACAAAGTATTCTGCATCAGATTTGCTTATCTTTTTCCCACTTTTTTTAAAAAAATAACCTGTGTAATTTACAGCTTCTTCAAATGAAAGCTTTTGAAAATACACTATTTTACCTGTTTTTTCTATAAATTTGTAAAACTTCTTCCTCAAGTCTACCTTTTCTCCATCTACAATAATCAAAACTGTTTTATTCTCCGCCATATTGGCTCTTTCTTCCATATAATTCACAAGCTTTTTTAAACTCTTATCACTCAATTTAGAAAGTTGGTCCTCCTCGTTTTTTACTACAACTAACTTATACTCAGAAAAAAAAGGCAAAGTCTCACAGCTTTCAATGATAGCATCTACATACTCTTCTGGATCATTCTTTTCAATAACTATGTAATTCATCTCATAGGTTTCTTCCTTTAAGATCTTTGATTTAAACCTTTTGATAGCGTCTGACAACAAAAATCTCTCTTCTCCGTAAAAAAGATATATATTATGTATTTCTCCTTTTTTTAAACTGTCTATTAATTCTTTATACTTCATTCTTTCACTCCTTAAGAACAGTCCTTATATATGCCTTTTTCCCATCTGTCTTTACAATAATGGTACCATTTTTGTCTGTTCTATACACTATAGACCTTTCTTGAAGATATTTTAGCACTCTCTCATCAGGGAGTCCATAACTGTTTTTACCTACTTGGAGAATACATATTTTCGGATTGGCTTTTTCAATGAATTCTTCTGAAGATGAAGTACTTGACCCATGGTGAGCCACCTTCAAAATATCAGTCTTTATGTCTAAATTCTTTAAAATTTCTTCGGCCGGTTTTTCTATATCACCTGTAAATAAAAACTCCATATCTTTATACTTCATTTTAAAAACAAGACCATTGTTATTTATAGGATTTTCTTCTATCAAATTTGCTGGGTCAGGGTGCAAAACATATATTTCAACACCATCTACTTTGACTTTATCACCCTTTTTTAAAAACACAACGGGAATGTTTTTTGATTTTGCAATTTCCATCAATTCTTTGAAATTATCATCAGTAACTTTTTGTATCCCTATAAAGATTTTGTCAACTTTCATTTGCTGCAAAATACTAAGTATCCCGCCTACATGGTCGATGTCAGTATGGGATATAAAAACTCCATCAAGCTTCATAACACCTTTGTAATACAAAAATGGAAGTACCACATCTTCTCCGACATCAAATGAAGAAATTGCAAATAAGGGCCTGCCTCCCCCATCTATTAAAAAAGTTTTGCCGTGGGGTGTCCTGACAAAAGTGCTGTCCCCTTGTCCTACATCCAGGAAAGTCACTTCTAAATCTTTAGGCAATAGATAATTATAAAAGAAAATTGCTATAACAAAAGTCAAGGCAATTGCAATAGAAATCTTTTTAGTTTTTTTATCAAAACTGCTAAGTAGGACTGCTAAAATCCCATAATACAAAACAATCACATACAAAGGCGGAACAATAGTATTTATACTGGCATAAGGAAAGCTATTGAATAATTTCGTTATGTACAAAATAACTTCTACAACAGGTATATTTATAAAATTTATAAAATAGGACAAGGGAGGAAAAATCAGCCCTATCATAGCCGATAAAAATCCCAAAACGACTGCTATATTCGCCAATGGCACTATTACAATGTTGGACAAAAGCGAAATTATGGATATATAATGAAAATAATACATGGTAAAGGGGATTGTGCCAATTTGAGCAGAAAGAGTTAAAGCGACTAATTCTCGTATTTTGGGATTTAGCATTGATAATTTTTCTCGTATCGGCTTATAGAAATACAAAATAGCTAAAGTAGCAACAAATGAAAGTTGAAAACCTACATCCCACAGCATTAAAGGATTAAATATTAATATCACAAAAGCAGCAAAAGACAAAGAATTTATAGAATTATGTTTTTTGCCATAAGTAGTGCCAATTAAAGCGATAGAAGCCATAAGAGCTGCCCTTATAACTGGCGGATTTGCTCCTGTTAAAATTGCATAGAAGGTCAATACAATTATAATGATAGGAACTTTGTACCTTCTAATGTTAAAAAGACTTAACATATAAAGTATAAAACCTGTTATGATTGCTACGTGCATTCCTGATACGGAAATAATATGTGAAATACCTGCTGTCCTAAATTGTACCAAAGTCTCATCGTCAACAAGTTTATCTCCTAAAAAAATCGATATAACAAACTTAGCATCTCTTTCGGGCATTGAATTTATATAATTAACTTCTGTTTTTTGCTTTGCAGCATATATAACCTTCTCAATAAAATTTAAATTGCCTTTGCCCACAATGTCAACGGCATACCCCTGCACTCTCATGACTGCATAAATTCCTTTTTTCTTTAAAAAGAGTTTGTAGTCAAAACCTCCTGGATTTGTAGCCCTTTTAGGTATTGAAACTATCCCCCTTATACTTACAACATCTCCATCAGAAGGATATTTGCCCCCATATTGAGTAAACAATACTTTAGGTAAATTAGTCGGTTTAACTATGTATTTAGCATATCCCTCATATTCTCTTACCTCCTGCACCTTGCCCTTTATAGTTATAAATTTATCTTCAAATTTTAGATAAGGATTGGGAGAATTAAGAGCATTGCCACTTAAAATTGCACCTACAAAAATAAAAGAAATTAAAAGAAGTAAACTGACATTTTTATTTTTCAAATACCCCCACAAAGAAATAGCCACTGAAATTGCTAATAAAAGCAAAAAAGCAAAAGGATAAAAAACATATCTTCCAATTATTATTCCTAAAGAAAGAGCTACAGTAAGATATAAAAATGGAAATTCCATTTTATATCACATAAACTTCAAAATCTCTCGCAATTTCTATATTTCCAAATACTTTAATTGCTTCATCATAATAATCCTTGATAGAAATAAACGGTGACAAATGAGTCAAAACTAGTCTTTTGCACTCGGCTTTCTTAGCAATTTCAGCAGCTTCCGCAGCAGTTAAGTGGGGTCCTTGCATTCCTGTCAATAAATTTCCATCACATAGGAATAAATCAGCTTTATTTGCAAAAGATATTAAATCCTCATTATAGGTGGTATCACCACTATATACAAAGATTTTTTCTCCCTTTTTAATCTTCACAGCATAAGTCTCTACAGGATGCGTCATCTTTTTAAAAGAAATCTCTATTCCCTCTAAATTTAAAGTAGCCTCTTCATTTATAATGTGTAAATTAAAAACATCTTTAAACTTAAAATCTTCAAAAACATTTTCTGGTGTTTGTGGACAATATACATTCACAGGTTCAGTTATCATGCCTCTTGACTTCATAATATCAAGAGCATATCTTAAAACCATCATGTCTGCTACATGGTCAGAGTGCAAATGAGACAAAATTATGTATTTTAATTTATTTAAGTCGTAATACCTTTGGTATCTGCTTATTACTCCACTGCCACAGTCCAGTAAAATATGAGTATTTTCATCTTCTACTAAATATCCGGAAGTAGCCCCATAAGGCCCAGGGAAAGGTCCATGACACCCTAACACTGTGACTTTCATAAATTTTTGCCTCCCTCCTTAAAGCTACAGACAAATTCATATAAATCTTTGTAACTACCCTTTTGTGTCGCTACTATATCTTTTGAATTTCTATTTATCATATAGTCCTCAATCAAAAAAGTCTTCATCCCCAACTTAAAAGCTATCAAGTCCTCTTCCACATCATTTCCCACCATATAACAATTTTCCGGTTTTTTATTTATAACTTTTAATATCTCTTCATAGTATTGTATATGGGGCTTACAAAAATGCATATTTTCATAAGTAGTTATAAAATCAAAATAGCTTTCATTAAGGCCTGCCCATCTAAGCCTCTCTAAAATTGCAATTCTTGGAAATACAGGATTGGTTGCTAAAACAAGTGTATAGCCTTTTTCTTTCAAAATCTCTAAAGACTTCTTGACGTATTCATTAGCTTTAATATTTTTCCCCAATTCTTTGTAATCATTTAAATAAAAGTCTTCAAAAAGTACATCCAATTCTTCTTTTGGATAGTTGACTTTTTTAAAAAAGAATCAAAAAATGCTTCTTCATTAGTTTTGTTTGGATCTAAATTATTTATCATGTCCATACTGGCACTATAAAGACTTTTAAATAAAAAATGGGGGTCAAATAGAGGAGAAAGCTTTTTTGTGAGACTTAAAAAATACTCATCCAACATCTTGTTCGTATCAACAGGAAGTAAGGTACCGTCCAAGTCAAATAAAAATGTATCAATCATTCTCATCACCTCAATTTCCCTTTCCATATATAATGATATATTTTTACATAAAAAAAAGCAAGGTTTAAAAAGCCCTGCTACACTTTGTTAAATAGTTCCAATCGAGATATCAAACGTATCAAAATATACCCTATTATTATACTTGCAAAACCTTGCACTAAATTACTTGGCACATCAACTAATGAAGTTTTAAAACCGTACATGATTCCTCCTGCTATATAGTATCCTAACACCATCCATAAAGCTCCTATTATAAGAGATACAACTTTTAAATATTCCTTAGTATATTTTTTATACATAAGTCCAACAATCAACCCTTCTATCCCTTTAATTATAAAAGTCCAGGGAGACCAATAGGCATAACCTGACAACAAGTCCGCTAAAGCTGAACCAATTCCTCCAGTTACAAATCCCATTGTAGGACCAAATAAAGCAGAACTTAAGAATATAAAAGAATCACCTACGTTTATATAGCCTTTTGTAGCCGGAGTTGGTATCTGAATCACCATAGTACCAATAGTAACCAATGCCATCATAAAAGCCCCGTATACTATTTTTTTAACATTGTTTTGTTCCATATTTCCACCTCCAATAAATGTATATAAGATAGTTATATTATAACATACAATTGTAATGGTGCAATCATAACAATATAATAACAAAAAAAAGAAAAGCCTTCTTTTCTTAAAAGTCTTAAAAGGCTTTAGATATAGTTTCCCACTGTGGAATACCTATCTTTTTTGTTGATTATATATGAAACAATCAAATCATCCAGTTTACGACTTATATCAAGCACTTTTTCATAGTCAATCTCTTCCTTAGTAACGAGGTTATCCAGTTCTTTCCTCAAAACACTTATCTGTCTTTCTAATGCTTCATTACTTTTCATTTTGTTTACCCCTTTTTAAAAGTTCGTATATACAATTTTACCATCATAATACAAAAATTACAATAGGTTTTATTAAGAAACAACCCTTAATTTATCTACTATATTAACCAATTTCTTATAAATTTCTACAATTTCTCGTCCACACTCTACTTTCCAATCATTTTCTCCCTCATTTACCTGTTCAGCTTCATTAGTTAGTATCCTATTCAAGATATCGTCACTTTTTATTTTTTCCTTAATACTCTCCATGCTTCGTTTTAATTCTTCATCTACTTTTTTTACTACACCCATCTCCCTACTCTCCCCATTTTAAATATTTATTATAATATATTCTATATATGTTATAAATTTCCTGCTAAAATTTTAAAATTTTTTACATTTTATTTATTTCGCCTATAACAATACTCAACGCCTTGTCCATTGCTAATTCTAATCTGTCTGGGGAGCCTCCACCTTGACAAATATAAGCGTTTCCTCCGCCTTTTCCGTCAAAAACCCTTAATACCTCTGTTTTCTTTCAAAATATTAACTTCTTTTTTAACCTCTTTATTCTCTTCAAGTAATTTTGACACATTTATCTACTACATGGTATATTACATCATTTTCCTCATATACTTTGTAAACTTTAAAGCCATCAATTATCCCTGTATCACTCGGTTGTCTACCACTTTCAGGATAGAAATAAGTTTTATCTAACACTAACTCCCATTTATCGTGGGTTTTCCTTTTATCTATGATGTTGGCATCAAACTAGGTAACATAGTTATTTTCATAAAAAAGCTTTTCAGTCATAAAAATCATCCCTTCTTTATAAGAAATTGCATGGAAGTCATCCATGCAATTCTTATTCATAAACCTTTGTTCCTAAAGCAGTAGTAAGTTTTCTAAACTCTTCTATTATCTTTTTCGTTATGGGACCAGGTTTTCCATCTCCTATTACCCTATGATCTACTTCTACCACTGGTATTGCTTCAGCAGCTGTACCTGTCAAGAAACATTCATCTGCAGTATACACGTTAAACAAGGAAAAATACCTTTCTTCAAAAGGGATTCCTAATTGCTTTGCTATATCAATTACAGTAGCCCTTGTAATTCCTCCTAATGCTCCTACTGCCGAAGGAGGAGAATACAAGGTGCCATTTGAAACTATAAAAATATTGTCACCAGTACATTCAGCCACATATCCTTCTTGGTTTAGTATAAGAGCTTCAGGATACCCAGCTTTTACTGCTTCAATTTTTGCAAGAATATTATTTAAATAATTTAATGACTTTATCTGGGGATCTAAAGCCTGAATAGAATTTCTTCTATAAGTAGAGGTAATAATTTTTAAACCGTTTTGATACATAGATTCAGGATATAAAGTAATCTTATCAGCTATTATTACGACTGTGGGTTTAGGACATTTATATGGGTCAAGGCCTAAATCACCTTTTCCTCTTGACACTACAAGCCTTATATAGGCATCCCTTAAATTATTAACTCTTACCGTTTCCACAACTTTTTCTTTCATCTCTTCTATCGTCATAGGAATGTCGAGAAGAAGGGCTTTTGCCATACTATAAAGTCTTTTTAAGTGCTCATCAAGTTTGAATATAACTCCATCATAAGCCCTTATGCCCTCAAAAATACCGTCCCCATAAAGATAGCCATGGTCAAAAACCGAGACTGAAGCTTTCTCACTGTCTACAAATTCTCCATTCACATATACTAACCCCATACTTATGACTCCTCCTTTACTTCAAATTAATTTAGCAAAATTTTATCACTTTAAAAGAGTTTAGTCAATGTAATATAAAAAACAAAAAGCCCCAAAATGAGGCTTTTTGTTTTTAAATCATTCAGCTTTTATAGCACCTGTTGGGCACACAGCTTCACAAGCACCACAGTCAATGCAAGTATCAGGGTCAATCTCGTATTTTCCATCACCTTCGTGAATAGCATCTACCGGGCATTCTGCAGTACAAGCTCCACAGCTTATACATTCATCAGTAATGTAATGTGCCATTATTTTCCCCCTCCCTGTATACAGTATGTAGTTCCTCAAAAATTATAAATCATTTACATGCAATTGTAAATAAGCAAATTTAATTTTTGGAATTTAGCAAATTTTTTAAAAACTAAAAGGGTCTTGTCAAAAGATAAAACCTATGCTATAATTACTTTCGTCGAGGCGCTGCCGAATGGTGTAATGGTAGCACAGGTGACTCTGGATCATCTAGTCTAGGTTCGAGTCCTAGTTCGGCAGCCATTTTGGCCCCATCGTCTAGCGGCCTAGGACATCGCCCTCTCACGGCGAAGACAGGGGTTCGAGTCCCCTTGGGGCTACCAATATAAAAATGAAGAAAAAGGCATCCGGTGGATGCCTTTTATATTTTTAATATGGCTTTTATCGCTAAACCTCCAAAAAGAGCTATAAGTATACTTAACATTGTCCCTATTAAATAGTATTCTGCAAAATTTTTATCATCTAACTCTTTATATCTTGCGATGGAATTTAATCCCCTTTGCCAACAGTTCTCTTGAACCAATTATGTCGCCTCTTATCACTGTATACACATGGTATCACCCTTTCATGGGTTAAAATAATAGTATCACCCTTATAAGGGTAATACTATTGTCTATAGTAGTAAAAATTATACACTATGTCAATATTTTTGTTATTTCCTCATCTTTTGAATAAAATCTATGGCTTTCTCAATTCTCTTTATAGTTCTTTCTTTTCCCAAAAGTTCCATTATGTCAAATAGTCCTGGTCCAAAAGTTCTACCTGAAATAGCTAATCTCGTGGGATGGAAAAGTTCACCACTGGATATTTGTAATTCCTCCACAAGTTTGCGATACGTTTCCTCAGTTGTAAATTTATTAAAAGGCTCGACTTCTTTTAAAGTCACTACTGCTTTTTTTAGGATATCCACAACTTTTTCTTTAGTAAAATACTTTTTAACTCCTTTTTCCTCATATTCGTTAACTTCTGTAAAATAATAGCTCATGGCATCAGCTACATCCACAAGAGTTTTTTCCCTTTCTCTTACTACACTTACTATTTTTTTGATATAATCATAATCGAAATCTTCCCCAATAAAGTTTTTAGCTTTCAAAAATGGAATGACAACTTCAGTTAATTTATCTAAATCATAATTCCTTATGTAATGGCCGTTTATCCACGTCAGCTTTTGTACATCGTAAATAGCTGGATTTTTTGATACCCTTTCTAAAGTAAATTCTTTTATGCTTTTTGACACATCAAAAATTTCTTCCCCATCTTTTGGAATCCATCCCAGCAATGTTATATAATTTACAATTGCTTCAGGAAGATATCCTTGGTCTCTAAACTCCTGCACAGAAGTCGCTCCATGTCTTTTACTAAGTTTACTTCTATCAGGGGCTAAAACCATAGACACATGGGCAAATTGAGGAATTTCTAAGCCTAAAGCTTCAAAAATTAGTATTTGCTTTGGGGTATTTGACAAATGTTCCTCTGCCCGTATAACATGTGTTATCCCCATTTGGTAATCATCTACCACAGTAGCAAAATTATAAGTAGGCATATTGTCTGATTTCATAATTATAAAGTCATCAAAGGTGGAATTATCAAACTCTACATCCCCTCTTATTATGTCGTGAACCACTGTCTTCCCTTGTTGAGGCACTTTTAATCTTATTACAGGTTTTTTCCCTTGCCTTAAATACTCCTCTATTTGCTCTTTGGTCAAATTTCTACATTTTCCCGTATACATTGGAGGCCTACCTTCTTTTTCTGCCTGTTTTCTCATTTCCTCTAACTCTTCTTTTGTGCAAAAACAGTAGTAAGCCTTTCCTTCCTTTAATAATTTATTTGCGAATTTTCTATATTCTTCTAACCTTTGCGATTGGTAAATAGGTCCTTCATCCCAATCAATACCTAACCACTTCAGTCCTTCAAGTATCCCTTTCATAGATTCTTCTGTCGACCTTTGTAGGTCAGTGTCATCCACCCTTAAAATAAATTTTCCTCCATTGTGCCTTGCAAAAAGCCAATTAAAAAGAGCAGTCCTGGCACCACCTATATGTAAACTCCCTGTAGGACTTGGGGCAAATCTTACTCTCACTTCACTCATCTTATCACCTCTTCATAAGTTTAAACTATTTTGATTATACTTTAATTGAAGTGTTTTTTCAACAAAGAAGTATTTCATCAAAAATTTGTGGTATAATCATACTATAAACTTAAAAAAGGAGCTGTTAAAATGAAAGATATTGTTATAAACCTTTTAAAAGAAAGAGGAGTTATTTTAGGAGATATGGCAATATTAGTATTAGACTTGCAAAAAAAGTATTATGATGATTTAACAATAGAGGAATGCATAGAAAATTTACATCATGTACTTGAGAAAAGAGAAGTTCAAAATGCAATCTTGACAGGAATCGCTTTAGACAAATTAGCAGAAAAAGACCTGCTAGAAGAACCTCTTTTGTCGATTTTAAAAAGAGATGAACCTTTATACGGCATTGACGAAATTTTGGCCCTTAGTATAACAAATGTTTATGGTTCTATAGGTCTTACTAATTTTGGATATCTTGATAAAGTAAAACCCGGCATAATAGGAAAACTTAATGAAGATAAAGAAAAAAAGTGTAATACTTTTATTGATGATTTAGTAGCTGCAATAATCGCCGCGGCATGTGCTAGAATTGCTCATTCCAAAAAGAAAGATTCATGATACGTGTTTAACTGTAACATTTTTTGTTCTATGTGGAACTATTTAACAAATACTTAATCAACTGTAATTTTATCCTTTATCTGTTCAAACATCTTAGGCCCTATTCTAGAAACATTCACTATATCCTCTATTTTTTTAAAAGGTCCTTTGCTTTCTCTAAATTCTATTATTCTTTCAGCCGTTACAGGACCTATCCCTGGCAATGTCTGTAATTCCTCTCTTGTAGCTGTGTTTATATTTATTTTTTTATCTTTTGCTGTAGTATCAGAAAATGAAACCATCGCTTCCTCACCTTTTTTAGGCACTTTTATCATCTGCTCATCTTTAACTTTTTGCGCAAGATTGATATTGGTAAGGTCTGCCTCTTCCAATGGACCCCCAGCTTTATTTATAGCATCTATTACTCTTTCTCCTTCTTCCATAAGATAAACTCCTGGATTTTTAACTAGGCCCGTCACATAAACTTTTATTTCCGAAGGTTCTTTTTTATTCTCTTCAATACTATTATTTACCTCTTCTGATATATCATCAGCATTTGTACTAATAACAAAATCATTTTTTAATTTGTAATTTTTATAAATTACATACCCTGAAAACAATAAGATAAAGGATAATAAAACAACTATGGCATACTGTTGTCTCTTTGAAAAATAAGTCATACTAACACCTCTTTTTACAGCTTCCTTTATTTATTTCTACATGAATTAAAAAATTCCTTTTTATTTTTCACATTTTTTTGGTATACTTTAGGTATGAGCATAAATTGGAGGCATGGCAATGAAAAAGATAATAGCTTGTTTACTTACACTCTTTATTTTAGTAGCTCAAATAACTCCTATATACGCTAACGTACCGCCACCGCCCGAAATCGTAGGCCCAACTGCAGTTTTAATGGATTTTACAACAGGTCAAGTATTGTATGACAAAAATATGCACAAAAGAATGTACCCCGCAAGCACAACTAAAATTCTTACTGCAATTATTGCTATAGAAAAGGGAAACTTAAACGATATTGTAACTGCAAGCGATAATGTTACAAAAATAGATGGAAATTCCATATTTCTTTCTCCTGGTGAACAACTTACGTTAGAGCAATTACTTTATGCGCTTTTGTTAGAATCTGCCAATGATGCAGCAATAGCAATTGCTGAACACATTGGTGGGAGCATAGAAAACTTTGCTAAAATGATGAATGAAAAAGCTAAAGAAATTGGAGCTTATGATAGCCATTTTGTAAATCCAAATGGTCTTCCTGATGACAATCATTATTCCACCCCTTATGATATGGCATTAATAGCAAGGTATGCAATGCAAAATCCTGAATTTAGAAAAATAGTAACTACAATACATTATCAAATTCCCCCTACTAATAAGTTTGATAAAGTAAGAGATCTATGGTTAAGCAACCGCTTAATTAAACCTTCAAGTTTTCACTATGAAGGCGCCGATGGAGTAAAAACAGGATACACGGTTGCAGCAGGTCAAGTTTTAGTAGCTTCTGCAACAAGAGACGGCCACAGACTTATATCCGTCATAATGGGAGACCAAGGAACAAATATCTGGACAGATACTATAAAGCTTTTGGACTACGGATTTCAAAACTTTACTTTAGTGAAAAAAACAGAAAAAGGTGAGGTAGTAACTTATATCGACTTGGGAAAATCTCACTTTAAACTTCCTCTTATTGCAAAAGAAGACTTTTACTATGAAGTCCCTAAAGGGCAAGAAAATTCTATAGAAACTCAAATAATACTAAACAAAAACATAAACGCGCCAATAAATAAAGGAGATACATTAGGATACATTAAATACACTTTAAATGAAAAGGAAATAGGCACAAATCCTCTTATTGCAACCGAATCTGTTTATAAAAACTTTTGGGGAAATTATTATATGGATGTACAATCTTCTGGGGTAAAAAATACAATGTATACTAACCCTGTAAGATTCATTACTGGAACAACAATTTTAGGAATAGCTTTTATCCTTTGGAGAAGACGGAAAATTAGAAATAGAAAGAAATATATTTTCTCAAAATATTGATTTAAAAAAAGGGCAGAATGCCCTCTTTTTATGCATATATTTGGTTGTCATTGAGACTTCTACTTCTTCCCATGTCCTTTATAAAAGAATCAACATTAAAAAATCTTTTTAAAATTTTAAAATAATACAACTCTTCTTTAGACTTTATTTCAAAACCGTTAGGTAGGAATCTATTTTTTATATACTCTGCATCACTAATTTCTGATTCGGCTATTTTATTTAATATTTCAGATGTACCAGTTCCTATTGCAAATTTTTCTTTTCTTCTCCATACAATTGATTCTGGTAAATAATTTTCTGCAAGCTTTCTAAGTATCCACTTTTCGGTTTTTTCTCGGCCGTTAATTTTAAATGACGGTGTTATTTTAAATGCGTACCGTAACACTTCTATATCTAAAAACGGTACACGTCCCTCAATGGAATGTGCCATTGTCATTCTGTCAACTCTTTGAAGATTTGTATTATGCAAATTTCGAGTTATATATTTTAATTCAGATTGTAATTTCCAAGGATTTGTATAATTTTTGAGGTAATGGTATCCACTAAATAACTCATCAGCACCTTCTCCCGAAAGAATAACTTTTACGTAATTGCTTGCAAGTTTTGATACAAAATATGTTGCAACAGCACTTCTGACTAAGGCTGGATCACAGGATTCAAGATGATATATAACTTTGGGTAAAACTTTTTTTATGTCCTCCTCTGTATAAATAAATTCATGGTGAATCGTACCTACATAATCAGCAACAACTCTTGCATTCTTTAAGTCATTACTTCCTTCGACACCTACTGCAAATGAGTGAAGGGGATTTTTGTATTTTGCTGCTATTGCTGCTATAAGGCTGCTATCCAATCCGCCACTTAAAAATACTCCAACAGGCACATCAGCAATCAACCTTTTTCTTACTGAATCCTCTAATCTAAGCCTTAATCCATTAATAATATTATCAACATCTGCAAAATGCATCGGATCCTGTGGAATTGAATAATATCTCTCAAATCCGTTTTCAGTTGTATAAATATATCCATTAGGAAATTCATTTATATCATCAGTTACTTCCTGAAGTGCTTTAATCTCCGAAGCAAAGGCAAAATAACCTTCTTTTGTTTTACCATAATACAATGGCTTTATTCCTAACGGATCGCGAGCAATAAATATGGTCTTTTTTTTAGAGTCATAAATAACTAAAGCAAACATTCCATCAATATAGTTAACACAATTTTTACCTAGTTCTTCATACAAATGAATTATTACTTCGCTATCAGTATCTGTGGAAAAAATATGGTTTTTTAACTCTTTACGCAATAATTGGTAATTGTAAATTTCTCCATTATAAATAAGCCAATACCTGCCATCTTCGTTTTTTATAGGTTGGCGTCCATGATAAAGGTCAATTATCGTCAACCTATTATGGCCTAATGTAATATTTTCATCTGCAAAAATACCTGACTCATCCGGGCCACGATGTCGTATTTTATCAAGCATCCTTTGTACTTTGCTCTTATCACCAGTTCCTATAATTCCTGCCAATCCACACATTTGATTATCATTCCTCCCCTTCATATATATTTAAAGAAAATTGAATAAGGAACGTAAGAATAGATCTTACGTTCCTAAATTTTATACTGTTATAACTAATCTTTCATATTCACGTAAAATCTTTTCTACCCTTTCTTCTTCAGGTATTATTCTATGCTTCTCATAGTCATAAGCATAACATGCACCATCTATTACTTTGGTCTGCAATTCTCCTTTTGCATACTTGTTACCCTTGAGATGTGGTGCATCTAATAGACCAATCTTTATCGCCAATGCTAATACGTCTGGATCAGAAAGTGGATCAGGACTGTGAGGCGCTAAACTCTTTATCGCTTCCAATAAAATCCTTGTCTCTTTCTTTAACTGTTCTTTTCTTTGAATTACTTCTTTATCCTGAGTCAAATCAGGCATTCCAAACATAGAGTTTTTTATCACGGCTTTTACTATTTTAACGCTTTCAATTATATCTTCTGGCGTTGCAGCATGATGAGCTTCACAGTAGCCTACCACATGATAGATATGAGGCTTTATAGCCATGGAGAGATAGGCACTGGAAGCCAATTGTCCTTTAGCTTCTAAAAGGTCGGAAGGGAAACTTGCAAGCCCAGCCCTTGCCTGCCTTATAACTCTGAAATTTTCATCTTGTAATTCTTCTATCAGCTCTATCTTAGCTAACATTTTTGCCAAATCCATTTTTGGTGAAATAGAAGCAGGCACGTTAAACATAAATTGTGCTACATAGTCTCTAACACCCATTTTTTTTGCATTATATGCCGCAAGATATGCCGTAGCTACCCCAATTATATCGTGAGCATCCCTCAAGCTCCAATGGTGTGCCTCATTTACCTCCACTGGTACACCCCTTTTAGCGTGCCATTTCATCAATTGTTGATTTTCTCTGATAGAAGTGTTAACATTTCTTGGACCTCTTCCATCGAGAACATTGTACCAGCTAAGTGGTATTGCTGCCCACGCATTGTGGATCGTTCTTAAAAGCATTTCTGCCATCTTAAATACGTCATTTGTGCCACTATAACACCTTAAAAGAGGATAATTGCCTCTTCTTGAAGCTTCATATATCCTTATCAAGTCTTCTTTCTTTCTTATAGGAACACCGCCTGCTCCATCTAAAGATTTGTCATATTTTTTATCAAAGAAGTGCTCTTGAGCATTTTGGTCTGGGGCGAGAGAAATTACATCTAAAATTTCTGCCTCTGCTATCTTCTTAACTCCCTCTATAGTATCCTCTAATGAAGGAAGTCCAAAGTGGTGTCTTATGATAGGATAAGGGAATTTATCTTCTATTCTTCCTATTAGTGTATCAGCAAAAACCCGCTGTCTATGATTTGTGCTTCCTCCTCTTAAGAAATTAATAGTAGGTTCATCGCCATTTTTACCATCAAAAACTGCTGCAAATATTCCTGATCTTCTCGCTACTTCTGCAGTAGGCTCTGTACCTCCAAATACCCACTTTATATGTTGCAAATTATTTACTTCTATTTCCTTCTTTAGTTCTTCGAAAAGTTTTTCAAGAGCAGAAGGAGTCAGTCTATAGCTTACTCCTACAATCCCCGGCTTATGTTCTTTAACGGCTTCTATCAATTTTTTTATAGGAACAGCAGGACCCAAAAATACAGTTTCATAGCCTTGCTGTTCTGCAAATCTCAAAAAGTTATACACACCTGCTACATGGACGCAATTACCTATCGCTGCCGCTACAATTAACTTTTTCATGCTATAGTTACCTCCTTTCTTTTTCCTTCCACCAACTCTATAATTTCCTCTACTGTTTTCCCTTGGATCCCAAGTTTCTCAGCCGTCCTTCCAATATTCCAATAATCTTTTCCGTGCATAACTGAAGCAAGATGTATAACAGCATCAATAGTGGGGGTCTTAATGCCTATTTCTTTCCCTATAGAAGACATAGGCACTAAACTCATAGGAACATCTTCAAATATATAACGACAATCTAATGTTTGAGGAGCTAATAAACCAACATAAGCTTTTGTATTTTGAATTGCCTCATATAGATTTTCTCCTTCCGCATTATAACTTTCTTTTAGCCATCTTTTAGCGGAAATAGTATTTACGCCCAGAGCTTTTGCCACCATCATTCTCTCATTATCTATTTTTTCCAATATCTTTGCAACAGAAGGAGAAATGCCTTCCCGATAATATTCAAAATTCCCTTTAGTAGTTTCTATTCTCGCTGCATTCAAAAGAGTAGGGGTGGGATGAAAAACAGCTCCAAAATTGTTAAGACTCGTTTCAAGAACATTTTGCGCCGGAATAAACTGAGAAAATGCAGTATTAAGTGTTTCCACCACTATTTCTGTTTTTTCTTTAGGTATTGCAGCAACAGACACTACTTCTTTTATTTTGTATATTTTAGCTCTTCCCATGGAAGACCTGCAGGCGTATATAAAAGTATCTGTTTCTGCAATAACTACATCTAAATCTTCTCTTTTTCTTGTAACATTATGAAACTCTAAAGCACCACCAGTTCTCCCAGGGTTTAATACAATTATTTGACCATCCCTAAGATATGGCAGCATGTCTTCGGCAATTTTATAATGTGCAGAAGCAGGAACTACAACTAAAACTATATCAACATCTTTAATAGCTTTCTCCATGTCATCAGTTATCACATTTAACTTGCCAAACCCTTCTACTTCTCCTTCTAATTCAATTCCACCTTTTTCTATAATAGGAAGTAATTTTTGATAGGTTCTATTGTACAAATTAACTTTATAGCCTTTTAAAGCGAGATGCCCCGCTATCGCTTGACCCCCATTCCCAGCTCCAATTACTGCAAAAGAGAGTTGTTTCATTTTTACTACCCCCTTTTAAAGAAATGAAAAAGCTATAGAGGAAAATCTATAGCTTCAGCCTTGGGTGTCTGAAAAGACATAAAAAGACACCAATGCTATCATCCTCCTCTTTCAACGCTTACGAGGTTAGCTGACGGGTTCGGGTCGAAAGATAACCCTACCATCTTTTAAAAGATGGATTCACCCCAGAAAGTGGTTCCCCCGCTTCTTTACGAATTCAGCGTTTAGCATTTTATTTAATTTTCAATTTATTTTTATTATATCATAAAATCAAATATTTGTAAAGGAAAACAGACTAATATTTACCAAAATCCTCTCCTACCCTTATTTCATCCAAATAATTATATATAGTATATCTGGAAACACAGAGTATTTTTGCTACGTAATCCACAGCGCCCCTTATCAAAAAAGTCCCTTTTTCATCCAACATCTTTACCACTTGTACCTTCTCTTCTTTTGACATGAAATTAACAGGTTTTCCGTAATTTTCCAATGTTGTGTTTACTATACTTTCTAGTACATCGCTAACACTACCTGTATAAGCCTCTCGAGCCTCTTCGTTGGTATCCGCCACATCGCAAAACTCTGATAAAGTATTTTTTACCATTATAAATTCTGAGATATCAATATTGATGGTAAGGCATCCAACAGGCTTACCATTTTCGTCTTTTATAAAAAGAGCAGATGACTTCAAAATTTTCCCATCTTTCCCTTTGTTTTTATAGTTTATTAAATTTTCAACGTTATCAGATTTCAATACTTTCGATATAGTTTCAGGCAAAGGGCTCCCTACATCTCTTCCTGTCACATGCCCGTTTACAATTGCGATAATCGAATTTTGTGGAGAAGAAAAGTCATGCAACGCCACTTCGCAATTTTTGCCAAATGTATTAGCTATACCTTCTAGTACTGGGATTATGCTTTTCAAGATAGGATGCGTCTTCATCGGCTTGAATCCCCCTAATCATACAATTTAAATATATGCAATGAGGTGATGAAAAATTACTGATAGGCTATAAAAATCCATCTGCACAAAGAGATAAGACGTTAATAAAAAAATTTATTAACGTTATTATACATGCCTCAAACAAGGTTGTCAAGCAGTATTTCTTTTGCATCTGCCCACAATCTTTCTAAATTATAAAAATTTCTCTCTTCTTGTTGGAAAATATGAACTATTACATCACCATAATCCATTAAAACCCATTTGCCTGCTGCATAACCCTCAATGTGATGAACAAAAATTCCTTCTTCCCAAAGTTTTTTCTCAACTTCGTCAGTCAAGGCTTTTACATGGGTATCTGAATTCCCCGTAGCTATAATAAAATAATCAGCAATAGTTGTTAAATCCCCAATATACAAAATCTTTATATCAAAGGCTTTTTTGTCTTCTAACACATTATATATCTTTGATACTTTCTCTTTTAACTCTATCACTAAATCACCCCTCTATCATAATTTTTCTTCCGCTTATATTATTCTTTAACTTACTTCAATTTACTTCAATAAAGTTTTAAGAGAATATCATTTCTCGCTCTTATTGTTTTTTCATAAAGAAGCAATTTTCTTTCTATTACATAGCAAATAGTGCTGTCAAAAGCTTTTAATACAGCCATATCCACATCCTGCTCAGCCAATTGTTTTAATTTTTCAACCCCTTCAAAATTCCTATTAGGTTCAATATAGTCAGCCAAAAATATTATCTTATCTAAAATTGTCATATTAACATCCCCAGTAGTATGAAGAGCAATTGCTCTTTTTATTTCTTCGTCTTTTATTCCAAAAATTTCTTCTACCAAATGTGCACCTACAGGACCGTGTAAAAGAAAAGGCGCATGTTTTAAAACTTCATCTACTTCAATTCCATATCTTTGAGCAAATTTTAAAAGTTCCTCATCAGAATAGCCCTTTGCACAATCGTGCAACAAACCTGCAACTTGCGCTTTTTCTACATTAGCATCGTATTTTTTAGCAAGGTATATTGCGGTTTCCATAACACCTATAGAGTGTAAATACCTTTCTTCATCTAACAAACTTCTTAATTTGCTTTTTAAAAATTCTATGTCATACCCCATTTTCCTCATCCTTTTTGTACAAGTCGTATTTTTGAATATATCTTTCTACAGACTCCGGCAACAAATACTTTATAGGTCGTCCCCCTGCTACTCTTTCCCTTATATCAGTTGAGGAGATAGCCAAAGAAGGAACAGTCACTTTGTAAATGACATTTCCATAAAGTTTTCTAATTTTATTTAATTCTTCATCTATTCTATTGCCTTCTACTCCTGGCCTAGTTGCGGCAACAAAATTACACATCTTTAAAAGCTCATCTGCACTTTTCCACGTCAAAATCTCTAAAACAGCATCCGCTCCTGTTATAAAATAAAGTTGAGTTTTCTCCCCATAAATTTTTTTAAACTCTTTGATAGTATCAATAGTATAAGTATACCCTTCCCTGTCAATTTCAATCGTCGATACCTCAAAAAAAGGATTAGTTATTGTGGCAAGTATAGTCATTAAATAACGATGTTTTTTATCTGTCACCTTTCGCTTCACTTTATGAGGCGGATTACCTGCTGGAACAAAAATCACCTTGTCCAATTTGAATTCAGACCTTACCGCTTCAGCAGTAACTAAATGACCATAATGAATAGGGTCAAAAGTGCCTCCCATTATCCCAAGTCTAAGCTCCCTTTCCAAGTTACTATCCCCCAATTTATATTTCTTTTATATTATTATTATACATTATACATTAAAAAAGGTAAATTGCACAAGCTTACCCTGAGACCTCATTAAAGTAAATAAAAAAGTGGAATCAAATTCCACTTTTATTCATAGTATTCAAATTCAAAATCTCTCACATTTATTGTATCACCACTTTTAAATCCCTTTTCCTTAAGAGCATCTATTACCCCGCTCTTTCTAAGAAGCATTTCAAAGTACCTTAAAGAATGTTCATCTTGTAAATTTACTCTTTTTAAAAGTTTGTCAATTTTTGTACCGCTAAGATAATAGGTATTATCTTTTACTTCTATATTGAGAGTTTCTTCCTCTTCAGGAGGTGTATAAACAATAACTTCTGGCACTTCCTTTATCTCCTCAACCGGAATAGAAGAAAGAATTTCTATAGTCTTGTCCAAAAGTTTGTCAATTCCCACTTTTGTCAAAGCAGATATAGGATATACCTCATAACCTCTTTTTTTGATTTCTTTTTCAAAAGCAGGAAAATTTTCTTTACCGCTTTGTATATCAATTTTATTTGCTGCAACAATTTGAGACAAAGTAAGTAATCTTTCACTGTAAAGTTTCAGCTCCTCATTTATCTTCTCAAAATCTTCTATAGGGTCTCGCCCCTCACTGGCGGAAACATCCACCACGTGTATCAACATTTTTGTCCTTTCAATGTGCCGTAAAAAATCATGTCCTAATCCTTCGCCTCTGTGGGCCCCTTCAATTAAACCTGGAATATCTGCCATTACAAAGGATTTCCCTTTATGTTCTACAACTCCCAAATTAGGTGTCAGTGTTGTAAAAGGATAATTGGCAATTTTAGGTTTTGCTCTTGTGCAACTGGCTAGAAGAGTAGATTTCCCTGCATTAGGAAATCCTATTAATCCTACATCAGCGAGAAGTTTTAGCTCTAACCGTACCCACATTTCTTTGCCTTTTTCACCGCTTTCAGCGAAACGAGGAGTCTTCAAAGTAGGAGTAGCAAATTTAGCATTTCCTCTTCCTCCCTTACCTCCCCGTAAAACAATAGCTTTTTGATTAGGTTTTACAAGGTCAGCTATAATTTCTCCTGTTTCATCGTTAATTATCAAGGTTCCTACAGGAACTTTTATGTACAAATCTTCTCCGTTTTTGCCATATTGATTTTTACCTCTACCATTTTCTCCATTTTGCGCAATGTACTTTTTCCTGTATTTAAAATCTAACAAAGTAGACAAATTAGGATCTGCTATAAATATAACATCTCCACCTTTTCCTCCGTCGCCACCGTCCGGCCCACCATAAGCAACGTATTTTTCCCTTCTAAAAGATATAATTCCATTTCCACCGTCTCCAGCTTTTATGTATATCCTTGCTGTGTCTATAAACAATTCTATCACCTGCCTTATTTTATAGTATATACTACTTCTCGTATTTTTTTACTCTTTTAATAGCTTCTTTATAATTTCCTGTGCATTTTCAGAATTAAAGATATCTCTTTCTCTATTAAGGTGGTCAATAGTAATGTGGAGAGATTCAATCACTTTCTCTAATTTCCCTAGTTGAGCATAGCCTAATACCAATTGTAAATCATTTAAAAGCTCATGTCTGCTTCTTTTGATGTAGTCTACCAATAACTCCACATCTGACACCATTTTTTCACCACTTTCTTTTTTTATTATTATTTATGAAAAAATCCTGGTATAAACCAGGATTTAATTCTGTGCAACTTTTCTTTCCGGATAAACACTTACTTGTTTTTTGTCACGTCCTTTTCTTTCAAAAGTAACATACCCATCAATTAATGCAAAAAGTGTATCATCTTTCCCTTTGCCTACATTTACACCTGGATGAATTTTAGTTCCTCTTTGCCTTACAAGGATATTACCAGCTAATACAAATTGGCCATCTGCCCTTTTTACTCCCAAACGCTTAGATTCACTATCACGGCCATTTCTGGAACTTCCCACACCTTTTTTATGAGCAAAAAGTTGGAGTTTCATTCTTCACACCTCCTATCCATAACCCTTACATATTCAGGATAATCCGCTTCAATATCTTTAAGGCCTAAAACCATAGTCTCCAGAATAGCTTTTAGTTGTATATCATCTTCTGGCAAACCTTTATCAATAATGTCAATCTGCAAATCGCCACTTTCTATTTTTTTCTTTATCTTAACAGTTTTTAACGCCTCTATTCCCAGCACCGCTGTCTGAGATATAGCAGAAACAGCTGCACATATGATGTCCTTTCCATACTCATCGAAACCTGCATGTCCTTTTATATTAAATTTATAAATATTCCCTTTTGAATCTCTCAATATTTCTACTCTAATCATGGCTTACTGAACTATTTTTTCAATCTGTACTTTTGTATAAGGTTGACGATGTCCTTGTCTTCTTCTATAATTTTTTTTGGGCTTATACTTAAAAACTCTTATTTTTGGCCCTTTGCCATGCTCTATAATCTTGGCATTCACCTTAACATTTTCTAAATATGGTTTGCCAAACTCTACATTACCATCCTCTTTTGACACAGCCAAAATTTTGTCAAAAGAAATAACTTCCCCTTCTGGATAATTTAACTTTTCTACTACAAGAACATCTCCTTCACGAACCATATACTGTTTTCCACCAGTTTCGATTATTGCGTACATTTTTGCACCTCCTCCATCCAGTCTCGCCAGGAAACAAGGTAAAAATTTAAAAACCCGTCCTGAGCGGCCACAAGTGATATTTTAACATAATAAAATATCACTTGTCAATTAAAAAAGCAAGTACCTTTTATTTCCGCCTCAAAAACGAATTGGGTAGTAAATATGTCTTCACCAAGTGCCAAATCGACTAAAGAGTTTGTGTTCCTTTTTCTTCCTCCTCTTCCTTGGCATCGCTTTGTTCTTTTGTTTTTTCTTCCGCTAATTTATAGTTTTGTAATTCTATAACCTTTTGATTCAATTCTTCCTTTTCTTTTTCCAACTCTTTTATCCTATTGTTAAGTCCTCTTATCGTTACGCTATAGCGAATTTGTCCAAACAAACCTATTGTCCCCACAATTATAGCTCCAATAGCTGCTGACAATAAAATTACTAAAGCTTGAGAAATTGAATAATGCCAATACAAAAAACTTATATCCACAGGTCCAGCATTAGAAATAGCAAAAATCGCTACTATAATTGCGAATATCAAAGCTAATATTGTATAATATTGCCCCTTCACAAAGTTCACCTCCCCCATCTTCAGTAACACTCATTAACACCTTTCTACCTTTATGATAAATTATACAAATTATTATTGTCAATAAAAATTATAAATTTTTCGATAATAATAAAACATCATTCTTAACTTTTATCATTTGATTGAGAGAAAAACTGTCCGTGTAAAATTTCAGTAGGTAAGGCTAAGTAGCTGACATTTTGCACAGCTCGCTCCGGTGACATCGCAGGCTAAACTAGCGCTTAACCTCGGACTCCGGCGAGGTTCCTGGCCCATTCGGCATCCTTGCCTCCGGCCCCGCCTACGTCTTTCGGTCTCGCTGAGTTTAGCAAATGCTCTGTCAAGTCGCTTCTCTTGTGCAAAATGTCAGCTGAATGCGTCACCTACTAATTCTTGACACGAACGAGAAAAAGTTTTTATGTTGAAACTACTCCAGTAGTTGTGTTAAAATTGATTATAGTGAGCAAAATGCTCACCTGGGTCGCAGTAACCCCAGTTAACAAAACAAAGGAGGTAATTTTGTGTCCAAAAAAAGAATAAAAGATCTAGCAGAAATTGCTCTGGTCGCGGCAATTTATTTTGTACTCACAGTTATATTTTCTTCCATTTCTTTTTTACCCCTTCAGTTTCGCGTAGGGGAAATTACAAAATCCATTGTAGTATTCAACAAAAAATATGCTATTTCCATGATGATAGGAAATTTTTTCGCAAATTTGTTTAGCCCATTTGCTGGCACAATGGAGCTAATTTTTATGCCTCTCTCAAACTTAATCGGTTGTACAATTGGATACTACATTGGAAGAGTTACTCACAAATTGGTAGGGGCTGTATTTGTAGCTCTTTGGATTGCTGCATCGGTGGGAATCACCTTAAATGTCTCTGCCAATATACCATTTATTCCAACTTTCTTAAGCGTAGGATTGGCTGAGACTGTACTTCTTGTAACTGGATATTTTCTGCTTTTTATAATTGAAAAGAAAGGAGCTGTGAAATTTGACAGATAAATATAAAGAAAGAAGATTTGACACTTACGGTTATGAAAAGATCGACAAAGAAGTTTTAGAATCCATTGAATATGAATACCCTGAAAAAAATACAATTGTAGAATATATAACTAATGAGTTTTCTTCCGTCTGCCCTTGGACAGGATTACCTGACAATGCAAAACTCACAATAAGATATATACCTTCTAAAAAATTAGTAGAACTTAAATCTTTAAAGTATTATCTCACCTCCTATAGAAATGTAGGCATACTGCAAGAACATGCTATAAATAGAATTTTAGATGACTTAGTTGAACTTCTACAGCCAAAATTTATGGAAATAATAGGCGAATTTCAAGAAAGAGGTGGAATAGCCACGAGAATTGTGGCAAAATATGAAAAAGAAAAGTAGATATAAATCTGCCCAAAAATTTCCATTGGGCAGATTTTTTAAATTTGATTCTTCATTCAAATTCTATCTCAAAATGGCCATATTTTTTATTATTGTCAACAACAAGTTCGAGATCTACATTAAATTTCTCTTTGTAAAATTTTATAATTCCTTTTTCTGACGCGATTTTAACAACTTTATCATTCCCTTTTATGTAGATTTTTCGCGCATTTACATGCCTCAACACTCTCTCTATATTATTCCTTAATCTTCTGTAGATGTACTCAGTTGAATAAACCATCCCTTCTCCTTCACATATAGGACATTTTTCTTTAAGGTATGAGCCTACTTGCGACCTCACCCTTTTCCTTGTCATCTCAACAAGTCCTAATTGAGTATACCCTAATACAGTGCATTTTGTCCTGTCTTTTTGGAGTTCTCTTTTGAAAAACTCCAGCAAATCCCTTTTAAAATTTTCATTTTTCATGTCTATAAAATCAATAATAATTATTCCACCAATATCCCTTAACTTAAGCTGCAGGGCAATTTCTTCAGCTGCTTCAAGATTGGTCTTGTATATTGTCTCCTCTAAAGAAGATTTTCCTACGTACTTTCCTGTGTTTACATCAATTACAGTAAGAGCTTCTGTTTGGTCTATTATTACAAAGCCCCCACTTTTTAGCCACACCTTTTTTTCTAACAATTTATCAACTTGAAAATCTGCTCCATAAATCCCCAGTAAGTCTCCTTCTTCATAAGTAACTGAAATATTTTCCTTTCCTACATTTTTTAAATATCTTTTTATGTTCTCATACTCTTCTTTGTCGTTTACCACAATTTCATCTACCTCATTAGAAAGCAAATCCCTCAAATACTTAATTGCAAAATCCTCTTCTTTGTATATCAAAGAAGGAAGGGGAGCATTTTGAAAATCTTTTTGTATTTTCTCATATAAGCGAATTAATTCTTCTAAATCCTCCCGTATTTGCTGTTCTGTCGCCTCTAACGCAGCTGTTCTGACAATTATCCCTATACCCTCAGGTTTTAATTTTTTTACAATTTCCTGAAGCCTCTTTCTCTCCACTTCTTCTTCAATCCTATGAGAAATTCCAATGTAGTCGACATTAGGCATTAAAACTACATATTTCCCCGGCAAAGAAATATTAGCAGTGACTCTGGGATTTTTCATGCCTACTGCCTCTTTTGATACTTGAACCATTATTGGTTGGCCTGGTTTTAAAACTTGTGTAATGCTTTTGGGTAAATTTTCTTGTTGAAAAAGCACATCGTCAAAAAATAAAAAAGCGTTCTTGCCAATTCCAATATCTACAAAGGCTGCCTGCATACCTTTTAAAACATTTTGAATCTTACCTTTATAAATATTTCCCAAAATATTTTTTCCATCTCTTTTCTCTGGATGGTACTCCTTTAGCTTCCCATTTTCTAATAAAGCAATTTGGCTCAAATTTTCATCAATGTCCAATATAAGTCTTTTCAAAATTTTCACCCCGTACTTATTCTAAAATCATATTTTTTCTGTGAAGTTTATAAGAGTCTATATCAAATAAATTTCCTAAATAGTCGTTTAAAGCCTTTAATAAATGTAAAGGATTAGGAGCTCCCTCTTCTAATTTTAATTTTATATAAAATTTCAAATAATCTTCTGCCTCTTCAATTACCTTTAATTCCAAAATACAAGGTCTTATATTTACCATTTTTCTGCCACTTTTACTCTCTTTTTCTATTTCAATTATATCTTTTCTCATAAATTCTTCTATTTTATTTTGAATATATTTAATACTTTTTTTAACATTGACTTGCAAAATATACTCTGCTCCTTTTATTTTTGTAGAAAGCGCATCATTTAATTCTACCTCATAGCTTTCCACAATTTCAATACCAGGTGGTAACACTTTGTTCATCTTTTTTCTGAATTCTTCAGGAGAAATATCTTCTTCCAAATCTATATCCATATAATCCCCCTCTGTCGTCGCACCTACTATAAGAGCAGGCCCAAAAGAAATTTTAGGATGGGGATTAAATCCTTGTGAAAAAGCGACTTTTATATCGGCTCTTCTCAAAGCCCTTTGAAATACTCGCAAAAGGTCTAAATGGGAAATAAATTTGACTCTTTCATCTTTTATATACTTATTTCTGAGGCGCTTCAAAACACACTACCCCCTCATCAAAATCCTTTACTCCACAACCTGTACAATAGAGCCTGCAGTCAGGTGTAATTCTTCCTTCTTGAGATTTTTTATATTCTCTAATCAAATATCTTTTATCTACCCCAACTCTATTACATCCCATGGAAATACTTCTTCTAAACTTCTTTCTCTGTTAGCATAAAAATGAGGATTTACACCTGCTTCCTTAAAAGCCTTTTCCCATTTGTCATAATTAAAATATTCTTCCCATCCGTCAAATTTGCATCCTTTTTCCCACGCTTTTATTATAGCTTTTCCTACTTTTCTATCTCCTCTCGAAATAACAGCTTCTAAAAAACTCATATAAGGATTGTGCCAGTTGTACTTTAACACTTTACTCTTAAGTTTCTTTTTTAGCAAATCTTGCTTTTCCATTATTTCTTTAATGCTGTTTTGAGCCGTCCACTGAAAAGGTGTAAAAGGTTTAGGTACAAAAGTAGAAGTGCTTATGGTGACTTTTAAATTCTTCACATTCCCTTTTACTTCTTTGTAATTATCTACTATTTTATAAGCCAAATCCACTATCCCCTCTACATCTTCCATCGTCTCTGTAGGAAGACCAATCATAAAATAAAGTTTGACATTTGTCCATCCTGCAGAAAAAGCCTCTTTTGTCGCCTCTAGAATATTTTCCTCTGTAATCCCTTTATTAATTACATCTCTAAGTCTTTGTGTGCCAGCTTCTGGTGCTAAAGTAAGACCTGTTTTTCTAACCTTTTGTATTTCTTTCAGCAAATTTATAGATACAGCGTCTACCCGTGTAGAGGGTATAGAAACTCCAACTCCTTTATCCTTATATTTCTCAATCAGTTTTTTGACTAAGTCTTCAATTTGAGAATAATCACAAGTACTTAAAGAAGTTAAAGATATTTCCTCATACCCTGTAGATTTTATAAGCTTGTCCGCTAAATCTAAAATTTTTTCCTTTGATTTTTCCCTCACTGGCCTATATATCATGCCAGCTTGACAAAATCTGCATCCTCGTGTACAACCTCTAAAGATTTCTAACATTATTCTATCGTGAACTATGTCCATAAAAGGAACAATTTGCTCCTCAGGATGATACACATTTTCAAAATCTTTAACTATTCTTTTCTTTACCTTTTCGGGCACTCCTTTTTTAATAGTCCTTATCTCTTTTATTGTTCCATCTTGATTGTATACTTCTATATAGTACTTAGGAACATATACTCCTTTGATTTGAGAAACAATTTGTAAAAATTCTTCTCTTTCTCCTCTTTTTTTCTTCCAATCTATATAAGCGTCAATAATTTCATTTATAACCTCTTCTCCTTCTCCCATTACAAAAAAGTCAATAACGTCAGATAAAGGAGCAGGGTTATACGCACAGGGTCCACCAGCAATGACAAAAGGTAACCCTTTCCTCTCTCTTGATAGGATAGGAATACCCGCTAAATTAAGCATATTTATTACATTTGTATAACTTAACTCATACTGAAGAGTAAAACCTATAAAGTCAAATTTATCTAATGGGGTTTTTGTCTCTAAACTAAAAAGAGGAATGTTATTTTCCCTCATGAGTTTTTCCATATCCAACCATGGCGCAAAAACCCTTTCACAATATACGTCTTCTCTTTTGTTTAAAAGATGGTATAAAATTCGTAGTCCCAAATGAGACATTCCCACTTCATATACATCCGGAAAAGCAAAGGCAAACCTTACTTTGACTTCCTCCGGATTTTTTATAGAAGAATTTAATTCTCCTCCTGTGTATCTTGTAGGTTTGCTTACTTTCATAAGCAAAGCATCTATTTTATCCTTTAAGTTATTCATTTTCCTTCCTCCATAGTCATTTTATCGTTTTGTAAACTTAAATGAAAGTTGAGGACTTCAATCCTTTCTGGTACAATGTTTCGCAGGAAAAACAAATACCTCCCAGAAAGGATGAAGTCCTC
>LDZP01000101.1_pt1 | contig 45073 bp, 41 predicted proteins | sample 615351 | NCBI WGS metagenome assembly LDZP01 (sample SAMN03408296, study PRJNA278302) | terrestrial metagenome | isolation source: oil reservoir sample I1 | place: USA: Alaska, North Slope, Ivishak formation | collected 2013
TAACCAAGCCATTCCCTCGGGCAGTCGTCTTGGAAGCAGAAACCAGGAAGGTAACGACCTGGGAATCCGCCACTACAATCTCTGATTTAGTGGTCGGAGTATGTCAAACGGCTATGCTTTATACGACTATGTTTTGTACCCTCCAAGACCATTGATAGCGAAATGTGATCCTTGGTATGGATCACCACTGCGCTCAAGGAATCTGAATGCCTATTGTTACCCTGCCTGACGGCAGTCAAAAAACGTTTGAAGAACCGCTTTCCATTATGCAACTCGCAGAATCCATTGGCCCTGGTTTGGCTAAGGCCTGTGTAGCTGGGAAGATTGATGGTGTGCTGGTAGATGCCGCCGATCTGATTGAGCAAGATGCAAAAGTGGCGATTATCACCGCGCGTGATGCTGAAGGGCTGGAAATTATCCGTCACTCCTGCGCGCATCTCATCGGTCATGCGGTTAAACAGATGTACCCCGAGGCCAAAATGGCGATTGGGCCAGTGATTGATGACGGCTTTTATTACGATATTGAATTTGGCCAATCAGTCTCGCCTGAAGACCTTGACGCCATCGAAGCGCGCATGCAATCACTGATTGAGCGTGAGTATGACGTGGTACGCGAATACGTTGACCGCGACCAGGCAATGCTGACCTTTTTACATCGTGATGAACCCTATAAGCAGGAGATTGTGCGCGAAATTCCCAACGATGCGACAATCCGGCTTTATCATCATGAAGAGTACACCGACATGTGCCGCGGGCCGCATGTGCCGAATACTCGCCATTTAAAAGCCTTCAAACTTACTAAGTTAGCGGGTGCTTATTGGCGTGGCGACTCAGCCAATACCATGCTAACGCGTATTTACGGCACCGCTTGGGGCGATAAAAAACAGCTCAAAGCCTATCTCAAGCGTCTTGAAGAAGCGGAAAAGCGAGACCACCGTAAGCTCGCCCGTAAAATGGACTTATTCCATATTCAGGAAGAAGCGCCAGGTATGGTGTTTTGGCATCCCAATGGCTGGACGATGTACCAGGCATTGGAAGAGTACATGCGCAATATTCAGCGCGAGCATGGCTACCAAGAAATCAAAACACCGCAGGTGGTAGATCTATCCTTGTGGAAGAAATCAGGCCACTGGGGTCACTACAGTGAGCTAATGTTTACCACTGAGTCGGAAAAGCGCGAGTACGCGGTCAAGCCTATGAACTGTCCTTGCCACGTGCAGGTGTTTAATCAAGGGTTGAAAAGCTACCGTGATTTACCGCTGCGTTTGGCTGAGTTTGGTAGCTGCCACCGCAATGAACCTTCCGGTTCGCTGCATGGTCTGATGCGCGTGCGTGGCTTTACCCAAGATGACGCGCATATTTTCTGCACTGAAGGCCAAATTCAAGCAGAGGCCGAAGATTTTATCGCGCTAACGCTGCATGTTTATAAAACGCTAGGATTTGAAGACGTAGAGCTGAAGCTTTCGACTCGCCCAGATGACTTTTTGGGTGAGGCAGAAATGTGGGATCAGGCTGAGAAGGGGCTTGAGGCTGCGTTGAATGCAACGGGCCTGGAGTGGGAGTTACAGCCGGGTGAAGGTGCTTTTTACGGACCTAAAATTGAGTTTGCGCTACGCGATTGCCTGAATCGTGTATGGCAATGTGGTACCCTGCAGCTAGATTTTAATTTGCCAGGGCGTTTAGGGGCTCAATTCGTTGACGAAGATGGTCTACGTAAGACCCCTGTCATGCTGCATCGTGCAATTTTAGGCTCTTTCGAGCGTTTCCTGGGGATTCTGATTGAGCACTATGCCGGCGCTATGCCATTATGGCTTGCCCCACAGCAGGCGGTAGTCATGACTATCACTGATTCACAGCGCGAATATGCGCTTGAATTGGAGAAACGCCTGCAAAAAAGTGGCTTGCGTGTTAAAGCGGACTTGAGGAACGAGAAGATCGGCTTTAAAATCCGTGAACATACGTTACAAAAAGTTCCCTATCTCCTCGTGGTAGGAGATAAGGAAGTTGAAGCTGACTCAGTGGCCGTGCGAACACGCAGCGGCGAAAACCTCGGTATCATGACGGTCGATGAATTTATTGAGCGCCATACTACTGAGAGAGCAGCCCTGGCGACATCGTCAATTGCCTAAGGAGACGGAGCGATCAAGCGAAGCAATCAGCGAGGGCGTCCAGCAGACAAACGCCCACCAATGAACGAGCGAATTGTTGAAGAAGAAGTGCGCCTTATTGGTAGCGACGGTGAGCAGTTGGGTGTCGTGCCCACCACCGAAGCGCTAGAGCGTGCTGAATCCGAAAGCCTGGATCTCGTGCAAATTTCAAATGCCGACCCCATCGTCTGTAAGGTTATGGATTACGGCAAGTTCGTTTTTGAGGCCAAGAAGCAGAAGGCAGCTCAAAAGAAGAAGCAAAAGCAAATTCAGGTTAAGGAAGTTAAGTTCCGGCCTGGCACCGACGAAGGCGATTATCAGGTCAAGCTTAAGAATCTGACGCGCTTTCTGGAAGGTGGTGACAAGGGCAAAGTCACACTGCGCTTCCGTGGTCGTGAAATGGCGCACCAAGACATCGGTCGTAAACTGATGGAAAGGATCGCGGCAGACCTGGAAGAGATCGGTTTGGTTGAAGCTTTCCCGAAAATGGAAGGGCGCCAGATGATCATGATTATTGCCCCGAAGAAGAAGTGATCCAACGGCGAAATCAACGGGCCATCGTGAGAGCGGTGGTCGGCCCTGGGTTTTCTAAAAAATATCGAGCGGAGTATCCCTCATGCCGAAAATCAAAAGCAACAGCGGCGCTGCGAAGCGCTTTAAGAAGACCGCTAGCGGCTTTAAGCACAAGCAGTCTCATCGTAGCCACATCTTGACCAAGAAATCGACCAAGCGTAAGCGTCAATTGCGTGGAATGAAGCAGATTCACGCGTCTGATAAAGCGCTCATCCAGCGTATGCTGCCGAATCTATAATTCGGGTTTTCGTTTTTCTGAGTGCACCATTTTTGTGCCTCAGCCTTAAAGTCAGGAGTGTGTTATGACTCGAGTTAAACGTGGCGTAGTTGCGCGTCGTCGCCATAAAAAAGTATTGAAGCTTGCCAAAGGTTACTACGGTGCCCGTTCGCGCGTTTTCCGCGTTGCCAAGCAAGCCGTTATTAAAGCTGGTCAGTACGCTTACCGTGACCGTCGCAACCGTAAGCGCCAGTTCCGTGCGCTATGGATCCAGCGTATTAACGCCGGTGCACGCATCAACGGTATGTCTTACAGCCGCTTTGTAGGCGGCCTTAAGAAAGCCGGTATTGAAATCGACCGTAAAGTATTGGCCGATTTGGCAGTGCACGAGAAGGCCGCGTTCGCTGCCATCGTGGAAAAAGCCAAGGCTGCCCAATAAGGTAGTTTACACTGGCTAAAACATTGCCCGTGTAATCAACCTGAGGTCATTTCAGAGTGACCCATCCAGGGGAAGAGCAGCCGCTCTTCCCCTGTTTTTTTGCCACCTTCAACGTGCCACGCCATCTTTAAAGATGGATATCGCTTAATTCGGAGTGAAACGGATGGATCACCTTCCTACTCTGGTATCTGAGGCGCGCGACGCCATTCAGGCTGCGCAAAGTGTCGCCGCGCTAGACGAGTTACGAGTACGCTATTTAGGTAAGAAAGGTGAGGTAACCGCCTTACTGAAAGGCTTAGGGAAACTGTCAGCAGAAGAGCGCCCGGCAGCGGGTGAGCGTATCAATCAGGCCAAACAGACACTGGCCGATGAAATTGATACTAAGCGCCAACAGCTTGAAGGTGCCGCGCTAAATGCCCGTTTGGCCGCTGAAAGTATTGATGTCACGTTGCCAGGGCGGGGCCAATCCGTTGGTGGACTGCATCCGGTGACGCGCACGCTTGAACGCATTGAAGGGCTGTTTACCCGCATTGGTTACGACGTGGCCATCGGGCCCGAAATTGAGGATGATTATCACAATTTCGAAGCGCTCAATATTCCAGCGCACCACCCTGCACGGGGTATGGCCGACACCTTCTATTTTGACGCCACGCGCTTGCTGCGCACTCACACCTCGCCGGTGCAAGTGCGTACTATGAAAAGCAGCGAACCACCCATTCGCATCGTTTGCCCAGGGCGTGTATATCGTAGTGATTCCGACTTAACCCATACCCCGATGTTTCATCAGGTTGAAGGGCTGTTGGTCGATGAAGATGTTAGCTTTGCTGATCTGAAAGGCACTATCGAGGATTTTTTGCAGGCGTTCTTTGAGCGCGATGATCTATCGGTGCGTTTCCGTCCCTCTTACTTTCCATTCACGGAACCCTCTGCCGAAGTGGATATTCAGTGCGTGATGTGTAGTGGGGCGGGCTGTCGTGTATGTTCCCATAGCGGCTGGCTGGAGGTGATGGGTTGCGGCATGGTGCATCCGGAAGTATTTCGTCACTCCGGTATTGATTCAGAGCGCTACACCGGTTTTGCTTTCGGAATGGGCGCTGAGCGTCTAGCGATGTTGCGCTATGGCGTTAATGATTTGCGTCTGTTTTTTGAAAACGATCTGCGTTTTCTACGCCAATTCGCCTAAGACCGCCGCCAAATACAGGATCAACCATGAAATTTTCAGAACAGTGGCTGCGTGAGTGGGTATCGCCGCAGCTTGATACACAGGCGATTGCCGATCAGATCACCATGGCCGGTTTGGAAGTCGATGCTGTCGAAGCAGTAGCGGCGGCGTTCAGTGGCGTGGTGGTGGCAGAGGTGCTGAGTAAAGAAAAGCACCCTGATGCAGACAAACTCAACGTGTGCAGCGTTGATGATGGCAGTGGCGACCCCGTTCAGGTTGTCTGCGGAGCGCCCAATGTCGATATTGGCCAAAAAATCCCGTTTGCTCGCGTAGGTGGCGTGCTACCGGGCGACTTTAAAATCAAAAAAGCCAAGCTGCGCGGCGTTGAATCACGCGGGATGATTTGTTCGGCATCAGAGCTGGGGCTTGAAGAAGAGGTTTCTGCAGGGATTTTAGTGCTTCCCGCTTCAGCACCGGTAGGTGTCGATTTCAGGGAGTTCATGCATCTTAATGACATGACGATTGAAGTCGATTTGACGCCTAACCGCGGCGACTGCTTAAGCATTAAGGGGCTGGCGCGTGAAGTCGGTGTGCTTAACCGTCTACCGGTTAGCGGGCCTGACATAGAGCCCGTTGCTGCCCAAGTTGAAGACACTTTTGCTATCAGCATTGAAGCGCCGCAGCAGTGCCCCCGCTACATAGGCCGTATCATTAAAGGCGTCAATGTTAAGGCGGAAACGCCGCTGTGGATGGTCGAGCGTCTGCGTCGTAGCGGCGTGCGTTCTATTGACCCGGTAGTCGATGTCACCAACTACGTGATGCTTGAGTTAGGCCAGCCACTGCACGCTTTTGATCGTGACAATCTTGAAGGTGGCATGGTAATACGCATGGCGAAGCCGGGCGAACGTTTAACCCTGCTAGATGGCAGCGACGTTGAGCTACGCCCGGAAACCCTAGTGATTGCTGATCATAATGGTCCGCTGGCGATGGCGGGGATCATGGGGGGCGAGAACTCTGGCGTTAACGAAAATACGCATACTATTTTCCTTGAGTCTGCCTATTTTACCCCTCTTGCGATTGCTGGGCAGGCGCGCTCCTATGGCCTGCATACCGATGCTTCGCACCGTTTCGAACGGGGTGTTGACCCCGAGCTAACGCCTATAGCCGTCGAGCGGGCAACCCAGCTGCTCATTGAGATATGCGGTGGGCAAGCGGGGCCCGTGGTTGAAGCGCAAAGCGCTGATGATATGCCCGCAGAGCGCGCCATTATGTTGCGCAGTGCACGCTTGGAAAAAGCGCTGTCAAAAACGCTTGAGAACAGCGATGTCACCGATATTTTGCAGCGCTTAGGGCTTGGCGTGAGTGTGCAAGATGACGGCTGGAAGGTGATCGCACCGAGCTGGCGTTTTGACCTAGCCATTGAAGAAGATCTGATCGAAGAGGTTGCACGCGTTCACGGTTATAACAATTTACCGGTGCGTCGCCCGGCGGCACGTTTGGCGTTGCAACCGGCAGATGAGGCAAGGCTTACGCAGTCGCGCTTGCGCCTGCAGATGGTGGCCCGCGGGTTTCAGGAGGCAATTACCTACAGTTTTGTTGCTCCTGAACTCCAGGCAGCGATTCTACCAGACGCAGTATCGCCGGTCTTAGCTAACCCTATCTCCGCTGATTTGTCGGTAATGCGCGCAAGCTTATTGCCAGGGTTGGTGCGCGCCATGGAATACAACCTTAATCGTCAGCAGACCCGCGTGCGGTTATTTGAAACTGGGCTAGTCTTTAACGGCGAGTTGGATGCTTTATCACAAGTGCCCATGCTGGGTGCGTTAGTGTGCGGCACGCGGGAAGCGGAGGGCTGGAGCGGCGCTAAAGAGCGTGTCGATTTCTATGACCTAAAAGGCGATTTGGAAAGCGTGCTCGCGTTGGGAGGCAGTGCTGAAGCATGGCGCTTTGAGCCTGCTGAGCACCCTGCGCTTCACCCTGGGCAGAGTGCTCAGCTACTGCACAATGGCGAGCCAGCGGGCTGGATGGGGACTTTACATCCTCAAGTTCGCGCAACGCTGGGCTTAAAGATGGATGCCGTCGTGTTTGAAGTGCGTCTAGACAAATTGAGCCAAGGTCAGATCCCTGCTTTTGAACCACTGTCTCGCTTCCCTGAAGTACGCCGTGATCTTGCTTTCATACTTAAAGAAGCAACACCTGTACAGGCGCTGCTGGATTGTGCCAAGCAGCAAGCGGGAGACTATCTTCAAAACATCAAGCTATTTGATGTTTATGCAGGTAAGGGCGTTGCAGAAGGGCATAAGAGTATTGCATTGGGCTTGACCTGGCAGCATCCATCGCGCACGCTAAACGATGAGGAAATCAATCAGTTGGTCGATTCAATCGTGACACAAGTACGTGTCACGCTAGATGCTGAACTGCGCGGCTAACAATAACCAAAATCTCGCCACGAAGCTTATCACGCTCTTGGCAATGCGTTTACTACTGCACGGTTGACACGGCGAGCCTATTGCTGTGTTTGCTTCAAGGATAAGGAGAAGCCTTATGGGTGCGTTGACCAAAGCAGAGTTGGCTGAACATTTACATACCGAGCTAACCCTGTCCAAGCGAGAAGCGAAAGCCATGGTCGAAGCTTTTTTTGAGGAGATTCGAGCCTGTCTGCGTGAAAACGAACAGGTAAAGTTATCGGGCTTTGGTAACTTTGATCTGCGTGATAAGCGGGAACGTCCAGGGCGAAACCCCAAAACCGGTGAGGAAATCCCTATTTCCGCTCGGCGTGTAGTCACTTTTCGTCCTGGGCAGAAGCTCAAACAGCAAGTCGAGCGCTATGTGGGCGGTGAGTGAGATACCAAGCGAGTAAGCTCAAGGCTTAGTTGAAAGCGTGTGTTGAATAAGTGCCATAGCGTCACGCAGCTATTTAAGTCGCCATATAAAAGGAGGGCCTTTCGAGGCGCTCCTTTTTTGTCTATTGGTTTATTGTCTATGCGTTTAGCCGCGCCCGCTACAGGCCACCGCCTTCAATCAGCCAGGTAATGACCACTTTGATGACGTAACCCAACATGCCAGCACCCAGAACTATAAACAGCATGATGGTGCCGAATTTGCCCGCATTCGACTTTTTGGCTAAATCCCAAATAATAAAACACATAAAAACAATTAAACCGCCAACCATTAGCGGCGTAATCCAAGCCTCGAAGGTTTGCTGCATGGTGACTCCTGTTGGTTCTATCACGACCACCCGGTGATGGTGACGTGTTTCATTCTAACAAGTCATGTTAATATTTGAGCAAATTCATCAGGTATTTGTCGACTTGACAGTTGGCACTGTGACATTTTGACAGGGGAGTAACGATGCCAAAGCTGAATATATTGGTGGGTACGATGTATGGCGGCGCATTAGATGTGGCCGAGCAGGTGAAACCTTTGTTTGAGCAGGTGGGGTACAAGGTAGCTATTCTTGAACAACCATCTCTTACTGATATCACTGAAAGCGATGCTGATTTGGCGCTGTTTTGTATATCAACAACGGGTAGCGGCGACTTTCCCGGTAATTTTGTGCCTTTTGTACGCACGTTGCGTGACCAGAGCCCATCGCTTGCTTCGCTGCGCTATGGGTTGATTGCATTAGGCGACAGCTCATACGGTGAAACCTTTTGTGGCGCAGGCCGGTCGTTAGATGCGTTGTTGGAAGATCATGGCGCAACTCGACTAGGTGAGCGTTTAGAAGTGGATGCCATGGAAACGTTTATGGCTGACGACGCTGCCATTCCCTGGGTGGAAGAGTGGATCGTTGCTCAACAGCTCAAGGTGATCTAAGCAATGCAGCATGTCCCCTATACACCTGAGCGTATTAGCGTGGCGCTGGGTTTATGCGTCGTGATGTTGGCAACGCTGCCTCGTTATATGGCGGGTGGGCACGAAGCTCGCCAAACGCTGATTATTATCGCTTTGATGGTTGTCGCTTTTGTGGCGGCTGCCCAGTGGCGCCTGCTCTCTCCAGAAGCACGTCAAAAGCTACCAGGGTTGCTTAAACGATTAACCGCCATGATGTTGTTAGGCATGGTGATAATGGGGGGTTGGCACGCGCTATTGACTGATTGGATCAGTTGGCAAGTGTTTATTTCCCATGGCGCAACGCTTGGCGTGCTGATGCATACGCTGAGTTTATGGTGGGCAGGGGAGCGCCGGCCAAGCTAACTCTTGGCGATAACGATTGAAAAAGTCGCTGCACGAGAAACAAAACAGTAGAATGGTCGTAATATTGCAGCATGGCGCTAATAACGGCTTCAACGACGCTTGGAAGCATCTAAAAGCACCTAATTGCTCGCGTATTCCTTGTTTTTTGAAATCGCTGCCCCCATGTTGCGAGCATGGCGCTTGCCACCATGCGCTGGGGTTCTTAAAATTGCCCCCTTGAATTTATTACATGCAATCAACAAAACGCCCAGCCGTTAGAGGACAATTCATGCAAGTTTCTGTCGAGACGACCTCCCAGATCGAACGCCGCATTACTATTCAAGTACCGGCTGCCGAAATTGACGAGGCCGTTAGTGCTCGCTTGAAAGACACCGCGAAGAATGTTCGCTTGAATGGTTTTCGCCAGGGCCGAGTGCCGATGGCCGTCGTTCGTCAGCGTTACGGTCAAGATGCACGTAACGAAGTCGTTGGCGAAGTAATGCGCGAGCGCTATGTGCGCGCCATTACTGATGAAGGTTTGAACCCTGCAGGCTTTCCAAAAATTGAGCCGTCCATTAATGAATCAGGTAAAGATTTAGAATTCGTTGCGGTGATGGAAATCTACCCTGAGATAGAGTTGGCTTCTATCGAAGGCACTGATGTTGAGCGCCCTGTCGTTACCGTTAGCGATGCAGATGTTGATGAAATGATCGACACGCTGCGTAAGCAAAATGCTGGCTGGGAAGAGGTAGAGGCTGCTGCAGCTGATGGTGACCAAGTCACTATTGATTTCCAGGGTTACATTGGTGATGAGCCGTTTGAAGGCGGCAGCGCCGAAGGGCACTCACTGGTAATTGGCTCCAATAGCTTTATTCCTGGTTTTGAAGCGCAGTTAATTGGCGCGAAAGCAGGCGAAGAGAAAACCATCAACGTTACTTTCCCTGAAGATTACCAAGCTGAGCATTTAGCCGGTAAAGAAGCCACCTTCAAGGTGACCGTGCACAAAGTTAGTAGCCAGAAACTGCCTGAAGTAGACGCTGAGTTTATCGAGCGTTTTGGCGTTGAAGGTGGTGATCAGGAAAAATTCCGCGCTGAAATCAAGAAGAACATGACCCGTGAGGCGTCTCAAGCGATTGATAACCGGGTTAAGCAGCAAGTGCTTGATGCGCTTAAAAAGGTTAACGAAATTCCTGTGCCAAGCGCACTGGTTCAGCAAGAGACTGACGGCATGAAGCGCCAGGCGGCGCAGCAGTTTGGTTTAGGTGAAGATTTTGATGTCAGCCAGCTGCCCAACGAACTGTTCGAAGAGCAGGCTAAAGGTCGCGTTCAGGTTGGTTTGTTGCTGGCTGAAGTAATCAAAGCTAACGAGCTTGATGCTGACGATGACGCTATCAAAGCAAAAGTGGCTGAGCTTGCTGAGCAGTACCAAGACCCTGATGAAGTGGTCAGCTACTACATGGGTAACGAGCAGCTGAAAACCCAGGTGAAATCTGCCATTCTTGAAGAGAAAGCGGTCGCTAAGCTGCTTGAGCAGACGAACATTAAAGATGTCGAAATGTCTTATCAGCAAGCCCTTGCCGCTGCGCAACAGCAAGCAGAGCAAGATGAGGGTGCTGAAGAAGGCGAGCAAGCTAGCGCCTAACACCCTGGAACGTGGTGCACCCTTAGCGGGTGCGCCTTTCCCTTCCCGGACGCAAGGAATCACCTGAATGAGTGAGTTCAATATTCAAAATGCCGGCGGTTTAGTACCCATGGTGGTTGAGCAGAGCGCCAAAGGGGAAAGAGCCTACGACATCTACTCACGCCTGCTGAAAGAGCGTGTGATTTTCTTGGTAGGACCTGTAGAAGATTACATGGCTAATTTGGTGGTCGCGCAACTGCTGTTCCTAGAGTCGGAAAATCCGGACAAAGACATTCACCTGTATATCAACTCACCAGGTGGTTCGGTCACTGCTGGTATGTCGATTTACGACACCATGCAGTTCGTTAAGCCCGATGTGTCTACGGTGTGTATTGGTCAGGCGGCCAGCATGGGTGCGTTACTATTGACTGCCGGTGCTGCAGGCAAGCGTTATTGTCTACCCAACTCACGTGTCATGATTCACCAGCCGCTGGGTGGTTACCAAGGCCAAGCGTCAGATATTGAAATTCATACCCGTGAAATTCTTGGTATCCGTGAAAAGCTTAACCAGATTCTTGCCCACCACACGGGGCAGGATATTGACACGGTTGCGCGTGATACAGACCGGGATAATTTCATGAGCGCCAATATGGCCAAAGAGTATGGCCTGATTGACGCAGTGCTGGATAAGCGGCCTACATCCTGATAGCGTGATAGGATTCTGCTTTTCTAACGAGCTTTTCCGGCGGCGCTAGCCGCCGCAGTGATAGAGGTATGCGAATGGCCGACGGCAAAGGCAAGGACGAAGGTGGCAAACTGCTCTACTGCTCGTTTTGTGGCAAAAACCAAAACGAAGTACGTAAGCTGATTGCGGGCCCGTCCGTTTATATCTGCGATGAGTGTGTCGACTTATGTAATGACATCATTCGCGAGGAAGTTCTCGAAGCCGATGCCGAGAGCGATGAGGAGCGTTTACCTACGCCTCGCGAAATACGTCATACGTTAGATGATTATGTCATTGGGCAGGATCGCGCCAAAATGGTGCTGTCCGTAGCGGTGTATAACCACTACAAACGCCTGAAAACAGATGTACGCGACGGCGATGTGGAACTAGGTAAATCAAATATTCTGCTGATTGGTCCTACCGGTAGCGGTAAAACGCTATTGGCGGAAACCATGGCGCGGCTACTGAATGTGCCTTTTACCATTGCGGATGCAACCACGCTGACGGAAGCAGGCTATGTCGGTGAAGATGTTGAAAACATCATCCAGAAGCTGTTGCAAAAGTGCGATTACGACGTCGAAAAAGCGGAACGTGGCATTGTTTATATTGATGAAATCGATAAGATTTCACGCAAATCTGACAATCCTTCCATCACTCGTGATGTTTCGGGTGAGGGCGTTCAACAAGCATTGTTGAAGCTGATTGAAGGCACCACCGCATCAGTGCCGCCCCAGGGCGGACGCAAACACCCCCAGCAAGAGTTTGTCCAAGTGAATACGGGCAATATTCTGTTTATCGTCGGCGGTGCATTTGCGGGTCTCGATAAAGTTATCCGTGACCGCGCTGAGAAAGGTGGCATTGGTTTCAATGCGGCAGTGAAAAGCAAAGAGTCCTCCCGTGGGGTGGGTGAGTTGCTGGCTGATGTTGAACCTGATGATCTGGTGAAATTTGGTCTGATTCCTGAGTTCGTTGGTCGTTTGCCGATTATAGCCACGCTGATGGAACTTACCGAAGATGCATTAGTGCAGATTCTGACAGAGCCAAAAAACTCGCTGGTTAAGCAGTACGCTAAGCTATTTGAAATGGAAGGCGTGACGCTTGAGTTTAGAGACGAAGCATTACGAGCGGTTGCCGAAAAAGCCATGGAACGTAAGACGGGTGCGCGCGGCCTGCGCTCTATTTTAGAGTCTGTGTTGCTAGACACCATGTACGAAATTCCGTCGCTTGAAGGCGTCAGTAAAGTAGTGATTGACGGCTCAGTCATTGCTGGTGAGAGCGAACCTCTGCTGATCTACTCGCAAAAAGAAGAAGCACGTGTTGACGGTACTGATGGCTAGTGCACGTTGAGCCTCCCAGCCTGACTTCAAACGCTTGCGCTAAACCAAGGGGTCGCCTAGGCGACCCCTTGCTATTCATTAAGCATAAGCGCACTTATAAGTACTCATCCGATTTATCGAGGAACGTCTGCGATGCAGCAGAACGCCGAACAGACACAATGTCTACCCCTTTTACCATTGCGCGATGTGGTTGTTTATCCGCAAATGGTTATCCCTCTTTTTGTAGGTCGTGAAAAGTCTATCCAGGCGCTCGAAGCGGCGATGGAGGCTGAAAAGCGTGTGTTACTGGTGGCTCAGCGCGAAGCTTCTCAGGATGACCCAGACAACGCGGATCTTTACTCCATGGGAACCGTGGCTGACATCATGCAGCTGCTTAAGCTGCCAGATGGCACTGTCAAAGTCCTTATCGAGGGTAGCTTTCGAGCGGATGTGCTGAGTGTCGAAGAAAATGCCGCAGGCTACACTCAAGCATATTTAACGCCGCGAGAGAGTGAGCCGCTGACCAGTCGCGAACAAGAAGCACTCGTTCGTGTACTGCTCAATCAGTTTGAACAGTACGTTAAGCTATCAAAAAAAGTCCCTAATGAAGTGCTTAACTCGCTATCAGGGATTGAAGACCCGAGCCGTTTGGTTGATACCATTTGTGCCCACTTGTCGCTCAAAATTGGCGATAAGCAAGAGCTTCTTGAGATGGATCGGGTGCGTGATCGTATTGAGCACCTGATGGCACTCATCGAATCTGAGATTGATCTGCTTCAGGTAGAAAAGCGCATCCGCTCGCGGGTCAAAGAGCAGATGGAGAAGACCCAGCGCGAGTATTATCTCAATGAGCAAATGAAGGCTATCCAGAAAGAAATGGGTGAGCTGGATAATGTGCCCAATGAGGCAGAGAAGTACGAGCTGGCGATTAAAGAATCGGGCATGCCTAAAGAGGCGTCCGATAAAGCGACTCAAGAACTCAATAAACTGAAAATGATGGCCTCAAATTCTGCAGAGGCCACGGTAGTACGCTCTTATTTGGATTGGCTAATCGCCGTGCCGTGGAAAAAACGCACGCGAGTTAAGCACGATCTTATAAAAGCCCAGCAAGTGCTTGATGAAGACCATTACGGGCTAGAAGAAGTTAAAGCACGCATTCTAGAGTACCTTGCTGTGCAAACGCGTGTGCGCAAGATGAAAGGCCCTGTGCTGTGCTTAGTAGGCCCGCCTGGGGTGGGTAAAACATCGCTAGGCCAATCGATTGCCCGTGCCACTAATCGTAAGTACGTGCGCTTGGCGCTAGGTGGTGTGCGTGATGAATCTGAAATTCGCGGCCATCGGCGCACCTATATTGGCTCACTGCCGGGTAAAATGATCCAGCGCATGAGTCGCGCAGGCGTTAAAAACCCGCTGTTCCTGCTAGATGAAGTTGATAAGTTAGGCATGGATCATCGCGGCGACCCCGCTTCTGCGTTGCTAGAGGTACTCGATCCTGAGCAAAACAACAGCTTCAGCGATCACTATCTTGAGCTCGATTATGATCTTTCAGAGACGCTATTCATCTGTACCGCCAACTCGATGAATATCCCTAGCGCCTTGCTGGATCGCATGGAAATTATTCGTCTACCGGGTTACACCGAAGATGAAAAACTGGCCATTGCGAAGCGCTATCTGTTACCCAAGCAGTTGGCTGCAAACGGCTTGAAGGGGGGTGAGTTAACGCTAGAAGACAGTGCCCTGTTAGAGCTTATTCGCTACTACACTCGTGAAGCAGGGGTGCGTGAATTAGAGCGCCAGATTGCTAAAGTGTCACGGAAGGTATTGCGTGAGCGCCTTGAGAAAGAGCGTGACCCGAAAGCCAACCAAGATGGCCAAAGCTTAAAAGCTGAGCAAATTGAGCACTATGCAGGCGTGCGTCGCTATAGCTACGGCTTAGCGGAGCAAGATGACCAGATTGGCCGTGTAACAGGGCTAGCCTGGACCTCGGTAGGCGGCGAGCTGCTTAATATTGAATCGGTGGTCACGCCTGGTAAGGGGCGTATTAACAAAACTGGCTCACTTGGCGATGTGATGAAAGAGTCAGTGAGCGCTGCTCATACGGTAGTGCGTGCCAGGGCGCAGGCGTATGGAATTGATCCAGACCGCTTCGAAAAAGAGGATCTGCATATTCACGTGCCCGAAGGTGCAACGCCGAAGGATGGCCCTAGTGCGGGTATAGCGATGGTTACCGCCATTGTTTCTGCTTATACCCAGCGTCCGGTGCGCTGCGATGTGGCAATGACGGGCGAAGTCAATCTGCGCGGTGAAGTATTACCCATTGGCGGGTTGAAGGAGAAATTGCTGGCAGCGCGTCGCGGTGGTATAAAGATAGTCCTAATTCCTGAAGAAAACCGCCGTGATCTCAAGGAAGTACCGGACAATATCAAAGGTGCGCTTGATATCCGCCCGGTGCGTTGGATAGATGATGTGTTAGCCGTAGCACTAGCAGAAAGGCCAGAAGCAGAGAGGGCAGAAGAAGGTGCATCGTTAGCAGGCACCGAAGCATCGTTTAATAATGCCGCAACTGCCAGTACCCATTAAGCCGTTAAAGCCTTTTTGGTTTTAGTTTTACTTAATATTTTTAGCCCGCTGCTGTGTGTGGCGGGCATGTCACGGCTTGGTTGCTTGACAGATGTTTCAAGGCATTGCTATAAAACGCAGCTATGCTTTGATCGTCGTATCAATCGGTGACCATGCCGTTCAGAGCCATTTTTGAAACAGTTAAGGGGTGAAGAGTGAATAAGTCCGAGCTGATTGAAGCCATTGCCGCGTCTGCTGATATTCCTAAAGCAGCGGCAACTCGCGCATTGGATGCCATGGTAGAGTCTGTCACCGATAGCCTTAAAAAGGGTGAAAGCGTATCACTGGTAGGCTTTGGTACTTTCGCGATCAAAGAGCGCGCCGCCCGTACAGGCCGCAACCCACAAACGGGTCAACCTATCCAGATCAGTGCTGCCAAAGTACCCAGTTTCAAAGCAGGTAAGGCACTGAAAGACGCCGTCAACTAATTTGACCGCGTTTGCTGTAACCTAATGGGCGCATCGCACTGGCGATGCGCCCATGTTATTTTCTGGCCCCTATTCGTTAAGCGTTAGCGGGTTCATGTGTTTGGCTGTGACTATCTGAGGCTAGCATGCTGCAAAGTATTCGAGATGGCTCCAGAAGCTGGGGTGCCAAAATCATTATCGGTGTTATGGTCGCGGCCATGGCGCTTTTCGGGATTGAGTCACTGTTTGGGCTTTTTGGTAGCGACCCAAACGAAGTAGCAAGCGTCAACGGGCAGCCGATTATGCGCCAGCAGGTTGAGCTTGAGGTTCAGCGGGCACTACGTTCAGGGCAAGTACCACCCGAGCAAGAGCGGGCGCTACGCAACGATATGCTTGAGCAGCTTATCACTCGGGAACTGTTATCCCAGTACGCTGAAGACGGTGGTTTTAGCGTTTCCGATCAGCAGTTGGATCAGATGATTGTTAGCTTGCCTGAGTTTCACGATCAGGATGGTCGGTTCTCCGCAGAGGTATTTCGTAACCGCTTAGCCGGTGCTGGCTATACGCCGCTGTCTTTCCGGGAAGAGCTACGTGTTGATATCCAGCGCCAGCATTTACAGCAAGGCTTGGCGTTTAGTGATTTTAGCCTTCCAAGCGAGCAAGAACGCTTAGCTGAGCTGCAGCGCCAGCAGCGCAGTTTTCGCTATCTGGTGCTAGATGGCGACGATGTTGAAGCGGAAATCAATGTCAGTGAAGACGATCTTCAAGCCTACTATGATGCCCATCAAGAACGTTTCGAGCGCCCCGAACAGGTACGCCTTGAGTACGTTGTGATCGATCGTCAGGAAATGGCAGAAGAAGCCGATGTAGACGAAGAAACACTGCGCGATGCCTGGCGCGAGCAGAATCGTGAGGCCGGTCGGCGTGCTTCACACATAATGATCACTTTTGGTGGTGAGCGCTCCCGTGAAGAGGCCCAGGCCTTGGCAGAAACCGCGCGCCAAGCGATTGAAGACGGTGAATCTTTTGAACAGACCGCGCTGCGCTATTCCGATGACACCGCTAGTGCTGAAGAGGGGGGTGACCTTGGCGTTATCAGCAGAGGCTTCTTTGGCGACACCTTTGATGAGGCTGTGTTTAGCCTTGAAGAGGGTGATATTTCCCTGCCGGTTGAGCTGGATAACGCCTTTCACATTATTCAAGTAACGGACATTCAGGGCCCTACGTTTGAAGAGCAGCGCGATGAACTAGCACGAGAAGTGGCTCTTCGCACTATCGATGATCAGTTTAATCAGCAGGTACAACAGCTAATTGATAAAAGTTTCGCTGCTGATGACTTGCAAAGCATTGCTGATGAAATCGGCTTAACGCTCAATGAGAGTGACTGGCTAGCACAAAATGACGACGCAGAGGGAGTGCTGTCAGAGCCTGGCGTTATGTCGGCGGCGTTTAGTGCCGATGTGCTCGAAGAGGGCTATAACAGCGAAGTGATTGAGCTAGATCGGGATCGCCGTCTGGTACTGCGCATTGCCGAACAGCGCGATGCGACGCTGTTGCCGCTTGATGACGTGCGTGAAGAGGTTGAAGTCTCCGTGGCTGCTGAGCAGCAGCAAGAAGCGCTGCGTAAAGAAGCTCAAGCACTTATCGCAGAGCTGCAAAATAGCGGTGAAGCCGATATTGACTGGCTCACTGCCGTTAGTGTCAGTCGCCAATCAGACACCACCGTACCTCAATTACTCGTTCAGGAAGTCTTTCGCCTGCCGCGCCCAGAAGAGGGTGAGAGCGTCTATCGTGCCGTTGAGCTACCGCAAGGTGTGGCGTTAGTCGCGTTAGATAGCGTAACTGACGGTGAAGTAAATGAACAAATGGAAACGTTTGTCTCTCAGATGGCCGAACAGTTACGCGCACAATCGGTACTGCAGGGGTTAATTGATGACCTGCGCAGCGATGCCGATATTAAGCGGTAGCATCGCTTAACGCTGCAAAAGTGTCTGAGATAAAGTGACCCAAAAAAAGCCGATCGTGAGATCGGCTTTTTCGTACAGACATGCCAGCAAGGCTAGGCATTCAGCAACGTTAGGCGTCCGGTAATGCTGTGAGGGCAAACTGACGTAGTCGTGGTGTTGCCGTTTGTTCAGAGCGCTCGATCACAATATCCCAGCCGTGCTGGGCATCCCAGTCACCGAGTACATAGCGTTTGGCGGGTACTTCTTCAACGGTCAGGTCATGCACACGAGGGCGGTGGGTGTGGCCGTGAATCATCGTCGTCACGCCGCAGGACTCCATCACCCTGATGACCTCCTGCTGAGTGACATCCATAATGGCCTCTGCTTTATTGGCATTGGCTTCCCCAGATTGCGCACGCAGGCTTTTGGCCAGTGCCAAGCGCTGTTCAAGCGGCAGGGCAAGCATGTGAGCCTGCCATTCAGGGTTGCGTGACTGCTGGCGAAAGGCCATGTAGGCCTCATCTTGGGTACACAGGCTGTCGCCATGCAGGAGTACCACTGGCATACCCTCAAGCTCGACCTCTTCAATGTCAGGTAGCAGCATCGCCTGACAAGCGTTAACAAAGCGTTCACCCAGTAGAAAGTCTCGGTTGCCGTGCATTAAATACACCGCAGTGCCATCGCTGCTAAGCTTTCTTAAGCGCTTGATAACCTCTTGGGCAACGCCGCTAAGCGGTTGCGTGTTGTCATCGAGAAGGTCATCGCCAATCCAGGCGTCAAAAAGATCTCCCAGTATATAAAGCGCATTGGCCCCGGGGGCGGTGTGCTCTAGGTAGCGGTAAAACCCCTGATTAATATCAGGGGTATCGCCACTTAGGTGCAGGTCGGCAACAAGCAATGTGCGCATAAAGCTCCTGGCGTTATTCCGTTTCCTTGACGTAAGCGCGCTCGATGATCACATCATCAGCGGGCACATCGGCGTGCATTCCGCGGCGTGTCGTCGTTACGTTTTTAATTTCGTTGACAACCTCCATGCCGTCAACGACTTCACCAAACACTGCATAGCCCCAGCCTTGAAGGCTTTTGCCGCTGTGGTCAAGAAAACTGTTATCGCCCACGTTGATGAAAAATTGTGCGGTGGCCGAGTGGGGGTCTTGGGTGCGGGCCATCGCCAGGGTGCCAATGGTGTTTTTTAAGCCGTTGTCGGCTTCGTTGTCGATGGGGTCGCGGGTGGGTTTCTGGTTAAAGTCCTTGTCGAAACCGCCGCCTTGCACCATGAAGCCGTCGATAACGCGGTGAAACAGGGTGCCGTCATAAAATCCGTCGCGAACGTACTGCTCAAAATTCGCCGCGCTAATGGGCGCTTTTTCGTGGTTAAGGGCGATAGTGATGTCACCGTGGTTCGTCTGTAATACGATCATTGATAAATTCCTGTTCAATAAAGGCGTTCGCCTTGGCGCTGTGCATCGGCGTCACGCTATAATAGCCGTTTTGCTCTGCACCGCGAAGAGCCATAGGGGTATCCTAGGTTCTTACGGCTGCGCACGCCATCCACCACGAGGTTATCAACACCGCCATGACCAATGAGACCACCCCAGCGCCGAACTTCATTCGCAACCAAATACGCGACGAAATCGAGGGCGGCCAGGTCACTAAAATCGTGACGCGCTTTCCCCCGGAGCCTAACGGCTTTCTGCATATCGGCCACGCAAAGTCGATCTGTCTAAACTTCGGGCTGGCGGAGCAACTGGGTGGCGACTGTCATCTACGTTTTGACGACACCAACCCGGCGAAAGAAGAACAGGCCTATATTGATGCCATCAAGGAAGACGTCAGCTGGCTGGGCTTTGAGTGGGCAGGCCCGGTGCGTTTCGCCTCTGATTACTTTGATCAGCTCTACGCCTGGGCACAGCACTTGATTCGTGAAGGCAAAGCCTACGTAGATGACCTTTCACCGGATGAGATTCGTGAGTATCGTGGCACCTTAACGGCGCCTGGTAAGGCCAGCCCTTACCGTGAACGTAGCGTAGATGAAAACCTCGATCTGCTTGAGCGGATGCGCGAGGGCGAGTTTGGTGAAAGTGAAAAAGTCCTGCGCGCGAAAATCGACATGGCCTCGCCCAATATCAATCTGCGCGATCCGATTCTCTACCGCATTCGCCACGCCAGTCATCACCAAACCGGCGACAAGTGGAAAATCTATCCGTCTTATGACTTTACCCATGGCCAGTCGGATGCCATTGAAGGTATCACGCACTCGATCTGCACGTTGGAATTTGAAGATCACCGCCCGCTGTACGAGTGGTTCTTAAATAACCTACCGGTGCCAGCAAAGCCGCGCCAGATTGAGTTTGCGCGTCTGAATCTTGATTACACACTGACCTCCAAGCGCAAGTTAAAGCTGCTGGTCGATGAGCAAATCGTCAGTGGGTGGGATGACCCGCGCATGCCGACTATTTCCGGCATGCGTCGCCGTGGCTACACGCCCGCGTCGATTCGCAAGTTCTGCGAAATGATTGGCGTTACCCGTGCCGATGGTGGCCTGGTGGATATCGCTATGCTAACCCACGCGATTCGCTCGGATCTTGAAGACAACGCACCGCGCGCCATGTGTGTGTTGAACCCGCTGAAAGTCGTGCTCACCAACGTGCCGGAAGATCACCAAGAGATTTACGAAGTACCGGGCCACCCCGCCCGTGAAGACATGACCATGCGCAAAGTGCCGTTCACCCGCGAGCTGTACATTGATCAAGACGATTTTATGGAAGATGCGCCCAAAAAGTTCTTCCGCCTAGCGCCGGGCAAAGAAGTACGCCTGCGCAATAGCTACGTGATTCGCTGTGACGAGGTGATCAAAGACACCGCCGGAGAAATCACCGAACTGCACTGCTCGGTAGATTTCGATACGCTGGGTAAAAACCCTGAAGGGCGTAAGGTAAAAGGCGTCATTCATTGGGTCAGCGCTGCCCACGGTGTGCCGATGGAAGTGCGCCTATATGACAACCTGTTCACCGTTGAACAGCCCGATCGCGATAAAGATGTCGATTTTCTGGAGCACCTAAATCCAGAGTCTTTGGTCGTTTGCCAAGCCATTGGTGAGCCGAGCCTTGCAGAGGCAACGCCCGAGTCACGCTTCCAGTTTGAGCGCGTCGGTTATTTCTGCGCAGATCGTCATGATTCCACGCCAGAGCACTTGGTGTTTAACCGTACCGTGGGATTGAAAGATAGCTGGGCTAAAATCAAGCAGAAGGGCTAAGACAATATGGGTAGCCAGATGCATATTTACAATACGCTGACGCGTCGCAAAGAACCTTTCACTCCGCTGGAAGCGGGAAAAGTGAGCATGTATGTCTGCGGCATGACGGTGTATGACTATTGCCACTTAGGGCACGCCCGCGTGATGGTCGCCTTTGACGTGATTACCCGCTATCTGCGAGAGCGCGGCTACGACGTTAACTACGTGCGCAATATCACTGATATCGACGATAAAATCCTCAAGCGCGCCGACGAAAACGGCGAAAGTATCACCGCGCTGACCGAGCGTATGATCGCTGCCATGCACGAAGATGAGGCGCGTCTGTTCGTTTTGCCGCCCAGCCATGAGCCCCGCGCTACGGGGCACATTAGCGATATCGTGGCGATGATCGAAACATTGATTGAAAAGGGTTTTGCCTACGCCGCCGATAACGGCGATGTTTACTACCGAGTGCGCAAGTTTGCTGATTACGGCAAGCTGAATAATCGTCAGCTTGACGATATGCGCGCAGGTAGCCGGGTGGATGTGGATGTTCATAAAGAAGACCCACTCGATTTTGTGCTCTGGAAAGCTGCCAAACCGGGGGAAGCGCACTGGGCGTCACCCTGGGGTGATGGCCGCCCTGGCTGGCACATTGAGTGCTCGGCCATGTCGACCTGCTGCTTGGGCGATACTTTCGACATTCATGGTGGCGGGCCCGATTTAACTTTCCCGCACCATGAAAACGAGATTGCGCAATCAGAAGCGGCCACCGGCAAACCCTACGTCAATACCTGGATGCACGCCGGCGCTGTGCGAGTGAACCAGGAGAAAATGTCCAAGTCCCTGGGCAACTTCTTCACCATTCGCGATGTACTGGCCGAACACGACCCTGAAGTGGTGCGTTTTCTGCTGGTGGCTAGCCACTACCGTAGTCCGATTAACTACTCGGTCGACTCATTGACCGAGGCGCGCAAATCGCTAACGCGTTTGTATACGGCGCTTGAAGGTATTGAGCTAGGCGAGGCAACACTAGGCAAAACAAGCAGTGAGCCTTCGGCTTACCGTGAGCGCTTTATCCAGGTAATGGATGATGACTTCAACACCCCCGAAGCATTGGCAGTGCTGTTTGAGCTAGCCCGAGAGGTCAATCGAGCCAAGCCAGAACAGCCTGAGGTCGCCGCCAAGCTGGCGGCCGAGCTAAAGCAGCTAGGTGCTATTTTGGGGCTTCTGCAACAGCCGCCGCAAACGTTCTTAAAAGGCACGCAGCAGGCGGGAATGCCGCTCAGTGAGCCCCAGATCGAAGAAAAAATTGCCCAGCGTATAGCGGCTAAAGCGAATAAAGACTTCGCCCAGGCGGATGCGATTCGCGATGAGCTTGCCGCGATGGGGATTATTCTCAAAGACTCGCGGGAAGGCACGTCTTGGGTGTTTGAAGCGTCTTGATTAAAAGCTTTAACCAACGGCTTTAACCACTCGTTGTTTGCTTAGGCGCTGAAGGCTTTTGTGCCGAAAAGCTGAAGGCTCTTATACGGCATAAGAGCCTAAGCCGATAATGCCAACGCAAAAGGAATGCTAAGATGCGCTTTTCAGCTACTTCTTTTATTGCCAAGCCGTTAATTGCCGCCTGCACCGTGGCGGCTATCAGCCTTTCCCAGGCCAATGCCAACGAGCCGATTGTTGTGTCATCCAAGATCGATACGGAAGGTTCGGTGTTGGGTGAGCTGATTATTCAAACGCTAGAACGCCACGATATTCCTACCGAAAATCGCCTTCAGCTAGGCGGCACCAGCGTGGTACGCACTGCGTTAGAAGCTGGCGAAATTGACCTCTACCCAGAATATACGGGTAATGGCGCGTTCTTTTTTGATATGGCCGATAGTCCGGTATGGAACGATGCTGAACAGGCCTATCAAACCGTGCGTGAACGTGACGCGCAGCAAGGCTTGATATGGCTGCAGCCCGCTAGCGCTAATAACACCTGGGCGATGAGTATTCGCGAAGATGTCGCCGCTGAAAATGCGCTGGTGAATTTAGAAGATCTCGCCGCTTATTTGGCCGATGGCGGTGAGTTCAAATTTGCCGCGAGCGCTGAATTTGTTGAATCAGCACAGGCGCTTCCTGCGTTTCAGGACGCTTACGGCTTTGAACTGAGTGATGCACAGCTGCTGGTGCTTTCCGGTGGTAATACTGCCGCTACCATGCGAGCCGCCGCCCAGCAAACAAGCGGTGTGAATGCCGCGATGACCTACGGCACCGATGGTGGATTAAGCGCACTGGGCCTGATGGTGTTAGAAGACACGAAAGGCGTGCAGCCGGTGTATCAGCCTGCGCCCGTGGTGCGAGAAAGCGTGCTGGAAACGTATCCTGACATCGAAGCGCTGCTCAACGAGGTTTTCGCCAGCCTTGATCTCGTCACCCTGCAAACGCTTAATGCGGATGTGGCCGTTAATGGTTTATCGCCCGCTCAGGTGGCCAGTGATTATCTTGATACGCTTAGTCGTTAACGCTGGATACCTTTAAGCACTAATACTTGATACCCTCAATAATGAATGCTTGATAATCGGGATAACTAATTAATGCCGCTACTGGATGCACTGCCCACTCCGCGATTACGTTGGGAGGGGCGGCACCCTAATGTTGTACTCATCAGCCTTAGCCTCATCATGTTGGTTGCGTTGTGGACATTTGACGCGGTTAGCATGGCCCCTAACCGGATTGTGTCAGGGACTGGGTATGGTGCGCTTGAGGCCTTTGGTTGGCCCGGTGCGCTGTTAGCGACATTACTGCTTTGTGCTATTGGGCTCTTTGCGTGGGAGCCAAGCCGGCGGCACTATCGCGCGCTGCTAGCGGCGATAATGATGTTGATGGTGCTTATGCCGTTTGGCTTACTCGCCAGTCATCATTTGCTTCTTGACCCCGAACTTCCCAATGCCCGTTTAGGGATTGGAGCGGCTTATTGGGTTACCTTATTTATCCTGCTGCTGTGCTTAGTGGAAGTACGCCTACGCCTAAACCTTACGCGCTTGTGGCCCACGCTGCTGCTAAGTGGCGTTGCGCTTATATGGTGGCTTTGCGCGGCGCTAGGGTTGGATAACCTCGCGCTTGTGCAAGAATTCAGAGCGCGGGATCGTCAGTTTCTCAGCGCAGTAGCGCAGCACGTTAAGCTGGTCAGTATCACCGTCAGCGTCAGTATAGTGCTTGGGCTAACGCTCGCCATGCTGATGCGCCGCTATGCCCGGCTGCAGAAGGGGGCGTTCGCGGTGCTCAATTTTCTGCAAACCATTCCTAGCCTGGCGCTTTTTGGGTTGCTGCTGGCACCGCTGGCCTGGCTTGCCGCCAACGTGCCTGTGTTAGGCCAGCTAGGTGTGAGCGGTATTGGCACCACGCCCGCCCTAATCGCCCTGATTGCCTACAGCTTGCTGCCTATAGTGCGTAATACCTATACCGCGCTTGAACAAGTGAGCCCTGAAACGTTGGAGGCCGCCAAAGGCATGGGCATGCGTGCCGGGCAGCGTTTTTGGCAGGTGCGCTTACCGCTGGCGCTGCCGGTGCTATTAGAAGGAGTGCGTATTACCACCGTGCAGGCTATCGGGCTTACTGCGGTGGCCGCGTTAATTGGCGCTGGCGGGCTGGGTACTTTTATCTTTCAAGGCTTAGGTCAAGCCGCCATGGACATGGTGTTACTTGGCGCGTTGCCCATTTTAGTGTTGGCTCTGGTGGTAGATGCGGGCTTAGGTGCCTTGGCAGAAGCGCTGCGCCCCGGAGGAACTCAATGATTGAACTTGCCCACGTATCCAAGCGATTTGGCGATGAAACCGCTGTGGATGATATTTCGCTGCACGTACCGAAGGGCAAATTCTGTGCGCTAGTGGGTACCTCTGGCTGTGGTAAATCAACCACCCTGCGCATGATCAACCGCTTAATTGAGCACAATGAAGGCGACATCATCCTTGATGGGCAAGCAATTGAGGCCTATGACCCGGTGAAGCTACGCCGTCGGATTGGCTATGTGATTCAACACACCGGCCTGTTTCCCCACTGGAACGTTGCGCGCAATATTGGCTTAGTGCCACGGCTTTTAAAATGGTCAGTTGCCGATACCCAGGCACGGGTGGCGGAGTTAATGAACCTATTGGGTTTGCCAGTGAGTGAGTTTGCCCATAAATACCCTCACCAACTTTCCGGTGGGCAGGCGCAGCGGGTGGGCGTTGCACGGGCTCTGGCGGCAGACCCGGACATCTTGCTGATGGATGAACCCTTTGGTGCTCTTGATCCGATTACCCGTGAAAAACTGCAGGATGAGCTGGCCAAGCTACAGGCACGACTGCATAAAACCGTGGTATTTGTGACCCACGATATGGACGAAGCCCTTAAACTGGCCGATCACTTAGTAGTGATGCGCGAAGGGCGTATCGTTCAACAAGGTACCCCGCTGGCGCTGCTGCAACAGCCTAACGACCCTTTTGTTGATTCGCTGTTGGGCGGCCTTGAGCGCGGCCTAAAGCAAGCAGCACTAACCCGCGTTAAAGACCACATGACATCAATGGGCCCTACCTTACCCGCTCAATCGCGTATTCCTGCAGGCTTCTCAGTGCGTCAGGCGCTTTCCATGATGCTGCGCGATCATAGCGACCGTCTTACGGTTGTTGACCAGCACGACGTGCCCGTTGGTGAGCTAACGCTGCGTAGGATTATCAAGGAAGCCCAGCTGGATAAAGGAAGCACACCACGTGAGTAATGCGTTCAGCGTTACGCAGCAGCGTAAGCAAACGCCGCTGTGGCTATGGCCACTATTGTGGGGGGCATTGCTGCTGATTGGCGTAGTGGGGATTCCCTCTGCCGATTCACTGTTTCGTTGGATAGAACCCGATGCCCGGCAGGTAATTTACGACCGCGCCGATTTCCACGTGCTGTTAGCGCGCCATATGTCAGTGGTCGCCATAGCAGCGATAGTGACGGTGGTGGTGGGTGTGTTAGCCGGTATCGCCGTTACTCGCCGGTGGGGCAGTGATTTTCTGCCGCTGGTGGCCCAGTTGGCATCGCTTGGGCAAACGTTTCCCCCGGTGGCCGTATTAGCACTTGCGGTGCCCGTTTTGGGCTTTGGCACCGTGCCGATTATTGTCGCCTTGATGCTCTATGGGCTGCTACCCATCGTGCGTAACACCCTGGCTGGGCTCCATGGAGTGGATAGCGATATTAAAATGGCGGCCCACGCGATGGGGATGACGCCGACGCAAATCCTGCGCCAGGTTGAGCTGCCGCTGGCGGCTCCCGTTATTTTGGCGGGCGTTCGCACCTCGGTGACCATCAATATTGCCACCGCCGCATTAGGGGCGACCGTGGGAGCAAGCAACCTGGGCGACCCCATTATTGCCGGTATCGTGAATGGCAATATGGCTTATGTGGTTCAGGGAGCATTGATCATTGCGCTACTCGCCCTGACGATTGACAGCCTGTTTGAACTATTACATCACCATCTACGTTCTCGTTTTTCTTCCTCTTCTGCCTCTTAAGTAGCATCCCTAAAGCTTTTGCGCTGCGTTATTGTCCTAAGCACAGCGGTATCTCTAGATGTTGCGTTGGCTCATGTCAGATAAATCCACTGGCATAAACGGTCAATACCAACAACACTGCCCTCAAAAGGGGTAAAACAAGGACAATAATGATGACACAGTACGTACACCAGCCAGCCTTTATGACGGGCGACGAATTTTCGATACCCACGTTTAGCCTGCTTAACCCCGAAGGTGAACTTTACAGCAGCGCCGTTGAACCTACCCTGGAACGTGATCACGCCCGGCGTATTTATCAGGCGATGCTGGCCACGCGTATCCTTGATGAACGAATGATGGCCGCTCAGCGCCAAGGGCGTTTGAGCTTCTACATGCAGTGCACCGGCGAAGAGGCCGCCGTAGTGGGTGCAACCGCAGCGTTAAGCGATGCGGATATGATCATGGCGCAGTACCGCGAACAGGGTGCGTTGATGTATCGCGGCTTCTCCATTGACGAATTTATGAATCAGCTGTTCGGCAACGAGCTGGACTACGGCAAAGGCCGCCAAATGCCGATTCACTATGGGTCGCGTAAGCTGCACTACATGACCATTTCGTCTCCGTTAGCTACCCAAATTCCTCAGGCGACGGGCTACGCTTACGGCCAAAAACTCGCTGGCAACGGTCACTGCACGTTAACCTTTTTTGGTGAAGGTGCTGCGTCCGAAGGCGATTTTCACGCCGCGCTGAACATGGCCTCAGTGCACCAGGTGCCGGTGATTTTCTTCTGCCGTAACAACGGCTATGCCATTTCGACGCCCTCTAGTGAACAGTTCGCCGCCGACGGCATTGCGCCGCGCGCTTTTGGTTATCACATGCACGTTATTCGGGTTGACGGTAACGATGTCTTAGCGGTGTATGAGGCAACCCGACAGGCGCGCAGGATCGCCGTTGAGCAAAACCAGCCCGTGTTGATTGAAGCCATGAGCTATCGCCTGGCCGCGCACTCTTCTTCCGATGACCCTTCCGGCTATCGCTCAAAAGATGAAGAAGAGGTGTGGCGCGCCAAAGACCCGCTGCTAAGGCTGCAAAAATGGCTGCTTAAAAAGCAGTGGTGGAGTGAAGAGGAAGAAACCTCCCAGCAGGAAACCCTGCGCCGTGAAGTGCTAGAGACCATGAAGCGGGCTGAGAAGCGTCCACCTCCGCCGCTGGATAGCCTGATCAGTGATGTCTATGCCGACATTACACCGTCGCTGCAGCGTCAGTTTGACCACTTAAAACGCCATATACGCCGCTACCCTGATGCCTATCCGCGTGGCGCGAAGTCGCTAGATTTAGACGTCGGAACGGGCACTGATGCCCAAGGGGAGGCGTAACATGGCCACCATGAACATGCTTCAAGCGATTAATAACGCGCTGGATATCGCCATGGCTGAGGATGAAAAAGTCATCTGCTTTGGTGAAGACGTGGGGATTTTCGGCGGCGTATTTCGTGCCACCAGCCATTTGCAGGAAAAATACGGCAAAGCGCGCTGCTTTAACACGCCGCTAGTTGAACAGGGCATTATTGGCTTTGCTAACGGCTTAGCGGCGCAAGGCTCGGTGCCCGTCGCGGAAATTCAGTTTGCTGACTATATCTTTCCAGCGTTTGACCAAATCGTTAACGAAACCGCCAAGTTCCGCTACCGCTCAGGGGATTTGTTCAACGTCGGTGGGCTAACCATTCGCACCCCTTACGGCGGCGGTATCGCTGGTGGCCTGTATCACTCCCAATCTCCCGAAGCCTATTTCACCCATACGCCGGGGCTGAAGGTGGTGGTGCCGCGCAACCCTTACCAAGCTAAGGGGCTGTTACTCGCCGCCATTCGCGACCCGGATCCCGTGCTATTTCTGGAGCCTAAACGCCTCTACCGCGCTGCGGTCGGCGACGTGCCCGAAGAAGATTATCAGCTACCCATTGGTGAAGCCGAAATCACCAAAGAGGGCAGCGACATCACCGTAGTAGGTTGGGGCGCGCAGATGGAAGTGATTGGCAAAGTCGTGGAGCTAGCCGAAGAGCAGGGCATCGCCTGTGAAGTGATCGACCTGCGCACGCTGCTGCCCTGGGATGCTGATACCGTCGTTGAGTCGGTGCTTAAAACAGGCCGGCTCGTCGTTAGCCACGAAGCCCCGTTAACCGGCGGCTTTGCGGGCGAAATTGCCGCTACTATTCAAGAACGTTGTTTTCTCTACCTGGAATCGCCGATTGCACGGGTGACCGGGCTGGATACGCCTTTTCCGCTGGTGTTGGAAAAAGAGTACCTGCCTGATCACCTGAAAATTTTTGAAGCGATTCGCGAAAGCGTTAACTTTTAACGGCTTAAAACGCCTAAGAACGCCTGAGGAGAATAACAATGAGCGATTTTTTACTGCCTGATATCGGTGAAGGCATTGTTGAGTGTGAAGTGGTTGAATGGCGAGTGGCCGAAGGCGATACGATTACTGAAGACCAGCCCATCGTTGAAGTCATGACCGATAAAGCGCTGGTGGAAATTACCGCCCCCGAAGCGGGTATTGTGACCAAGCTTTATGTGGCCCAAGGGCACATTGCCAAAGTACATGCGCCGCTATATGCCTATCAAACATCTGCCCATCAAACAGAAGAAGGCGATAGCCAGTCAGATACGTCTCCTAACGACACGCTGAAAGCAGCGCAACCCCAAGCCAGTGAAAAGCCGATCAAGAAGCCGGCCTCATCATTAGCGGCTTCCCATGGAAAAGTCCCTGCAAGCCCTGCGGTTAGGCGCTTAGTGCGTGAACACGCTCTACAGCTCACGGATATTGCCGGCAGTGGCAAAGAGGGTCGGGTACTCAAAGAGGATGTGCTGGCGCATATTGATCAAGCATCGCAAACAGCAGCCCCCTCCAGCCAAGCGGCCGGCCAGCCCGCGTTTAATGCTCAAGCCGAAGCTCAATCTGAAACCCCAGCGCCCAGAGTAGAGCCACTTCGCGGTATGCGCGCGGTCATGGCTAAACGCATGGTGGAAGCAGCGAGCACCATTCCTCATTTGCAGTACGGTGAAGAGATTGATGTGACCGCGCTACTAGCACTGCGAGAGCGCTTAAAGCCGTTAGCAGAGGCTCAGGGCGAGCGTTTGACCCTCATGCCGTTTTTCATGAAAGCTATGGCGCTGGCGGTGGCCGAAGAGCCTATCGTTAATGCCCAGCTAAATGCGGCGGGCAATGAGCTGCACTACTATTCCCAATGCAATATAGGTATGGCGGTGGATAGCAAAGCCGGTTTGCTGGTACCCAATATTAAACACGTTGAGCGCTTAACGTTGCTGGAAATTGCCCGGGAAGTTGGGCGGTTAACCGCATCTGCACGGGAAGGCCGCGTCGATCAGGCGGACCTAAAAGGCGGCACCATTAGTATTTCCAATATCGGTGCGTTGGGAGGCACCTATGCCGCACCGATTATTAATGCCCCGGAAGCCGCGATTGTGGCGATTGGCAAAACCCAGTGGCTGCCGCGGTTTGATGAGCAGGGCGCAGTGCAGCGCCGCGCGATTATGACGATCACCTGGGCGGGGGATCACCGCTTTATCGACGGCGGTACCATCGCGCGCTTCTGTAATACCTGGAAGGGCTTTTTGGAAGCACCGGACACCATGCTGCTCCATTTGGCGTAACCGTTATGGGGGTGTAAAAGCAATGTCCCAGGCACCGCTTCAGCAGTTTTACATCCCCGAGGAGCAGTCGGTCTATCTGCTGAGCCATAAGGATGCCCGTAAGCTCAAAGATTGGGTGGCGCTGTGTCAAACGCAGCTCACCCAGCTGGGGTATCAGAACATCGAGTTAATTGGTAAAGGCGCTTACGGCTTTGTGTTTGCTGGCAGTGCACCGAATGTTGGCGCAAGCGCTAATCCGAATTATGTGTTTAAGTTCTCGCGTATTACTTTGCCCATGCACCTGCAAGAGCGCCTCGAAGAAGAGGCGTTTATGCTCGATCAGGTGTCCCATCCGCGTATTCCCGGCCTTATCACTTATCAGCGCTCCCGTGGCCAATCGATTCTGGTCATGGAGCGGGCGCCTGGCTGGAATCTAGAGCATATCTCGCTTCAGCAGGGGCGCTTGTCGCCTCGGCTAATTATGCGTATCGCCGCACAGCTGGCCGATATTCTTGCTGCGCTGCGGCGCGAGTCTGGCCCGCTGGCTCGCCCGGTTGTGCATGGTGATATCAAGCCGTCTAATTTAGTCTTTGACCCTGAGCAGGAATCTATCGCGTTAATCGACTGGGGTTCATCAGTATTTGCCCAGTTAGATGCACGGCTGCAGTTTGTGGGTGCCAACGTGATGGAGCTGATGTCGGATAACCTACAGCAAACCAATGCCCGCCTGGGCGATGTTTACTTTATCGGTGAAGAGCAGTTAAACGGCGCACTGTCATCGCCACGTTTTGACGAGCAGGGTGCCGCCGGCACGCTGTATGCGCTGGCATCGGCTCAATCCTGCCGCTTTGGTCATCGCGCCATTCCCGCCAGTTCGCTGGGTTTACCCATGGAGTTTGCCCGCACGCTAGACGGCATGCTCGACCCCGACCCCCAGGTGCGGCGCAACGCCGGTGACTACTTTTTACAAGCGATGCCGCGTATGGCGAAGCTGGTGATGATTGATTTACCCACTGCTGTCAACGTGTCACTGGTGCCAGTATGGGCGCGCCCCGCATATCAGGACATTGATACCGTCGTGTATAGCTCGCGCAAGGCATTTCTACGCGAAGTCTTTTCACAGGAAGCGCATGCGGAGGAAACACTCAATGACGTTAATGATGTGCAGCTGGATCGCTACTACAAGCAGTTTATGCAGGGCATGGGCGAGACTGAAAAGGCCTTTTTGGCCTCGGTGAGCCGCTTAGGTAAATACCCCGTGGTAGGTGGCTTAGCGGTTCGCTGGGAGCGGGAAGGGGTGTATATCGATTCGTCGTTAAACCTGCACGACCCCGCATTAAAGCCCGCCTTTACAGAAGCGGTTAATAATATGGTGCATTTGGCGCGTGCCATTCATCGCCAAGGGGTCTTTAAAAGCTGTTTGTTTAACGCCCGTCAAACGCTGCATTTAGAGCGCGGGTCAGTCGATGAAGCCTTTGTCAGCGAGCCTAACATGGCCATTGGCTACGAGCTAAGCGCCGTGCCAGAGCTTGAGGATCGCACCCGCCAGCACAGCTATTTTGAAGATGGCCCCGACCCTGAAGAGCTGTTGGTACTACCAGAGGCGATTATGCAAGTGCTGCAGCAGCTCAATGATATTCACCACACCGGCATGATCATTTTTGAGGCGCTGCCCCAGCACCTCAAAATTCATAGCTACTACCGTTTGCTAGACCCTGCGAGAGAGAGTGAGTTTAGTGCGCTGCTGTCACGCATCCTCGCCTCCGTCAGCCAAATCGAAGGCTTGGGCGTGTCAGGCTTTATGAAAATGCCCTACAAGGACACGCGCTACTTTCCCCACCTAGAAAGCCAGCCAGAGCGCTATTATCCCCGCGACCCGCGGGAGTATGTAAAAAAATTATTAAGACATTAATAGCCGGAGAAAATAGCGTATCCAGGATTATGTGTCGCAAGGGCACCGTAAACCCTTGCTTACACCTAATCCTGGTACTTAATACTTTTGAGCTGTTTTCTGTAGTGTTCGATTTGCTATCAATCGTTGCTGCCTAACACCTCAGGCTGCTGCGCTAACCAGGCTGCCAGCTGTGCAGTAAGCGCGTCGCTGGCGCTGCCAAAGGCATCAATCACGTCGGGAATATCGGTACTGTTCGCTTGCGCGCTGGTGGTAAAACTCATGGCTGCCAGAGGCGTGCGGTTTTGGTTATCGACGAGTTGGACATCTAACTGCACTTTTGCGCTAGGTGGATCAGTCACGTAATCGCTTTGGAAGTGGCGCAGCTCGCTTAGCAGTAACAGGTCGGCAGGCAGCCCATCGCTGCTTACGCTGGCAAACAGCTGGCTTTGCTGTAAGCCTGCAATCAAACGTGCCTTGAGCAAGTCGGGCGCATTTTCATGCCAGCGGGCACCTTCATAGACATTCACAATATTGCGTTCTGGATAAACCACAATCCGGTTGCTGCTCAGTAAATGCCCCGCTTTTGGCACCGCCACGCCAAGCCGCATTGTTCTGATGGCTGTATCCGGTGTTAGAGCGTTAGGCGCTAGATCAGCAGCGGGTAAGCGGTAGAGCGTTGCTGGCTCGCGTTCGGGCAGTATCGTGCAGCCACTACTCAGCAGTAGGGCTGCGCTGGTTAAGGCGGTAGCGATAAAGCGTAAACTCATGGGCGGAATTCCTCTACCTGATCACGGCCCAGGAAAAAGTCCGTTGGGCTTTCTTCCAGCTGGCGGGTAATGCGGTCAAGCGTCGTTAGCGTTGAACGAAGCGATAACAGCGCTGGGGTAATATGTTGCATACCCTGCAGGCCGTTTTCTATCGCCGCTGCATTATTGGCTACCAATTGCTCAACCCGCTGGGCGGCACTTGCCACATCGCGGCTGGCATCGGCTGCACTCTGCAGCATCAGGCGGCCATCCTGTCGCAGCAGCTGGGTTGTTTCTTGGCTCAGTTCATCAATGCTGCTGAGCGTGGCAGTCGCCTGGCGCGTTGCGTCGCCGAACAGCGCCATATTGTGGTCTAGAGCACCTTGCTGGGCGGCAATCATCTCGGTGATTTGGGCGATGTTGGTTAAGATGCTGCCTGCCTGCTCACGGTTGTTATCGTCAAATAATTCGTTAACGTTTTGCAGAATGGAGTTGATATTCTCGATCATGCTTTCCCCTTTATCGAACAGCGTGGCGATGGGGGAAGGGTCGGCTAAAATGAAAGGAACAGCATCGTCGGTTTGGTCAATCAGCAGCGGGCTTTCTGGGGTGCCGCCGTGCAGCTGAACAGACATGCTCCCCGTGATGCTGGCAAAGGCGAGTTTTGCCCGGGTATCCGTTTTCACCGGCGTGTCATCGTAAACACGGATATTGGCAATCACCTGCCGTGGGTCGGCAGGGTTCAGGCTTAGCTCGGTCACATTGCCTACTTCAATACCGTTGTATTGCACTCTGCTGCCAACCGATAAGCCGCTCACGCTGCGCTCAAATAAAATGCGGTAAGGCTGATAGCTACGTTCGCCCGCGGCATAGCTCATCCATAGTGCAAACAGGACGGCCGCCGCCGCGGTGCCCAGCGTGAATAGGCCAATTAACACGTGATGTGCGCGGGTTTCCATCTACCGTCACTCCTGAGCGTCAGCGTTAGTTGAACAGGCGCTGTGGGTATGTTGAGCGGCACGCTGAGCGGCTCGGCCACGCGGCCCGTGAAAGTAATCCTGAATCCATTCGTCATCGGTTTCTGCCACCTTGTCGATGGTGTCCACCACTAGCACGCGTTTTTGCGACAGCACGGCGACCCGGTCGCAGGCGGCATACAGCGTATCCAGGTCGTGGGTGACCAGAAACACACTAAAGCCCAGGGCATCGCGAAGGGTAACCAGCAATTGATCAAAGGCCGCCGCGCCGATAGGGTCAAGCCCCGCGGTAGGCTCATCAAGAAACAGAATGTCTGGGTCAAGTGCTAAGGCGCGAGCCAGGGCGGCACGTTTAACCATGCCGCCAGACAGCGATTCGGGAAACTGCAGTGCGGCTTGGGGCGGTAAGCCGACCAGCGAAAGCTTTACTCTGGCGAGGTGTTCGGCGTCTTCGCGAGGCAGTTTGGCATGCTCAATCAGCGGTAGCGCAATATTCTCTTGCAGGTTCAATGAGCTAAACAGCGCGCCTCGCTGAAACAGCACACCAAATCTGCGCTCTATTTGACTGCGCTCATTTTCACTCAGCGCGTTGAGCGTTGTGCCGAGCACTTCAATCGTGCCGCCATTAGGCCGCTTCAAGCCGACAATGCTGCGCAAAAGCACCGATTTGCCGGTGCCAGAACCGCCTACAACGCCAAGAATTTCACCGCGCTCAAGGGTTAAATCCAAATTGTCGTGAACGACAACGGGGCCAAATCGGTTTACCAGGCCCCGTACCTTAATCACCGGCTGGTTGTGTTGCGCTGTCGGTTTTTCTGCATCCATCACCAGCCCATCTCCATAAAGAACAGCGCAGCGAGGGCATCGATCAAAATCACCATAAAAATCGACTGAACAACGCTTGAAGTAGTGTGTTCTCCCACCGATTGCGCACTGCCACTGACTTTAAAACCTTCCAGGCAGCCGATAACGGCAATCACAAACGCAAATACCGGGGCTTTGCTAAGCCCCACCAAAAAATGTGTCACCGAGACATCTTTTTGCAGCGTGTGCATAAACTGAGTAAGGGAAATATCTAATGACAGGCTGGTGACCATCGCCCCGCCAGCTAAGCCGCTGAGCATACCGACAAACGCGAGCATGGGCAGGCTAATTAACATCGCCATTACCCGTGGCAGCACCAAAAGCTCGATGGGGTCTAGCCCCTGGGCCTGAATAGCATCAATCTCTTCGTTGGATTTCATCGCGCCAATTTGCGCGGTAAAGGCGCTAGCGGTTCGCCCTGCTAATAAAATCGCGGCCAGTAAAACACCGAACTCTCTTAGGAAAGAGAACGCCACAAGATCAATGGTATAAATCGTGGCACCAAAATCCTGCAAAACGGTGGCGCCAAGAAAAGCGACGACGGCACCCACCATAAACGTGAGGAGCGCGACAATAGGAACGGCATTAAGGCCACTCTGTTGCACATGGGCAACGGTGGCTGTCAGCCGCCACCGGCGCGGTTGCAGGATAATAGAAAACAACGTGGCAATAACAAGGCCAATAAACGCCAGCAACTGGCGCTGCTGAGACCAAAGCCCCGCCATTTGTTGGCCAACGTAAGCAAGCGCTTGGTTGATGCGCGAATAAGAGGGGGGCTCGACATCAAGCGGCGCATCCATGGCCTCGGCAATACGGATAAGCAATGCCTGCTGCACTTTAGGCAGCTCACTTGCCCATTCAGCCACCGAGCGCGCTTTTTCGATGCCGATCAGTTCAACGATCAGTGTCGCGCCTGCCGTATCTAGCCGAGTAATTGCTTCTAGCGTGACAGCATCAACGTTCGCTTTTGCAATATCTTGCTGCATAAGTACCGCTTTGATGTGGCGGTAATTATTAAGCGTCCACTCACCTTGTAGCGCTACTGTTTGGCCATGACGCGCTATCCACTCGCTGGGCATCTCCTCTCCTTGGCGCTAATAGAATGAATACCCTTATTTAGCGAACTATTGCTTATCCAAGCTATGATTCACCCAAGCTATTATATAACCAAGCTATGATGCACCCAAAAAAAGGTAAGTGAAAGGCGTCTAAGCTACCTCGTAGAGCGGAATCTTGGCGCGAGTTCCTGTTTTATCTGATTAGCGACTTCCTTAAGCCGTGGGCCTAAGTTGTTCACCAAGCGGTCATGATCCAGCCGCAGGCTGGAACCGCCGCAGTTAATTGCCATGACTTCTGCACCACCTTCCAATATTAGCGGTATTGCTACCGCGCTAATATCGCGCTGCCAATCCTGCTCAGAAAGGCAAAACCCATACTGAGCATAATCTTTTATGCTCTGCATGATGCCGGCTTCCAAACGCGGCCATTCGCTGCTGCCATAGACACTGGCCAACTCTTGGAGTACCTGCTGGCGTCGTTCGTCTGATAAGCCGCATAGCCAGGCACGCCCAATAGCGGAAGTGGCAATGGGCAGGCGCGAGCCGGTATCCAGACGAATGATGAGCGGGCCGTGGCCGTGGCACGTTTCCAGGTAAACCATATCGCTGCGGTCGGCACCGCCCAAGCTAACGTTGCAGTCAGTGGCATCGGCAAGTTTCTGAAGATGCGGGCGGGCAATTTCACGAATGCCCATATTAGCCAGAAACCGATACCCCAACGCTAATACACCAGGGCCAAGGCGGTATTTTTCTAAATGAGTGTTGTGCTGCAAATAGCCCAGTTGAGTAAGGGTATAAGTTAACCGTGAGACCGTTGGGCGGGGGATATTGGTACGCTTGGAGAGTTCGGCATTGCCTAAATACTCTTCACCCGCGCCAAAGGCGCGCATCAACTCCAAGCCGCGCGCCAGCGCGGTCACAAAGTTACGGTCTTTTCCTGGCAGTTGTAAATCATCACCAGTAGCGTCAGTGGGTTGCATTAAGAGTCCCAGAAAAAATGGCTTATTTACTCGCAATTGTCACATAAATTATCGCATGGCTACCAAACGACAGCTCACAAGCCTGTCAACGAAACGTGCTTATCAACAAAACGTACTTATCAACGAAACGTTGCCAGGAGTGAAACTGGTTTAGCTGTCCAGGCGCTCAATAACGGTGGCAATCCCTTGGCCGACACCAATACACATAGTAACCAGCGCATAGCGGCCGCCGGTTGCCTCAAGCTGGCGCAGGGCAGTCAGCACTAGGCGCGCGCCCGAAGCACCCAGCGGATGACCAATGGCGATAGCGCCGCCGTTGGCATTTAAGCGCGGGTCGTCAGGGGAAAGCCCCAACTGCTGTACGCAGCCTAGCACCTGCACGGCAAACGCCTCATTAATTTCGATAACATCCATTTGCTCAAGGGTCAGCCCTGCTCGTGCCAGCGCCTTTTGCGAGGCGGGAACCGGCCCCAAGCCCATCACCCGGGGCGCAACGCCGGCAACGGCGCTTGCCACAATACGCGCACGCGGGGCTAAACCAACACGCTCACCGGCAGCTTTGGTGCCAACAATCAATGCGGCGGCACCGTCATTCAGGCCAGAGGCATTCCCCGCAGTCACCACGCCGCCTTCAAACAGCGCGCCCAGTTTGGCCAGCTTGTCTTCAGTGCTTTGCGGGCGAGGATGTTCGTCTTTATCTACCAATAGTGGCGGCTGTTTACGCCCTTGGGGCACCTCAACGCCAAATATCTCGCCGTCGTAAAAACCTGCCGCCAGCGCTTGGGCATAGCGAGCCTGAGAGCGGGCGGCAAAGGCATCGCTGGCATCGCGGCCAATGTTCAGGTCGTGGGCGATGTTGTCAGCGGTTTCCGGCATGCTGTGGCTGCCATATTCTTTGGCAATCCTGGGGTTGGGAAAGCGTGAGCCAATCACGGTATCAAACATCGGCTGGTTGCGGGCGTAGGGGGAGTCTGCCTTGCCCAGTACATAAGGCGCGCGCGACATGGACTCTACGCCGCCGGCTAGAAACAGCTCGCCTTCGCCCAGCCGTGCTGCGCGGGCGGCATCCATCATCGCCGCTAAGCCACTGCCGCACAGGCGGTTAACGGTTTGACCCGCGACTTCAATAGGTAGCCCTGCCAACAAAGCACCGTGACGAGCCACGTTACGGGAGTCTTCGCCCGCCTGGTTGGTGCAGCCTGCCAACACCTCTTCATAGCTTTCCGGCGCGAATGGGTTACGTGCCACCAGCGCTTTAAGCGTGAGGCCGAGCAGCTCATCAGGCCGAATTGCCGCTAAGCTGCCGCCGTGGCGACCAAACGGGGTGCGTAATCCGTCGTAAATATAGGCGTCTTGCATCAGTGTTCTCCTGGCTGTATGTGTCTTTGACTGTTCTTGTGAGCGTATTAAGCCGCGGTTAGCGACATTTGCAGCGCGGCGCGGCGGCGCAGCCACGGGCTTGGCCGATAGCGTGGGTCGCCGGTGGCATCGAGCAGATTGGTCAATATCGTCATAATCCGCGTGGTGCCGTAATGGTCGCCCATACGCAGCGGGCCGAAGGGGTAGCCCAAGCCAAGCTCAACCGCCCGGTCAATAGTCGCGGGGGCGGCAACACCTTGTTGAGCAATATCGGCACCTACGTTAACGATGCAGGCAATCACCCGCTGCAGAACGAAGCCGTTACTGTCCTGAAGCGTGCTCACCGGTGTGCCGTCATGATTGAGCAGGCTTTGCGCGGCTTGAATGAAAGCCGCTTGGGTAAGCGGTGTCGCCATCAGGCTGCGGCGCTTATCAATCCCGGCCAGCATATCCACGGCCACACACTGCTGGGCATCTAGCCCCTGGCGTAGCGCGCAGCTGGTGGTATCTTCGCCAAAGGGGGTCAGTAGGCAGAGCGCTTGCTCGCTGGGCTGCGTGCCGGTTTCAAGTGGCCAGCCCGCTGCGGTGACAAGCTCAGCCAGTGCGTTAGCGCTCTCGGGGTCATCCTGGCTGAGCCAAACGGGGCATGGGGAGGTTGACGCAATGGCTGGCTCATCCGGCATTTGCTGTTTGCCTTCCACATAGCGATAAAAGCCTTCGCCAGTTTTGCGCCCCAGCAAGCCTGCGGCCAAGCGTTGCCGGGTTAATGGCGAAGGGCGAAAGCGCGCCTCCTCATAATACTGGTGATATACCGACTCCATCACCGCGTGGGAGACGTCTAGCCCGGTAAGGTCAAGCAGCGTAAAGGGACCCATTCGGAACCCGCCCTGATCGACCATAATGCGGTCAATGGTTGCCGGCTCAGCCACGCTTTCCCCTAAAATACGCAGCGCTTCAGTACCGAAGGCGCGTCCGGCATGGTTGACCAGAAACCCAGGGGTATCGGTGGCTTGAGCGGTAAAGTGGCCCATGGCTTCACCCAGGGCGCTCACCCGTTGGGTGACGTCGGTTGCCGTGCGCAGGCCAGGGATGACCTCGGCAATCTTCATTAGCGGCACGGGGTTGAAAAAGTGAAAGCCGATCACCCGCTCTGGGTGTTGGCAAGTGGCAGCAATGGCCGTGACGGATAGCGAAGACGTATTGGTTGCCAGTACGGCCTGTTGGCTGACAATGGCTTCCAAATCGCTAAACAGCCCCTGCTTAGCCGCTAACTTTTCAACAATAGCCTCTACCACGATATCGCAGGGGGCCAGCGCGGCAAGTTCGCTGGCCGCTATCAAGCGCTCACTATACTGCTGTGCCTGTTCGCGGGTGATGCGCTGTTTTTCAGCGCTTCGTTGCCATAGGCCGTTGATAAACGTTTTGGCTTCGTTGACCGCGCCTTCTTTAACGTCGAAAAGCATGACCTGAAGACCCGCTTGGGCCGCCAGCTGAGCAATACCACGGCCCATGGCACCGGTGCCAACAATGCCCAGCGTGGTGAAAGGCAAAGGTGCTGATTCGTTAGACATCCGCTAAACCCTCTCTTGTATGCGTTTTTGTTAGGCGGTTTTAAACCATCTGGTTTTGCAATGCAAAATGATGTTTCAATTATTGACTGCCATCCTAGGCTATGCAAAAGTACCTGACAAGCCGAGTGAACGTTAATTTCGCTATGCAAAATAAGTGGCCTAATGATGACGATCGGCTGAGTGATTGACGCGATCACTCAAGAGTTACTGCTAACGATAAAAATACTGCTAACGATAAAAACAGTTTTTGCCACTAGGAGCCGTCATGATTCGCGATCCCGAATTGATTAATCAGCTTGTCGATACCATCAGCCGCTTTGTCCGCGAGCGCTTAATTCCCAACGAAGCACGCCTGGCAGAAGAAGATGCGGTGCCCCCGGAAATTCTTTCAGAAATGAAGGAAATGGGGCTGTTTGGGCTGTCGATCCCTGAAGAATACGGCGGCCTGGGGCTGACCATGGAAGAAGAGGCGCTGGTAGCGATGGAGATCGGCAAAACATCGCCTGCCTTTCGCTCGGTGTTTGGTACCAACAACGGCATTGGTGCCCAGGGCATTCTGATTGATGGCACTGAAGAGCAAAAAGCCAAATATGTACCGCGCTTGGCGACCGGCGAGATTCTTAGCTCGTTTTGTTTGACCGAGCCGGACTCAGGCTCTGATGCTGCCAGCCTGCGGACTACCGCGGTGCGCGATGGCGATCACTATATTTTGAACGGCACCAAGCGCTATATCACCAACGGCCCCGAAGCCGACCTATTTACCGTGATGGCGCGCACTGACCCCAACAATAAAGGCGCGGGCGGTATTTCAGCCTTTATCGTTGAAGGTAATACCCCAGGCTTAGTGCGCGGCCCTGCAGATAACAAAATGGGCCAGAAGGGTGCCCACACCTGCGATATTATTTTTGATAACTGCCGGGTGCCCGCTGAAAATATTATTGGCGGTAAAGAGGGGCAAGGCTTTAAAACCGCCATGAAGGTGCTTGATCGCGGGCGGCTGCACATCTCAGCGGTGTGCGTAGGTGTGGCTGAGCGTTTAGTCGAAGAATCGCTGCGCTACACCATGGAACGTAAACAGTTCGGCGCGGCACTTGCCGAGCACCAGCTGATTCAAGCCATGTTGGCGGATAGCAAAACCGAAGCCTACGCCGGTAAGACCATGGTGATGGATGCCGCACGGCGCAAAGATGACGGTGAAAATGTGTCCACCTTGGCCTCCTGCTGCAAGCTGTTCTGCGCTGAGATGGTCGGCCGAGTGGCAGACCGTGCGGTTCAGGTTCACGGTGGTGCGGGCTATATGTCCGAGTATGCCGTTGAGCGTTTTTACCGCGATGTGCGGCTATTTCGCATTTATGAAGGCACCACCCAAATTCAGCAAATCGTCATCGCCCGGAACATGGTGCGGGAGGCGTCCTAATGGCTTTTTCGGTAGCCTACCAAGCCCCGGATGAGTCCATCTTTGGCCGCCTCGCCAGCGAGCTGGTGGCGGAACTTCCCGAGCGGCTGAGCACCCGCGTGCTTGAAAACGCCAAACGCCTTGGCGGGCATCCCGCGATTGTGGATGGCAACGTGCGCTGGAGCTACGCCGAGCTTGGCCAGGAAATACACGCTGCCTGCGAGTGGTTAGCTACGCTAGATGTGCGCCCCGGCGACCGGATTATGACGGTCAGTGAAAACTGCCGTGCGCTGGTCGTGCTGCTGCTTGCTGCCAGTGAACTGGATGTATGGGTGGCGATTGTTAACTCGCGACTTTCAGCACAGGAAGTTGATCTGATTCAGGGCAATTGCCAGCCCCGGCGCGTGTTTTATACCTGCGATGCCTCGCCGGAGGCGTCCCAACACGCCGAGCGTCACGGTGCCGACCGCTATCAGCACCCCCAGTTGGGCGAGCTGGCTATTTCCCCGCTGTTTGATAGCGAACCTGAGCCAGTATGCGCAAGCGGTGCTGAGCAAGTCGCGGCAATGATCTACACCTCGGGCACTACTGGCACGCCCAAAGGCGTCATGCTGACCCACCGCGGCATTCTGTATATCGCCTCGATTTCAGGCGGCATGCGTCATTTAAGCGAAGGCCAGCGGGTGTACGGCGTACTGCCGATGTCCCACGTGTTTGGTCTTTCTTCGGTGTGTATGGGGTCGCTTTATAACGGTGCCTGCCTATATACCGTGCCGCGTTTTGATGCCGCGCAATTGCTAGCCACGCTCAAGCAGGAGCGAATTACCGTCCTTCAGGGCGTGCCCGCTATGTATGCCCGTGCGCTGGAGTATTTGAAACGCGAACAGCGCCCGCTAGAAGCACCTGAATTGATTTATATCTCTGCAGGTGGTTCACCGTTGGATAGCGACACCAAAGCGCGGGTTGAGGCGGCTTTCGGCCTAACGCTGCATAACGGCTACGGGTTAACCGAGGCTAGCCCCACCATCAGCCAAACAAGAATCGATGACCGCCACGCCAGCAGTACCGTGGGCCGCGTTTTGCCATTGCTGGAGTACCGCCTGGAGCCTCTTGGTGATAGCGGTACTTCCGAGCAGCCCGGTGAGGAAGTCGGCGAGCTATGGGTGCGCGGCCCTAACGTTATGAAAGGCTACTTTCGCCAGCCGGAAGCTACTCGCGCCATTCTGACGGAGGACGGTTGGCTCAACACCGGTGATATTGGCAAATTCGATCACTTTGACCAGCTGTATATTGTTGGGCGCAGTAAAGAGCTGATTATCCGCTCGGGTTTCAATATCTACCCACCGGACGTAGAAGCAGTGATTAACGAACACCCTGCGGTCACGCTCACCGCGGTGGTGGGGCGTCAAATCGCCGGTAATGAAGAAGTTGTCGCCTTTGTGCAGTGTGAGCCGGGAGTGGAGCTTGAGCTGGCTGAACTTAAGGCGTTTATCGCCGAGCGGCTGGCACCCTATAAACGGCCTACTCAGATTGTGTTAATGGACACGCTACCTTCTACCGCCAGCGGTAAAATCCTCAAAGGGCGGCTGCGTGATTTAGCTCAGCAGGAGGGCGCTTCATGAACCAATCAGGCACCTCGCAGCAAGCGCTAATGGGCTATCACGAACTGCTGGGTATGCACGTGGTTGAATGGCAGGCAGGGCGCGCGGTGGTTGAACTGACTATTGAACCAAAGCACCTTAACCGCAGCGGCAATGTTCACGGCGGCGTATTGGCGTCAATGCTGGATAGCACCTTGAGCTTGGCGGGCCTGCACTGCGATGTGCCGGGCAATATTCGCCGGGGGATGACGCTGTCATTAACCACTACCTTTGTGGGGCCAGCCCGGCAAGGCGTGCTGCGGGCAACGGGCACGCTGCGCGGCGGTGGGCAGAAAACTTATATGACCAGCGGTGAGATTGTCGATGAACAGGGCAATCTAGTCGCGATAGGCGAGGGGGCATTTCGCCGGCGCAGTGGCAGCGAATCCGCTGAAGGTATGCCAGACCGTCAGTCTCAGCTCAGTCATTCACAGCTCCGTCAGTCAAAGCTTGAGGAGCCTGCTGAGTGAATCTAGCCCGCCTGCGGGTCTCTTTATTATTGCTGGTCACCCTGGCGACGCTGTTTGATCTGGTGGTCGGCAGCCTGTTTGGGCAAGCCGTTGGCGTTAGCGCGCTGCTAGTGTATTTAACCACCCTTGGCACTCAGTTAACCCGTATGGCTAAAGGGTTACTGCTAGCCGCGGGAGCGCTAACGCTGCTAGCCCTTTGGCGTGCCCCCGCGCCAGGCCAGCTGCTGTTTGAGGCTGGCGGGCGTTTCGCGTTTTTTGCCACCTTTGTGGTGGCGCTGAGTATGCTGCGCTTGCCGGCTTACCGTTCGCGTTTAGTGCGCCGCTGCGGGCAGAGCATGCTGCTGCAACCGCCCAGCCGCCGTTACCCGATTTTATCGCTCGGTTCGGCGCTGTTTGGGATTATTCTCAATATCGGCGTGCTTAACCTTTTCGCCGCCATGATTGAAAAAAGCAACACCTTAGGCGCGGCTCAAGGGCGGGTTTGGGTGCGCGAGGCTCGCCAGCGGCGCATGATGCTGGCATTGCTGCGTGGGTTTTCCTTGGCACCGCTGATTTCACCCATGGGTATCGGCGTTGCCGTCGTATTATCGAGCCTGCCTCAGGTTTCCTGGCTGCAGCTTGCGCCGTATATTTTGGGCGCGGCAGCGCTGATATTTCTGGCGGGTTGGGCGGTGGATTTTCTCACCGGGCCGCATCCGCCGGCCAATAAAACCCAGGCGGCAGCGCCTTCATTACGCCCGTTAGCTCAGTTCAGCGTGCTGTTAATGGGCATCGTGGCGCTGGTATTTAGCATCGCATGGCTATTAGAGCTGCGCTTACCGATAGCTGCACTTATTGGGGCACCCACAGGGGCGCTAATGTGGCTTGCCTGGCAGCGGCGCAGGCTTGGTTATGCGGGTCTGCCCGCAGCCGTTAGCGCGGTGCATCGTCAACTGCCCTGGCTATTGTCACCCAGTGCCAATGAAATCGTGGTTTTAGGGGCGGCGGGGTATTTGGGGCATTTATGCGTTGGGTTAGTCGATACCCAGCAGTTGGCACCGCTATTAACGGTGTTAAACCAGTGGGGCGCTTTTAATGCCGTGCTTGCCATGCTGATGGTGGTAGGGTTGGCTCAAGTAGGCGTTAACCCTATCGTGACGGTGACGCTGCTGGTTGGCTTATTGCCACAGCTTGGCATTGAAGGGCTTACGCCTGCGCTAATCGGCGCATCATTAATGGTCGGCTGGGCGCTGGCGCTGATGTCGTCGCCGATGACCGCATCAATGCTGATTCTTTCGCGGTTTACCGGCGTTCCCGCGACGCATATTGGCTACCGCTGGAACGGCAGGTTTTTAGTAGCCTCAATTCCGCTGTTAGCGGTGTGGTTTATGTGGTCACCGTTTTAAAATCTCGCGAAAATAAGGAAGCGCTTGACCTTTGTTCAGCGTTTTTTTATGGTTCTTGCTATAGAGTAAAACTATATTCTGCTATGCGAAATTAAATATTTGTTGATCGTTTGGAGTGCGCCTTATGAAAATTCTCGTCGCGGTAAAACGCGTTATCGACTACAACGTCAAAATTCGCGTCAAAGCGGATCAGTCTGACGTTGACCTGACTAACGTTAAAATGGCCATGAACCCCTTCTGCGAAATTGCCATCGAAGAAGCAGTGCGGCTAAAAGAAAAGGGCGTGGCAACAGAAGTGGTCGCTGTATCGATTGGCCCCAAAGCCGCCCAAGAGCAGCTGCGCACCGCGCTGGCCTTGGGTGCAGACCGCGCGATTCATATCGACACCGACGAGCGCGCTGAATCCCTGGCCGTGGCGAAATTGCTGGCCAATGTGGTGAAAGAAGAACAGCCGGGCTTAGTGATTCTCGGCAAACAGGCCATCGACACCGACAACAACCAAACCGGCCAAATGTTGGCGGCATTGACCAACCTGCCGCAAGGCACCTTCGCCTCAGAAGTTGTGGTCGATGGCGACAAGGTTAATGTCACCCGGGAAATCGACGGCGGCCTGCAAACCATCGCCCTCACGCTACCGGCGATTGTTACCGCTGATTTACGCCTCAACGAGCCGCGCTACGCCAAGCTGCCGGACATCATGAAGGCCAAGAAAAAACCGCTGGATGTCAAAACCCCCGCCGATTACGGCATCGAGGTCGCCTCCAAGGTCAGCCTGCTGAAAGTAGAAGCCCCCGCCGAGCGCAAAGGCGGCGTCAAAGTCGCCTCAGTAGACGAGCTGGTCGACAAACTCAAAAACGAAGCCAAAGTGCTTTAAGACACGTTCTTTAAGACAAGTTCTTTAAAACACGAACTTTGCAACAAGCGCTTTAATAGGAGCTGATCTCATGAGCATTCTGATACTTGCCGATCTCCACGAAGGCCAACTCGCCGGCGCTACCGCCCACGT
>LDZP01000102.1_pt1 | contig 43342 bp, 34 predicted proteins | sample 615351 | NCBI WGS metagenome assembly LDZP01 (sample SAMN03408296, study PRJNA278302) | terrestrial metagenome | isolation source: oil reservoir sample I1 | place: USA: Alaska, North Slope, Ivishak formation | collected 2013
CCCAACGGGACTTTACGGCGATAACCAAGCCATTCCCTCGGGCAATTGTCGTAGAAGCAGGAACCAGTAAGGCAACAACCTGGGAATCCTCATCCAGAAGCGCGATAGCGCTGATGGGTGGGGAGGATGTCAATGCATGCGAATACCGCCATCCAGTCGAATTACTTCGCCGTTGAGCATAGGGTTGGTAATAATCTGTTCGGCTAACTGAGCAAACTCATCTGGCTTACCTAACCGTTTAGGAAATGGCACCGCCGCCGCGAGCGCCTGGGCAGCTTCATCAGGGATTTCGCTCATCATCGGCGTTTCAAACACGCCTGGGGCAATCGCCATTACCCGAATAGCATGCCGCGCCAGCTCACGCGCAGCGGGAAGCGTCATACCGACAACGCCCGCCTTAGAGGCACTATAAGCACACTGCCCCACTTGCCCATCGAATGCTGCAATAGAAGCAGTGTTAATCATCACCCCGCGCTCGCCGCTCTCATTTGGCGTATTTTTAGCCATTGCGGCGGCGGCAAGACGCATGACGTTAAAGGTGCCCACCAGGTTAATGTTGATCGTATTCGCATAGCTGTCTAAATCAGCCGGATTGCCTTCACGATCAACCAGCTTGGCGACACTCACCACACCGGCACAATGGACAACACCCGAGAGCCCACGCTCACCACCTAGCGCTACCGCCGCATTTACTGCCTGCTGCATCTGTTCTGCTGAGGCAATGTCCGCCAAACAAGCTCGGGTGCCCTCTCCTAGCTGCTGGGCGTGTGCATTTACGCTATCGTTCAGATCGCACAAAACCACCTTAGCGCCTGCTGCGACTAACCGCTCTGCCGTCGCTGCGCCCAAACCAGAGGCCGCACCTGTAATTAAAAAAGTACTGTCCTTTACCTGCATCACCGTATTCCCTGCTGTTGTATGTTGAGTTGACTTAAGCTCTTGGGTTTATTTGGCTTTGGCTTCTTCGGTCGCCTGGGCGCGCAATATAAAACGCTGAATTTTACCGCTTGGCGTTTTAGGCAGCTCCTCAACAAACTCTATAATGCGTGGGAATGCGTGCGTAGACAGGCGTTCGCGCACCCGCTGGCGAATCTCATCAGCAAGCGCGTCACTTGCCTCATACCCTTCGCGCAGCACGATATACGACTTAATCACCTCGCCACGAATGTCATCAGGCTGCCCTACCGCCGCCGACTCAGCAACTGCCGGGTGCGTCATCACGCTGTTCTCAACGTCTGTTGGCCCAACGCGATAACCCGCTGTTGTAATAATGTCGTCGTCGCGCCCAGCAAACTGGAAGGTGCCGTCTTCGTTGCGAATCACCACATCACCGGTCAGGTAATAGCCTTCTACAAAAGGGTTTTTCTCTTGCCAAGTGTAGCCTTGGAAGAAATGCGCGGGAGAATTCTTGATATCCACGGCGAGCACACCAGGCTCCCCAGCAGGCAGCTCGTTATACTCCGCGTCCAAAATCGCCAGGCGATACCCCGGCATCGGCACGCCCATCGCGCCGACATGCTTAAGGTGATCAAGAGCATGATGGTTATTACACGTCATACCGGTTTCAGTTTGGCCATAGTGATCCATCACCGGGCATCCGAGCGATTTCTCGACCCAGGTGACTACTTCGGTATTTAATGGCTCGCCCGCCGAACTGGCTGCTCGTAGCGCCAGGGTTTGGTGAGCATCATCAAATAGACCCGATGCTTTCATCAAACGGTAAGCGGTAGGCGCACCGGCAAAATTAGTAATGCGGTGGCGCTTCATAAACGCCAGCGCCCCTTCGGCGCTAAATCCTGCTTCACAAAAATGCGTGGTTACGCCGAGCAGCAACGGCCCAGTAATCGCATAGTAAAGGCCATAGGCCCACCCTGGGTCGGCCATGTTCCAAAAGCGATCATCGTCTCGCAGGTCAATTGCCAGTTCCATATAAATCGCAAAGGCTGTCATGCCCGCCAGCGGTACCGCAACACCTTTTGGCTTACCCACGGTGCCCGAAGTGAACATTTGCAAAAAGGGTTGATCAGGTGAAAGCCTGGGCGGCTTATCGCTCATTGACGTATGCGTCAACGCAGCCTGCCAATCGTAGTCGTCGGGATGCTCGCTTGTCGCACCACCAACGGCTAACACAGGCGGGCATTGGCTCAAGCCATCAAATTTATAGCGGTTGGCGTGATCAGTAATCACCAGCTTGGTGCCTGCACGCCCTAGCCGATAGTCCACGGCATCGGGGCCGAAAGCAGTAAACAGCGGCTGATAAACGGCACCAATACGCCATGTCGCCAGCACCGCAATCAACAGCTGTGGCGAACGCGGCAACATACAGGCGATTCGATCGCCCTGCTTCAACCCCTGGGATTGAAACCAACCCGCTAATTTAGCGCTTTGCTCATCCAGCTCAGCGTACGTCAGCGTGTGAACCGCGCCTTGGGTATCTTCTTGCACCAGGGCCAGTACATCGCCGCGCCCGGCGCGAACATGGCGGCCACAGCAGGCCTCAAAGGCATTGAACAAACCGTCCTGATGGTCGTCCAGGCGGGCAATGACATTGTCGATAGAAAAGTTATCGAGGTAGTGCTGGTAGCTTGGCTGTGATTGCGGTGTGGCTGTCATAATCGCTCTCTAATGTGATTGATAATTGTTGTTGGTAATGAGCTTGGAGCATTAAGGGTAAAAAGCAGGCCGTCGTTATAGTTATTCAGTCCGTCACTATAGTTATTATAGTTGCTTAAAGCTGTTACAACTATCCGTTGACGTTAACGGAAGCCTTAAGATAAAAGCAACGCTAAAAGCAATCACCCTCGAGAGCAAGCACTCTCATCAATTAAAGCGTTAGACGTTGGTAGGAGCCACATACCATATAGGATCCACATAACAATAGGATCCACATACCAACAAGGCGAGGCAGCTCAAGCAGGCGTGGGCATAATCATTGCGACAAGTTCATCAGCAAGGTCATCGGGCGATCTTGGCCCGCTCGGGTCGTACCAACGAACGGTCCAGTTCAGCGCACCAAGCACAAAGCGCGAAACCAGAAAACGATCACCGTGAATTAAGCCTGCCTGCAAGGCATCGTCAATGACGCCCACCCATAGTGACTCGTAGGCATCACGCAAGTGGCTCAAGTGGGCACGAGCCGCTGGGTCAAGCCGCCGCCACTCAAACAGGGCCACCACATGCGCATTGCGGTCGGTGAACAGCGTTTCGAGATGAGCACGTGCCATGGCACGTAGGCGTGCTTCAGGTTCAGCAGCGCACTCGTTTAACGCTTTGCGGGCGATGATTAAGGCGTTGTGGGTGCCCTCTTCAATGACCGCAGCGAGGATTTCTTGCTTATCTTTAAAATGATGAAACAAGCTGCCTGATTTAATACCCATTACCTGCGCCAGCATACGCACAGTGGTACGATCAAAGCCTTCTTGGACGAATAGCTGAGCGGCTAGGCGCGTCAACTCCTTGCGGCGTGGGGATGCATTCATTACATTCATGTCATTTACACTAGCGCTTGCTTGGTTACTCAGGAGAGAACCACAGCACCGCCAGTGGGTCAACGTATCAGCCACCACTGGGCATGATAATCACAATAAACCTTGAAGGAGATTGGCCATGAGTCACCCCACTGATGTTGTATTTCTTGCCGCCAAACGCACGCCGATGGGCGGCATGATGGGCAGCCTTGCGAGCATGACAGCACCACAGCTTGGTGCCGTCGCTATCAAAGCAGCGATTGACGAGGCCAGCATTGATCCTGCTGCCATTAGCGAAGGCATTATGGGCTGCGTGTTGCCTGCGGGCGTTAAGCAAGGCCCAGCGCGCCAGGCAATGCGCCAAGCGGGCATTCCTGATGCCAATGGTGCCACCACGATCAATAAGCTGTGTGGTTCCGGCATGAAAGCCACCATGCTGGCTCATGATTTAATCAAAGCGGGCAGTGGCGATATTTTGCTGGCTGGCGGCATGGAATCGATGTCCAATGCCCCTCATGTACTCACCAAAGCACGCGGCGGCTACCGGCTGGGGCACGGCGAACTGAAAGACCACATGTTTTTGGATGGCTTGGAAGACGCTGAAACAGGCAAACTAATGGGTGTATTTGCCCAGGATATCGCCTCTCAACGCGGTTACACGCGTGAGCGCCTGGATGATTTTGCTATTGCCTCGCTTGAGCGCGCGATGGCTGCCACCAACGCGGGCCACTTGAAGGCAGAGATGGCACCGGTGATGGTCACCTCTCGCCAGGGCGAAACACTTGTTGAACACGATGAGCAGCCTTTTCAAGCGAAGCTCGATAAAATCCGCCAGCTGCGCCCCGCCTTTACCAAAGATGGAACCATTACCGCCGCCAATGCCAGCTCCATTTCGGATGGCGCTTCAGCGCTGATTTTGGCGAGCCAACAAGCGGCCGATCAACAGGGCATTAAGCCACTCGCCCGCATGCTGGGTCACACTACTCACTCGCGACACCCCAGCGAGTTCACCATCGCCCCTGTCGGCGCGATTGAAAAGCTGATGAAAAAGCTTAACTGGGGCGTTAATGACGTTGATCTATTTGAAATCAACGAAGCTTTTGCGGTGGTCACTCTAATGGCCATGGATGATTTGGACCTTCCCCATGACAAGGTCAATGTCTTTGGCGGTGCCTGCGCGCAGGGCCACCCCATTGGCTCAACTGGCTCGCGCATTATCGCCACGCTGATTCATGCGCTACGCACTAAAGGCGGCAAACGCGGCATTGCTAGCTTATGCATTGGCGGCGGTGAAGCCACCGCCGTGGCCGTAGAACTCATCGACTAACTAACTCATCGACTGACTAACTCATCAACTAACTATGCCAGCGTGGCGTGATCGCTTTATGGTTCGTGCCACGCTAGCATACAAAGCGTAAGCTTCATCGACTTTTCTATGCAGTAAGCAAGCGGTACCAGGAGGTTCTTATGTTTCCCCATGTAGTGATCGCCATTGACTTTTCGCCCGCTTGGCCTCTGTTAGAGCAACGCCTAATTCGGCTACGCGCTAAGGGAGTAAAGCGTGTCAGCTTGGTACATATCATTAGCCCTAAAAGTTTACCTAGTGCCACCGAAAGCGATATTCAGGCGCTTCAAGACCGACTACAGCAGCAGGCTGAGCCACTCACGGAGCTAGGTTTGGATACGGCCTGCTATGTCGATACCGGCAAACCCAGCGAACAACTGGCAGCGTATGCAGACAAACTAGCAGCCGACCTAATCCTAATAGGTTGCCAAGGCCATGGGCGCTGGCAAGAAATGCTACTAGGCAGTACCGCGCTCAACCTTGCCCATCTAACGCGTATACCGCTGTGGCTAGAGCCAGTTGCTCAGGGGGAGCATGGCGACGCTTACAATACCATTGTACTAGCGACCGACATGTCGCCTACTGCCAGTAAAGCCGAGCGCCTTTTTCAAACATTAGCGCCTCACTATCAACACCGTGTTGCGATTATTGCCGAGCAGCTTCTTGAAGCGGACGGTTATAGCATCGAGGCGGCGCAATTACACCTGACGGCTTTGGCTAAACGCATCCCTAAACTAGACGCTATTGTTGTGCCGGGCGAGTTTAAGCAGGTTATTATTCATGAGGCAAACGCATGGCAGGCCGATGTTATTATTATCGGGCAGCAAGGCCATAGCCGCCTACACGAGCGTCTGCTAGGCAGTACCGCTCAGACACTGCTTGAAGGTGCGGCCTGCCCCGTCATACTGGTTCCTTCTACCCCCCAAGAAAGCTAAACATTCACTTAGCCACACTCGTTGCTAGGAGACAGCAAGTAAGCGGCCTTGAGCGCCATGTTGCGCTTCAAGCTGCTCCTCGAAGCGATTCGTGGTTGCTGCATGTTGACTAGGCTGCTCCCATTCCGGATATTCGGCATAGCTTTCATCAGTTTCCGGCAGGGCGAGTTCATCGGTTTTTTCCACCACGCTAAACTGTCCAGCGTATTCACGCATTTGCAGCGCCTCTTGGGATAATCCTTCTGCGCTCTGCGCTGCCTGATTGACTAAGCGCATAGACTCTTGGGTGGTGGTATCAATTTGAGCAACCGCTTGATTGACCTCTTCAATGCCACGGCGCTGTTCCTCGGACGCCTGGGCTATTTGCGTCATCAGCGTGTTGACATCACCGGCTGCCTGCATAATCGCCCGAGTATGCTCACCGGCCTGCTGAGACAATACGCTGCCTTGCTGGATACTAGCACTGGACGCTTCAATACGTGTTCGAATATCGCTGGCGGCACTGGCACTGCGCGTTGCCAGTGCACGTACTTCATTGGCGACCACCGCAAACCCACGCCCGTGTTCACCGGCACGCGCGGCTTCAACCGAAGCATTAAGCGCCAAGATATTGGTTTGAAACGCAATGCTTTCTATCATACGAATGATGCTTTGGATTTCTTCTGAGTGATGATTGATTGTCTCCATGGTGGCGATGAACTGCATAATTACTTCATCACCCTGCTGCGCTTTGCGTGAAACATCTGCCGTTGACCGGTTAACATTGGCCGCACTTTCCGCATTTTGATTAACCGTGGCCGTGAGCTGTTCCAAGCTTGCTGCCATTTGCTGCAAGGCTGATACTTGCGTATCCGTTTGGCTCGCCAAAATCTGGTTTTGCTCGGTCATCTCCTGACTGTTGCTATATACCTGCTGACTACTGGCAGTGAGTCGGTTGACGGTCGCCGTTAAAGAGCACTGCATTTTGTCCAATTCGCTGAACAGCTGACCAATTTCATTGGTTGAGTGCGCGATTACCGGTGCCGATAGATCACCGTTAGCAATGCGCTGGAAGTGTCCGGTAACCGTTTTCAATGGGCGCAGCACATTTTTACGCACCCCGTTTACTACCACCGTTACCACCAGCAGCGCCGCGACAAGCACCACAATGACGCCCCAAAACAGTAACGATGAGATTTTTTCAAAACGCTCAAGTAACCCAGCACCCCGAGCCAACGAGTAGCCGTAAAAGGCCTCCGCCGTATTAACAAACTGCCTGGTGCTGTCATCCACTCGGGACTCACCAGAAAGAAAGCCACGTACATCGCCCTCTTCAAGCATCATCATTTGCAGGCTAAGATTATTATTTACCAGCGAACGAAAATCGTTGGCCAACTGATCAACCAGCTCAAGCTGTTCTTCTTCAGGAAAGCTGGTCTGAAAGGCATCAAACTGAGCAGTCGCCGACGCCAACAGCCGCCCAGCTTCTTCTACCAGCGGTTCAGGGCGGTCGAAAGAAGGTGTACGAATTAACTCCGCCGCGCGACTCATTTGCGCGCGAGCACGTAGTAGCTGCGTATAGGCCCCGTTCAATTCACGCACTTGGGCCATTTCCCGCTGCTGCAACGAGGTAAATGCCTCACGGCCAAACTGGTTAGCAAACAGCCCCAGCGCTCCTATCACAACAACCAAGCCACTAAAGGCTATCAGTACAAGCGACCAGCTCGTTTTAACGCTTAAGTTATTAATCCATTTCATCTCGACCGCCCCTTTCACTATGATTAATCAGATTTATGCAGGGGCAGCCAAAGCTGTAGGCGCCGACGAATTTCTGATAGCGCCTGCTCGTAAGCATCTGGCTTACCGATCAAGCGCGGGTCACGTATATCCCAGAAAAACACTTCATTCGCTTCACCTTGCCATTCACGGCACACTTGCTGGGCCTTATCACACAGCACAATGACAAAGTCGAAGGACTCGCTTTCAAACTCATCCAACGACTTACTGCGCAAGCCTTCTGTGGGAAGCCCGTGTTTACGTAGCACTTCTAGTGTCAATTCATGGGGCACATCGGGCTCAGAACCAGCGCTAAATGCTTCAAATCGATCATTGGCCATGTGGCGAAGTAACGCCTCCCCCATCAACGACCGTGCCGAGTTCGCATTACAAAGGAACAACACGCGGCGCTTGGACATAAATAGACAACCTCTTATGCAATGAATGGCTGCCAATCTACGCCCGTATCATGACGGCAATATTGCAGTTCCCACGCTGCGCTAGAAATATACGAAAAAACATATATCATGGGATCATTAACTTATCATGATTCAGAATAGGTAAACCCTAATGCCCTCACCTGATGATTTAGCCAACCCCAGTACTTTACCCAACCTAAGTACTTTACCCAACCTAAGTACTTTACCCAACCTAAGCGATTTACCGAACATAGACGCTGAACGCTTTGAGCGGCCCAGCAGCGAGCGGCTTGGTATCCCGCAACGCGCTGAACATGCGCCTAAAATACTGCTGCTTTACGGCTCACTGCGTGAGCGCTCATTCAGCCGTTTAGCGATTGAGGAAGCCGCACGCCTGCTAACGGCCATGGGTGCCGAAACAAGCATTTTTGACCCCAGGGGGCTACCGCTACCGGATGCTGAAGATGCCAGCCATCCCAAGGTGGCAGAGCTACGCAGCCTAGCTCAGTGGGCCGAAGGCATGGTGTGGTGCTCCCCTGAACGCCACGGCGCAATGACTGGCATTATGAAAGCGCAAATAGACTGGATACCGCTTGCGCTAGGTGGCGTGCGCCCTACACAGGGCAAAACCTTGGCCGTGATGCAGGTGTGCGGCGGTTCCCAGTCGTTTAATACCGTGAATCAGCTGCGCATTTTAGGCCGCTGGATGCGCATGGTAACGATTCCAAATCAATCGTCAGTGCCCAAAGCCTTTATGGAGTTTGATGAGAACAACCGGATGAAGCCTTCACCGTTTTATGACCGTATCGTGGACGTCATGGAAGAGCTGGTGAAATTTACATTGCTAGTACGCGAGCGCAGCGAGCTGCTCACCGACCGCTATTCAGAACGCAAAGAAAGCGCCGAAGAACTCTCTAAGCGGGTTAATCAACGGGCTATTTAATAAGGAGCTTCACATGTCAGCACAGCAAGACAACGCGTCACCCTCTACCGCTGAAGGAATGGGGCTATTCGAGCGCTACCTCTCACTATGGGTGGCGCTTGCCATTGTGGCGGGCATCTTCGTCGGGCAATTTATCCCAGTGATACCACAAACGCTGTCACGCTTTGAAGTGGCGCAGGTATCGATTCCGGTTGCGATGCTTATTTGGGCGATGATATTCCCCATGATGGCGCAAATTGACTTCACCTCGCTGCTGGGTGTTCGACGCCAGCCCAAAGGATTGATCATTACCACTACGGTGAACTGGTTGATCAAACCCTTCACTATGTTCGCCATTGCCTGGCTATTTTTGATGGTGATCTTTCGGCCCTTCATTCCAGCCGAGTTAGCCAGCCAGTATTTAGCAGGCGCGATTTTGCTTGGCGCCGCGCCGTGTACCGCGATGGTGTTTGTGTGGAGCTATCTAACCCGTGGCGATGCTGCTTACACGCTGGTGCAAGTGGCGCTTAACGACCTAATCATGCTGTTCGCCTTCGCCCCCATCGTGGTTTTCCTGCTGGGCATTTCCAATATTCAGGTACCCTGGGACACCGTCGTGCTGTCAGTGGTGCTGTATATCGTGATTCCCCTAGCAGCGGGTTACGTCACGCGGCAACGCTTGATTAAAAAGCACGGTGCCGAGTGGTACGACAACGTGTTTATGAAGCGCGTTGGCCCGATTACCCCCATTGGCTTGATCATTACCCTGGTGCTGCTGTTCGCTTTCCAAGGCGAGGTTATTCTCAATAACCCGCTGCATATCGTGCTGATCGCGATACCGCTGATTATTCAAACATTTTTGATTTTCTTTATTGCCTATGGCTGGGCGAAAATTTGGAAATTACCGCATAACATTGCCGCACCGGGGGCGATGATCGGCGCCAGCAACTTCTTTGAATTGGCCGTCGCGGCAGCGATTGCCTTATTTGGCTTACAATCCGGCGCGGCACTCGCCACGGTAGTGGGCGTATTGGTCGAAGTGCCGCTAATGCTTGCGCTGGTGAGAATTGCCAATAAAACCCGCCATCATTTTCCGGCACAACCTTAGTTCGCTCTTAGCGTAACGCGCCCAAGATGGTCACCATAACAAGGGGTGAATAATGGATGATGTCATTGATATCGACAGCAACGCCAAAGCGTTTATTAAACAACAAGGCGGCGTGGTGACTATCCGCCTTTCACCCAGGCATGGCTGTTGCGGTGGGCTCGCCAACCTCGCGGTAGCCGAAGCGCGGCACCCAGATGATACCCAGCACTTTCAGCATTATCTTCAGGATGATATTTCGGTCTATATTGCGCCTGAGCTCGCCAATGAAAACTTGCGCGTAGGCGCGGAAGGCTGGTGGAAATTGCGCCACCTTTACGTTGATGGAGTAGCGGTCAAAGCCAAAAGATAAATTAATCTAGATAATATACCCATCGCCATATATGTTTATGTGTATATTCTCTCCAGCTTCGTATGAGGCCTCGCATGCCGGCATCTACCCCTTCTTCTCCCTCCTTTTCCGGCCGCTTGCTTAGCCTCGCCAAGGAGAACCCCCACCAGGTACGCTGGCTCGCTGCCGTAGTGGGCATTTTCCTGCTGATTTATTTCCTGCCAGCTGGCACGGCACGTTTTGACAACGCCGTGCTGGAAGGTATCCGGCTGACACACTGGTATGCTCAAGAGCACGTTATCCTCTGCCTACTGCCGGCCTTTGTGATCGCCGGTGCCATGGCGGCTTACCTAAGCGAAGGTGCCGTGATGCGCTACCTGGGGCCTAATGCCCCCAAGCCTGTCGCCTTCGGCATGGCCTCGGTTTCCGGCACGTTACTGGCGGTTTGCTCTTGCACAGTGCTGCCGCTTTTCGGTGGTATCTACCGCCGCGGCGCGGGCTTAGGGCCTGCGATTGCCTTCCTCTATTCAGGGCCCGCCATCAATATCATGGCCATTGTCGTAACCGCCAAAGTCCTGGGTTTGGAACTGGGATTAGCCAGAGCCATTGGCGCGATTGTCTTTGCCGTGGTGATCGGCGTCATCATGCATCTACTTTACCGCCGTGAGGAACAGGCCCGTGCCAGTGGCAGCAAGCGCGGCTTCGATGGGGAGCTTTCCCGCCCTCTGGGCCAAATCGGCGTATTCTTTGGCCTGATGGTAGGCATTCTGGTCTTCGCCAATTGGGCTGCTGCCGACAGTACGACATGGATGGCCATTCATGCTTTCAAGTGGCCTATCACCGCTGTTCTCTCTGGGCTTTTTGCGCTGCTATTGATACGCCGCTGGCACTGGCCGCTTCATCAAGTAGCGGTATTGGCCGGCACCGTCGCCATCGCCGCTTTACTCATGCCCAGCGTGCCTGAGCTAGCGTTCGCGGTAGGTATTATCGGCCTTATGCTGATCGCCACTCTGCGCGACGATGACCGCGAATGGGCCGAACAGAGCTGGGGATTCACCAAACAGATTATGCCACTGCTACTGGCCGGGGTATTTGTAGCCGGGCTGCTGCTGGGCCGCCCCAGTGAAGAAGGGCTGATTCCATCAGAATGGGTCGTACTGGCAGTCGGTGACAACGGCTTACGCTCTACTTTTCTCGCCTCGCTGCTGGGTGGCTTCATGTATTTCTCGACCCTTACTGAGGTTCCCATCGTGCAAGGCTTGATAGGTAACGGCATGGGCAAAGGCCCAGCCTTGGCGCTGCTGCTGGCGGGGCCAGCGCTGTCATTGCCTAACATGCTGGTGATTCGCACCATCATAGGCACTCAGAAAACCCTCGTTTACTGCACGCTGGTTGTGGTGATGGCGACGCTGTCCGGCTATCTTTATGGTCAGTTATGGCCTTGAAAGCCCTCCTGCCTTATTACGGAGCCAGCGTTTAAACCAAAAGGAGTGACCTGATGAAACTCAAGATATACGGCAGCGGCTGTAAGAAGTGTCAGCAACTTACCGCCAATGCACAGGAAGCCGCTGAAGCGCTCGGTTTAACAGTAGACATCGAGAAAGTGACCGACGTGAACGCCATCATTGACGAGGGTGTCATGCGTACACCTGCGCTGGGTGTCGATGACAACATAGTAATTGAGGATAAAGTAGCCAGCGCAGAAGAGATCAAGCAACTGCTAAAGGAATAGCGTTTGATTCAACCCTTTTTTCAGGCCCTGGCGGTGCCGTCTGTTATATCGCATGGAAACTGGGCGCTATTTAATCACCCGTATCTAGGAGAAGCATCATGGCCTTTCGACAGGCAAAAGATCTACTCACCTGGATTTACGAATTTCATCATCAGCTGTCAGATCAGTACACCACGCTGGCGGATCAGCAATCTGACGAGCGTATGAAAATGGCGCTCGTTTTCTTAGCTGACCGCGAACGGCGCATGCGCGATGCGATGGAAAGCTATTTAGAGGATGCAGACGATGGCTTGCTGGCCACCTGGTTAATCGACCATCAGAATTTTGGGCATCCAAGCATGCTCGAGCGCGTTCCCCTATGTGCAGGGTGTTCCGATTTGCATGATATTCTGGCTAATGTCCTGACAACTCACCAACTGCTCAAAGATATGTACCTATTGCGCGCTGAGTTAGCTGAAATGCCAGAGGAAGCGGAGCTCTTTCGGCAGTTAGCGGCAAATCAAGATACCGAAGCGCGCCTGCAGAGCCGCAATATTGCTAGGCTAGAGGCCTACTAATGAATAATAGAACGTATAGAGATCGCCCTAACGCCGTGCAGTAGCAGCGCACGGCCTTAAGGAGTGGCTAGCAAAGGAGTGGCTAGCAAGCGACATTGCCCCTACATTGGCTAACTTCTTTATAAGCGGCATCTTGACGCATAATCTTGGCGTCCCTTGTATCTCCCCTTACGCTTAGCGCATACCCATTATAATAAGGCAGATACATGCACCCGCTTCACGCTTCGCTGCATAATGAGCTTCACGCAAGACCCTCCATTTATTTTGATGGCCCTGCCGTCCTTCATCACTTTGCTTTTTTACAGGAAGGGATGCAGCGTTCTGCGCTTCTCAACCAACTCGCTGACGCAACCGGCATCAGGATGGACACCTCGGCCGCCCAGCAGATCGTAGACTGCCAGCACCTCACACTAAAATGGGAACAGCATACCGAGTTTTTTACCTTAACGGTGATGCAGCACATAAACGCTGACACACCCCTGTGGCCATCACCACCCTTGCTGTTAAAGCCACTTCTTGAAGAAAATGCCCAGGCTATCGTTAGCGCCACTCTGCTACGTGTAGAATCCGCTCACCAGTGGGCAGGTAGCATTGAACACTATGGGTTTGATCACCCCACGGGGTCACGCGTTGGTGGCAACGATGCAACCGTATGGAGCGATTTTCAGCTTAACGAGAACGATATCAACCGGTTGCTGCTAGTGAATAACAGCCTTGACCGTTACCGTTTGGGCCGCATGGCACGACGTTTGTTCGATATCGAAACCTACCGCATGATGGCCATGCTGGCACTTCCAGAAGCAAAGCATTTAAACCACGAATTGGCTCAGTACGAACAACAGCTGACCACGCTTTCCACTCAGCATGCCGAGCAGCAACAAGCCGCTCCAGAACCGTTACTAAAATCGTTAACCGCCCTCTCTGCCCAACTAGAGCGCTGTGGCGCACAAACGCGCCAGCGATTTAGCGCCACCGACGCTTATGCGCGCATCGTGTTTACCCGCATTGAGGAGCTGCGTGAAGAGCGCCTTGGCGATTACCCCCGACTAGGCACTTTTATCTTGCGGCGCTTTCAACCCGCAGTGCGCTATTGCGCCGCCATGAGCCAACGTTTAGAAACACTTGCGGCCAGTGCAACGCGGCTTAATGATCTGTTACGGACACGGGCTCAGGTGGAAATTGAGGGACAAAACTCCAAAATTCTTAACAGCCTGAACGAGCGAACCAGTAGCCAGCTAAAAATTCAAAAGGCGGTGGAAGGGCTTTCGATCATTGTGATCAGCTACTACCTTTTCAGCCTGTTCAAGCTTGGCCTGCAAAGTCTTCATGCCTTAGGCGCTGAGATTTCGCCCCTCACCGCCGCCGCGGTCATCGCTCCATTGAGCATAGGCATATTAAGTGCCATAGCCTGGCATATTCGGCGCGTAAAAAAACATTAACTTCACTCGGGCGCGAGTGACCCAAGAGCAACAGCGAATCACTTAACGAGTGTCAAACCCAGCCTGGGCGAAGAACGGGTCACGCAGCTTGTCTAGGCAGCGCTAGCGCCATCACTGCGCTGGCAGCCACCAAGGCCGCTGACACCCACAGGCAGGCACTTAGCCCGTAAGCCATATACAGCCAGCCTGAAAGTAGCGTGCCCACTAAACGCCCCATGGCATTGGCCATATAGTAAAAGCCGACATCCATAGAGACGCCATCGGCGCGGGCATAATGCACAATCAAATAGCTGTGCCAGCTGGAGTTAATCGCAAACAGCACCCCAAAGGCGAGCAGCCCGGCCACTAACCAGCCTACCTGCGCTAGAGGCAACATCGCCAACACAATCGCCAGCACCGCTAGCGCCGCCGCCCAGCCAGCGGTCAGCGCCCGCGCATCGCCTTTGATCAGCCGGGTTAGCTTCGGTGCCTGAGTTTGCACCCCGCCGTAGCCAATAACCCACACCGCTAACAGCCCACCCACGGTCCAGTGCGTCCAGCCATGCTGGTCGTATAAAAACACCGGCAGTGCCACGACAAACCACACATCCCGCGCCGAAAATAGGCAAAAACGCGCCGCGGAAAGCACGTTAATAGCGCGTGATTTCGAGAAGATTTCGGAGAATTTCGGCTTTACTTTTTGGCGGCCTAAATCGGCCTTTAGGCGCAGCAGTGAAAGCAGCAATACGCCGCTAAGCATGACGGCCATTACCAGCACAGCGGCCTGGAAGCCAATCAAGGTTAACAGCAGGCCGCCGACAAAAAAGCCCAGCCCTTTTAGCGCGTTTTTAGAGCCGGTAAGCATCGCCACCCAACGGTAAAGCGAGCTATTGGCGTTAGCGCTCTCTTTGGGCACCAGCACCTTAACGGCGCTTTTAGCGCTCATTTTGTTGAGGTCTTTGGCAATTCCTGAAAGCGCCTGAGCGGCCATTACCCAGGCAACCGTTAGCAGGCTTGCGGGCACCATCAACATCGCCAAGGCAACAATCTGCAAACCCAAACCAACGTTCATGGTGCGGTTTAGACCCAACCGCGCGCCCAGCCAACCGCCTATCAAGTTAGTCACCACGCCAAAGGCTTCGTAAAACAGAAACAGCATGGCGATTTCTAACGGCGAATAGCCCAGTTGGTGGAAGTGCATCACCACCAGCATACGCAGCGCGCCGTCAGTGATCGTAAACGCCCAGTAGTTGCCGGTAATCAGCATATACTGGCGCACTTCAAACGGCAGCGCCCTTACTCGGGCGCGCATTTTCAACAACGGTGAATCAGCCACGGCTCACCTGCTCAAGACCTGGCCGCTCACGCCCGACCATCAGCGCCAACTCAGCGGTTCGGTTGGCGTAGCCCCACTCGTTGTCATACCACGCATAGAGTTTTAGCTGCGTGCCGTTGACCACCATGGTAGAAAGCGCATCAATAATGGCGCTGCGCGGGTCGGTACGGTAATCAATCGACACCAGCGGGCGCTCTTCGTAGCCCAGAATACCGGCAAGTGGGCCTTCGGCGGCGGCCTTTAGCGCCTGGTTGACCTCTTCTGCGGCCACTTCGCGTTCAAGCTCGAACACCATATCGGTGAGTGACGCATTCGCCAGCGGCACGCGAATCGCATGGCCGTTTAGCTTGCCTTCAAGCTCTGGGAAAATCGCGGTAATCGCTTTTGCCGAACCGGTCGTGGTGGGAATCAAACTCATGCCACAAGCACGGGCGCGGCGCAGATCTTTATGTGGGGCGTCTAGAATCGTTTGGGTATTGGTGATGTCGTGAACCGTGGTCATCGAGCCATGGCGGATGCCAAATGTTTCCTGAATGACTTTAACAACCGGTGCCAAGCAGTTAGTGGTACAACTGGACGCAGTAACAATCTGGTGCTGAGCAGGATCAAAGAGATGGTCGTTCACCCCCACCACTACATTCAGCACGCCTGGCTCCTTCACCGGCGCACTGACTACTACACGCGCTACGCCTTGATCAAGATAGGCCTGCAGCTTTTCAGTGGTTTTCATTTTTCCCGAGCACTCGATCACCACATCGCAGCCAGTCCAATCGCTTTCGGCTATAGCTTTGTTAGCGCTAAACGCGACGGCGTTGCCATCGATCACAATCGCATCTTCGGAAGCGATGTTAGAAGCAAGAATACCGTTGCCCGGAGACCAGTGACCGTGTACGGAATCAAACTCCAGCAAGTGGGCAAAGGTTGCCGCGTCGCCGCCTGGGTCGTTAATGCGCTTTAGCTCTACCGCACCAGATTCAACCTGCGCCCACAGGCTACGCAGTGCCAAGCGCCCGATTCGCCCAAACCCGTTAATACCGATACGTAGTGCCATACGAGAAACCTCCAACTGAACAATATGGGAAAGATTAACGCTTACATACGAAAAATCATATATAAACAGTTAAAAAAACGCTGCCCATGAGGCCCACCCTAAATGGTAGGCCTCTGGCAGCGTCTACTTAGCCGTAACGACCAGAAATATAGTCTTCGGTTTTCTTCTGTGCCGGAGTTGAGAACATCACTTTGGTGTCGTTGTACTCAATGATTTCTCCCAGGTGGAAGAACGCCGTGTAATCCGCTACTCGCGCCGCCTGCTGCATATTGTGCGTCACGGTAACGATGGTGAACTTCTCTTTTAGCTTATCCATCAAGTCTTCGATGGTCGCTGTTGAGATCGGGTCAAGGGCAGAGGTAGGTTCATCCATCAAGATCACATCAGGCTGAACCGCAATGGCACGGGCAATGCACAAGCGTTGCTGCTGACCACCCGACAAGGAAGTACCCGGCTCATGCAGCTTATCTTTTACTTCGTTCCACAGCCCGGCGTCGCGCAGTGCTTTTTCAACCAACTCTTCCTGCTCAGTTTTCCGGCTAACTAAATCGTGCATGCGCGGTGCGTAGGCGACATTTTCAAAGATCGACTTAGGAAACGGATTCGGCTTTTGGAACACCATGCCCACCCGGCGGCGCAGCGCTACTTCATCCATTTTGGCGGAATTAACATCTCGGCCATCTATTTCAACCAAGCCTTCAGTGCGTACACTAGGAATCAAGTCATTCATTCGATTCAAGCAGCGCAAAAACGTCGACTTGCCACACCCCGAAGGGCCAATCAGCGCGGTCACATTTTTCTGAAAAAGGTCAATATTCAGATTCATCAACGCTTGGTTTTTGCCATACCACAAGTTCAAATCGCGCACCCGAATGCTCAGGTCGTGGCACGCCGCGTCGTTTCGTGTATAGGGTTGCCCAACCGCAGGTACTTGCTGGTTGTTCATTACAGTTGCGTGGCTATTCATAGTAATGTCCTCTATAACGCACTGGCCTACCAGCGACGCTCAAATTTCTTACGTAACACAACGGCAAAGGCGTTGAGTGAGATGAGTATGGTGAGAAGCACCAAAATACCGCCAGCGGTTTTTTCTACAAATGCCTGTTCAGGCTCGCCCGACCAAGTGAATATTTGTGCAGGCATTACCGTTGCCGCATTGGTAAAGGAAGCGCCCACATCAGGGATAAAGGCCACCATACCCACGATAATTAACGGCGCGGTTTCACCCATTGCTTGTGCCAAGCCAATGATAGAACCGGTCATAATACCCGGCATGGCCAAGGGCAAAACATGGTCACGCACCACTTGCCAGCGCGAACACCCCACCCCAAAACCAGCATGACGGATAGATTCAGGCACACTGCGCAGCGCAGTACGCGTTGAGATAATAATCACCGGCAGCGTCATTAGTGCCAGGGTCATACCACCTGCAAGTGGTGAGGAACGCGGCACCCCGAAGAAATTAATAAAGATCGCCAGGCCGAGTAAACCAAACAAAATGGAAGGAATAGCGGCTAGGTTGTTAATGTTAATTTCAATGATCTGGGTGAAACGGTTGTCTGGTGCAAATTCTTCCAGATAAACCGCTGTCATTACGCCAATAGGGAACGAGATCGCCAGGGTGACGATCATGGTCATCACGGTACCGACAACTGCGGAGAGGATACCGGCATTCTCAGCGATTTTTGAATCGCCCGAACCAAAAAAGGTGCTATTGAAGCGAAGATCTACCTGGCCAGCTTCCACCCGGGCATCAATAGCCGCTTGCTCTTCTTCGCTCAAGCGGTGTCGGTGCCCCTTCAAATACTGATCGACTCCACTGGTCGCTAGCACCCATTGGGTTTTGCTGGTGCCGATCATGTCAGGATTGTTGCGTAGCTCCATTGGAATCACGCGCACCACTGTACGACTAATTAACGGCAACAGCTCTTCGTCAAATGCCCGCCGTCCGTCGGTTGCTGCTTCTTCGGTATAGCTAATCTCGGTTTGTATGTACGCCTGCTGGAAAGCTGGCAAACCTTTAGTCAGCATATCAGCAAAAAACAGCACCAAAAAAAGGCCCGCGAGACCTAACGATCCCATGGTTATCCACTTAAGGCGGGCAGACTTTCGGTGACGCCGCTTAAGCTGCTGGCTGATTTCGTCAAAAGTATTGCTCATCGAAACAGTTCCTCGGCGTTACAGGTTATTCACGCGGTATTTTTCGCGGAAACGGCGGATCATCAGTACAGACACCAGATTAAGCAGCAGCGTAACAACGAACAGTACAAGCCCTAACGCGAAAGCTGACAGCGTTTCAGCACTTTCAAACTCTTGGTCGCCGGTTAATGCTGCCACAATACGCACGGTAACCGTGGTCATATCTTCAAGCGGGTTGGCGGTTAAGTTGGGACGCATACCTGCCGCCATTACTACAATCATGGTTTCACCCATCGCACGTGACATACCTAACAGCGCAGCTGAAATAATCCCCGGCATAGCAGCGGGCACCACCACGTCACGGATGGTCTCCCCTTTAGTCATCCCCAGTGCCAGCGAGCCTTGACGCATGCTGTCAGGCACCGAGTTGATCACGTCGTCAGAAAGCGATGAGATAAACGGAATGATCATAATGCCCATCACAATGCCAGGTGCCAGCGCATTGTTATAAGAAGCATCAAGTCCGAAAAAACCAGCGATATTAACAATGATCGGCGCCACAGTGATGGCGGCAAAAAAGCCGTAAACCACAGTAGGAATACCCGCCAACACCTCAAGCACTGGTTTGGCCACAGTGCGCACATTGCGCGGTGCAAATTCAGACATGTAAATCGCTGAGAGCAAACCGATTGGCACCGCCACGAGCATAGCGATGGCGGTAATCATAAAGGTACCAGCGAACAGCGGTACTGAGCCAAACTCAGCGCCGCTACCATCACCGCGACCCGCGGAAGCTAGAAAGCTTGCGCCCGGGTTCCACGTGGTGCCGGTAATGAACTCCCAGAAGCTGTGCATTTGGAAAAAGCGCAGCGCCTCGGAAATAATCGAGAACAGAATACCGAATGTAGTGAAAATCGAGATTAACGCTGCCCCGGCCAAGGTCATGCGGATGACCCGTTCAATGGCTTGACGGGCATGGAAATCAGGCTTTACTTGATTAAGACTTACCATCAGCCCGATAGCTGCCACCACCAAACTCGCTGCCAACAAATAAAGTGTGGGGATATCTGCCCCCATCAACAGCAGCGCAAATGCTCCTAGCGCACTAACAAGTACCGCAGGCCCGGCGGTAGAGAGCACGGTAAACCAGGCATACTGATCTGGCTGAGCAAACATAGCCGTACCTGCGCTACGTAAACGAGAGGCTTTTGAACGGCCAGCAAAAAAAGCCAGCAGCCCCAGCAGCAATAACGCACCACAAAAAATCAAAAGAAGCTGGTTGGTCTGCATCGCATCTCTCTCACGTCATCACCGGTTAAGAAGCTTATCAACAATAAGGGGCCGACAGCTTACGCTGCCGACCACTTTTACATATAAATCAACTGCTTATTTAAGAACGTCTGCTGTCATTGTCGCGCGGTCAGCGACACTCTGACGCCACTCTGCACGCTCAGCTTCTGGCAGTACGATCAAGCCGATATCGCGCAGGTAACCGTCACTGCCAATCATCATTTCGCTCATAAACATGTTGGCGTAGTCGTACATCGGCGGTACTTCTTCAGCGTGCTGGTTCTTGACGTAGAACCACAGTGAACGTGCAACGGGGTAGTCACCCGAGCTAATGGACTCCGGCTCTGGCTCAACACCATTAATGGTGGCACCATTTAGCGTATCGGTATTTTCTTCAAGGAAGGAGAAACCAAAGATACCCATCGCACCGGTATCTTCGCTCAGGCGTTGAACGATCAGGTTATCGTTTTCGCCAGCGTCGATGTAAACGCCGTCAGAACGAATATCGGTGTAGCCTTCTTCGCCGTAAACACCCATTTCAACCGAGGCAGTTTCCATGACCAGTTCTTCAAAAGCGTCGCGGGTACCAGAAGTGGTTGGCGGACCATAGATAGAGATTTCGCGGTCAGGCAGCGCAGAGTCGATCTCGCTCCAGTTGGTGTAGGGGTTGTCAACTAACTCACCGTCAACGGGTACCTGAGCGGCTACTGCCATGAAAATCTGCTCAAGCGTCAGGTTAACAACGTCATTGGTGTTTGACTGACCCAAAACGATACCGTCAGAACCGATTTTAGCTTCAGTAATGTCGGTAACACCGTTCTCTTCACAACGCTCAAACTCAGACACCTTCATGCGACGTGAAGCGTTAGTAATGTCCGGTGTACCTTCACCAACACCGTTACAGAACAGACGCAAACCGCCGCCCGAGCCAGTTGATTCAATAACAGGCGTCGGGTTGCCGGTAGTCGCACCGAACTCTTCAGTTACGTAGCTGGCAAATGGGTAAACGGTACTGGAGCCTACGATACGGATTTGATCGCGGGCTTGAGCAACACCGGCAACGCTCATTACGGCAGCCGCGATAACGGTGGTTTTTAGAATACGGTTCATGCGAAATACTCCTGTTCGTGTAGGTATCTGACCTTCGCAAGGCATACCTTGCACTGGTTCTATGACAACTTCATGACAGCGAGCGACACATGAAAAAAATTGGTGCGAAGAATTGGTGCGAAGAAGGGTCGGTTGTTATTGCTTCAAAATAAAAGCCCCAGCGCCGCCAAGGTGCACAGCGCCAGCGATGCACCTTGTAGCCACCGTCTATCAATACGATGAGCGATGGCATCGGCAAGCGCATTGCCGATTAACACCGCAGGCAGGAAGGTGAGCGCGACTTGAAAATGCCAAAGCTGAACTTGATTAGCTAATGCGAGGGTCATTAGCGTCAACATTGAGGTTAGGATAAAAAAGGCCGCTAGGTTGCCCCGCACGCGATCTGCCGGCAAGCCATGCATTAGCAATACAATGGGTGGGCCGCCAATGGCAGCAACCGTACCAAAAATGCCGGATAGCACGCCTGCACCAAACAACGTGATTCTATTGACCGGCAGCTGAAAGCGGCAAAGCGTTACCAGCACCGCAAATAGCACGATGACCGCAATCAGCTTTTCGAGCAGAAACATGGGCGCGGCGAGCAGTAGCCAAATACCCAGCGCATTGCCGGGAAGGCGCCCTACTAACGCCATCCCAATGGAATCCAAGCGCACTTCGTGCCAGTAGTGTCGAACCATCATCAACGAGACAGTAAATCCAAACAGCACCAGAATCACCGGCACCAGGCGAGGCTCAAGCATCAACAGTAAGGGCGCGCCCACTATCGCCAAACCAAAGCCTGTCGCGCGCTGCACAAATGCACCCAGCATTAATACCGCCGCGCAGCCTAGCCACGTGCTAAGCGGTAAGTTTACCCACGTCAGCAGGCTATCCATCTGCGGTAGGCGTTTTTGTCAGTATGCGCACGCCAATATTGCCCATTAACGCAGCGCCGAGCATGGTGAGCACCATCGGCCACAGGTGCTCAACCTCGAATAGCCCGACCATTACCCCCGCAAGGGCACCACAGGTAAACTGGATACCGCCCAACAGCGCCGTTGCCGTGGCGCTAATATGCCCAAAGTGATCCAGAAGCGCCGAGATTGCGTTCGGGGTAATAAGCCCGATCATGCCGGTAAACAGCATGATTAGCGGTACTACCACCATCAGCGAGGCCACATTGAGAGCGGTCGCCAACACCAGCCCCAGCGCTGCTACTAGCTGTATTAGCAGACCCAAACGCAAATTCTGCTGGGGTGTGCGCTTACGCAACAAGTAGATATTGACACGGTTAGAGAGGGCAATAACCAGCACGTTAACACCAAACACGAGCGGGTAAGTTGTCGAAGACAGGCCAAAATAGTCGAGATAAAGGAACGGTGATGCCGTCACAAACGCAAATAGCCCGGCAAACGAGGCCGCTACCGCACAGATATAGCCCATCCCTTCACGGTGTTTGAGCACGCTGGCGTAGTTGCGCATTACTTGGCGCAGTGAGGCGGCAGGTAATGACATATCGCGGGTTTCAGGTAAGCGCGTTCCCAGCAACCACAGCAAGAACCCCGCATAAACCGCTAAGAACACAAAAATTAGCCACCAGCCAGCAACATGCAGCAGTAGGCTTCCCACTGCTGGCGCTACCAGCGGTGCCAGCATCATAATCATCGCCATGGTAGACATGACTTTGGCGGCCTCGCGCCCACTAAAGCAGTCGCGCACAATGGCAGCTGAGTTCACCACGCAGGCCCCGCCGCCTAGCGCCTGAACAAATCGCCATGCCAGTAATGAAGACAAGCTATCAACCGTTGTGATCGCAAGGCTTGCCAGCATAAACACCACGAGGCCACCCAACAGCACGGGCTTACGGCCCATACGGTCCGATAACGGCCCAAAACATAGCTGGCCTAGCGCAAAGCCAAATAAAAAAATACTAATAGAGAGTTCAGTGCGATGGATGCTGGCACCGATGCTCTCGGCAATGATGCCCATGGCAGGCAAATACGCGTCGATAGCAAAGGGAGCAAGCGCCGTGTTGGCGGCCACCAACAGTGCTACACGACGAGGATTAAGGTGCATGAGTCTCCTTAGGCGATAACGTGCGCGCTAGAATAGATAGGCTGCTAATCATAGACGATTTAATGACGTTTGTCGGGACGTACGCAGCAGAGACAGGTCAATCATTTGAGCGCCCCGTACCCACTTAGGTTAAACGTGAGCAAAACAGGGCACCCAAAGGCGGGGGCTTTAGTGGTGCGTGGCGGCATCCTGCGATTCAAGCATCTCAACCAGGGGCTGAAACTGCTCGCGGTTATGCTCATTCATATGCATCAAGATGCGATGAGCTTCTAAAATCCGCTCGCGGAGACCTTCTTCGTCAGCGGGCTCTTCCGGCAGCTCTTCAAGCACATCATTAAGTGCCGTTGGCTGTTGCAGGGGCGCTTCCATTAAGGTGAAAAACCTTGCGAAACCCATCACGTCCAGCATCTTGCGCACGTCAGGGTTATCGACAATGATCGTTGGTGGCTGCTCCAAACGCCCTTTCACCGCCATCGCGACCTTAGCCAGAAAGCCCAGTGCCGTGGAATCCACGTTGGTGGCTTCACGAAGGTCTATCAATACGGCACGCAGCCCCGGCGTCTCGGCGAGACGCTGGGCTTGGGCATCCAACGTGGCGCAGAGCGTTAAACGCACATCGCCACACAGTTTTAGAACAAAAACACCAGAATCGAACGCCGCTTTAATGCGGCCTTCTTCAATCAGCATGACCAAATCCGCTCACCATCATGATTGTCAGGTCATCGGGTAGAGCATCGCGCTCTTGGTTGGCATCAAACTCAGCGTCTCCTTCGGCAAGAAGGGCGTTTGTTTCAGCTAACCGGTCGCGCAACTGCTCAGGCGTGACACTCTCGCTTACTAATTGCTCAAGTTCCTTGAGCCGCATGTCGAGCGTTTTACCCGGCAAGCACTCCAATACCCCGTCCGAACAGAGCCACAAACGAAACTCATCCGGTAACGCACAGCGCAGCGAAGGATACTCCACATCGGGGAAAAGACCCACCGGCATTCCCTCGCCCTCCAAACGCTGTAGCTTTCCCTCTGCCGCCAAAAGTGGCATAGGCAGCTGAGCGCCGAGCGAATAGTGAAGAGTATGTGCCTCGTGGTCAATCACACCGACAAATAAGGTGGCATGTTTGCCGATATCGGTGCCCTGCAATTCACGGTTCATTGCCTTTAGCCAATCAGGAGGCAGGTTTTCCGGCTGTAAGCCATCCCACTCATTCAGCCAGCGATTGCATAAATATTTAAGCAGCACCGTGACAAATGCCGACGAGGCACCATGCCCCGATACATCAGCAAAATAGAAAGCGCTATAACGATCGTTATAGCGTTGATAATCCAGAAAATCACCGGACAAATACAGCGAAGGGGCAAACAGGTAATCGTAATACACCCCGTTAATCACTTTAGGATGCACCGGCAGTAAACGCCGTTGAACATTACCCCCGCTCTGCTGGTCCATACGCAGCAGCGCCAAATGCGTCTCTAGGCTTTCATTTAACTCCGCCAGGCGCTCAAGATCACGCTCGCGCTCTAGCGCTAGATCATTGAGTTCTATGGCTTTGCGTATCATTCTTCGCAGCAGCTCAGCGTGACGCAGCGGATGCACGATATAGTCAACCAGGCCGACATCAACCGCCCTGATCAGGTCAGCATCCTGGCGCGAATCACTGACAACCAGGGTCGGCAGGCGGCGAGTTAACTGCGACCACTGCTGCCTGGGAACCGCTCGTGCATGGGCAACAATAAGCGCCGTGTCAGGAGGCAAATGCTTGATATCATCAGCCGCAAATACCGACATGCCGTCGCACGTAATCGCTTCAGCCAGCGCATCGCGTTCTCGACCCGGTTCGTCGATCACCGCGATCAACTGCTTAGTATGCTCCATCATAAGCCTCAATCAGCGAAATCGTCGTCGCTAAAGTCGCTATCATCGAAGTCGCTATCATCAAAATCAAAGACGTCTGCGGCAAAAGGGTCATCGCCCAATTCACCATCGCTCACTTTAAACTGACGGCTTTGTAAGTAAGCGTCACGAACAAAACGATAGCGATCACCGCTGATCAACGCCTCCTGGTCAAGCAAACCTGCGCGCGTATCAATCAAGTTGAGTGCCGTCAGGCTTATACGAACGGCATCATCGTCAACGTAATATAACGGATACGTGGTCATATCAGCCGGCAAGCCGGTGGTATCCCGCAGCGTGCTTGGGCCTAAAAGAGGCAGCACAAGATAGCGCGAATCTTGCCACCCCCAAACGGCTAGGGTTTGGCCGAAATCTTCTTCATCGGCGTTGATTTCCATCAGCGTGGCATAATCAAGAAGCCCACCAATACCGACGGTGGAGTTGATCAAAAAGCGTGAAGTAGCCAGCCCTGCGTTACCCGGTTTACCTTGCAACATGCTGTTGATCGCGGTGCGCAGCTCACCTAAGTTGCTAAAAAAGTTGCCCACGCCTGTTTGCACTGGCTCCGGCGTAATCGTCCGGTAGCCTCTAGCAGCCGGCTTTAGCGTGTAGCGGTCGACGACATCGTTAAACGCAAACACTTTGCGGTTAAACCCTTCCCACGGATCGTCAGGATTGGCGTCTTGTGCTACTTGTGTGCTGGCACAGCCGCCGGTAGCTAATAACGTCACCAGCAATAGAGGTAACCCTCCGGTGCGCCACGTAAGTGCTGATTTTTCGTTATTTAACCACTGCCGCATAAAATTATCCTTTTTCAATTCTGCACCGCGCAATTTCGCAGCAAACCGTACTTAGTAACCACGAACTTAGCATCCAAGAACTTTGCATCCACGAACTTAGTGACGACGAACCACCACACTGCCAGCGCTGTAACCCGCCCCGAAGGAGCAAATGACACCGATATCTCCCGCTTCGAACGCTTCGCGATAGAGGTGAAAGGCAATGATGGAGCCTGCAGAGCTTGTGTTAGCGTAGCGATCCAAAATGATCGGCGCCTGAGTTTCACTTGGGTCATAACCGAGCACTTTACGGGCGATCAAATCATTCATATGTTTATTAGCTTGGTGTAGCCACATACGCTTTAGATCGCTGCCGTTCAATTCCAACGCGGCTAAATGATCAGTGATCAATTTAGCCACCATGGGGCAAACCTCTTTAAACACACGCCGCCCTTCCTGCACAAAAAGCTTGTCCAGAGCCTGCGGATCACTATCGGTCACGCGATTTAGAAAGCCTGCGTTGTTACGGATCGCGTTAGAGAACTTGGTGATCAAGCGGGTACCAAGGATTTCAAACCGCTCTTCGGCGACGGCAACCGCACTATTTTCTAGTACCACAGCCGTACAAGCATCGCCGAAAATGAAGTGGCTGTCACGGTCTCGAAAGTTTAGGTGCGCTGAGCAAATCTCTGGATTGACCACCAGCGCGCGCTTAACGCTACCCGAGGCTATCGCATTGGCCGCTGTTTCCAGGGCAAACGTCGCCGAACTACAGGCCACGTTCATATCAAACCCATAGCCGCCAGCCCCCAGGGCGCGCTGCACTTCTACCGCTACCGCCGGGTAGGCGCGCTCAAGGTTTGAACAGGCAACGATAATCAGCTCAATATCACCGGCCTCTACCTTCGCCGCAGCCAATGCCTGCCGCGCGGCGCTGGTCGCCATTTCACACTGAATGGATGGCTCGTCGTTACTTCGCTGTGGCAGTTTAGGCCGCATACGCTGTGGGTCAAGAATACCCGCTGCATCTAAAACGTAGCGGCTACGAATACCAGAGGCTTTTTCAATAAATTCGCTGCTTGAGTGCACCAGCGGCTCGCGCTCTCCTCGCGCAATTGCTTCAGCGTGCTGTTCATTCTCACTATCCACCCACGCATTAAATGCCGCCACCAAGGCCGCATTATCAATGGCGTGTTCCGGTGTATAGAGTCCTGTCCCGGTAATCACCACATCTGTCATGCCAATCTCCTTTAAGCGGCTTGCCAACACGTTAGCCATTGATAGTGTGAGCGTGACATGCGGCGAACCTATAACATCACTGTGTGCGTAAAGTAGCGATTTTTCCAGCACCTGCTTTCAACAGCAGGCTAAAGGCTAATTATTTCTTGCCAGCGCTTTTCAAGCCGTTTGACCGAAACCACCATGCTGGTGCCTAACTGCTGGGCAAATAGCGATACCCTTAGCTCTTGTAGCCACCAACCAAACGCGACCAATTCTGGGTCTTCAACGCGCCCACGTCGCTCACTTTCGCGCCGCGCGTCAAAACGAGCCTCTAGCGCCTGAACATCTTGCATCATCATGTGGTCGCGGCCCCGTTCACGGGCGGCTTTTTCGAGCCGAATGAGCGCTGCCTCGGTATAACGGGGGTACTCCTGCAGCCAAGCGCCTGAATCGCGAATAAAGCCGGGGTAAACCAAGCGCTGCATCTGCGCACTAACATCGCTATACACCAGCGCCAAAGCAAAATTTAGCTTACCTTTTAATATCTTGCTAACGGCTAAGTGGCCTTTAAGTGCGGCTTCAACGTGCACCAGCAGCGCTTTGGCCTGGTCAACAAGCAGGCTTTGAGTAGCAGCTAACCGCTGGCTAAACTCCCCTTCTGAGCGCGGCAGCGGGTGCTGCGCGACCACATGCGTAAATACCGCCAGCAGTAGATCATCGACCAACGCTTGCTTGCTACCCACTTTGGCAAACAGCAGCGCGCACTTCTCTACATCGGGCAATTGCTTAATCGCTTTAACCTGTTCGGGTAGCTTGGCAATGGCCAACCGGGCAATGCCCTCTTGATGGGCGGCGTCGGCTTTTGCAGGGTGATCAAACAGCGCCACCTTGAACTCACTGGTGTCGGCGACCAAGGCAGGATACGCCTCTACGCGAATGCCTGCTTGCATGGTGACGCGTGAGGCTGGCAGCGGCGTTTCAGGCAGCCCTTTAACCGCGGGTTCCTGGCTAACCTGCTCGGCCAATGCTTGCGCACCCGCACTGGCAGCCGCCTCAAAGCGCTGTTCTAACGCGCGCAGGTCACGCCCCTGCCCGAGGGTTTCACCCGCGTGGTCAACCACACGAATGTTCATGATCAGATGCGGCTCAAGTAAATCGAGGCGCCAATCGTCAGGATGCACCCGCGTCGATGTCCGACGGCGAACAAACTCCCCCAACGCCTCGGTTAACGGGCGCTGGTCGGGCACCAGAGTTTCTAGCGCCACATCGACCCAGTCAGGAATCGGCACCACCTGGCGGCGGATACTTTTTGGCAACGACTTCAGCAGCGCAATACACTTTTCACGCAGCAGCCCCGGTACCAGCCACTCCAGGGCATGCACGGGCACTTGAGGCAGCATGGCGGCGGGAACGGTGAGCGTGACCCCATCGTCCTCCGCTTCTGGGTCAAAGTGGTAGCTAACCGGATACGCCACGCCTGCCAAGGTCAAATGATCAGGGTACTGAGCTTGGGTAACGTCGCCGGCGTCACGCGCTTTAAGCGAATCAAGGTCAAAATGGAGTAATTGCGGGTCTTGCTGCTCGGCTTGCTTGCGCCAGTGCTCAAACCCCTTGCCGTTGACGATCTCAGCTGGAATCCGCTCGTCGTAAAAGCTAAACAGCGTCTCTTCATCGACCAAAATATCCCGCCGCCGGGCACGGTCCTCCAGGGCTTCGACTTCGTCGATCAACGCACGGTTGTGGGCAAAAAAGGTGCCTTTGGTCTGAAACTCCCCTTCCACTAAGGCGCGGCGAATAAACAGCTCGCGGGATTCCTGCGGGGCAATTGGCCCGTAATGCACGCGGCGACGAGCCACAATGGGCAGGCCAAACAGCGTGACTTGCTCAAACGCGACGACCTGCGCCCGCTTCATTTCCCAGTGCGGCTCGCTGTAGCTGCGCTTAACTAAGTGCTGCGCCTGGGGTTCAATCCACTGAGGCTCGATTTTAGCCACGGTGCGGGCAAACAGCTTAGTGGTTTCGATTAGCTCAAAAGCCATGATCCACTTGGGCGACTTTTTGGCCAACCCAGAACCAGGGTGAATCATAAATTTGCGGTTACGGGCACCAAGATACTCACGGTTTTCCAGCAGCGTGCCAAGATTAGACAGCAGCCCAGACAGCAGCGCTTGATGCACTTTGCCTGAGGTTTTACGTCGCGCTTGACGCGCCTGTTCTTCGCTTTCTTCTTCATTACGCGGCGGTGGCGCGGGCACGTCGATGTCCATATCGCGCAGTAGCTGGCGAAGCTGACGGAAGGTGTCGTGCCACTCGCGCATGCGCAGGTAATTAATGTAGTGCTCGCGGCACCAGCGGCGCAGTTGATTGCCACTCAGCGCCTCGCGGGCATTTTCAATGCCGTACCATAGGTTCAGCAAGGCGACGAAGTCTGAATCCGGGTCGTGCCAGCGTTGGTGGGCTTGATCAGCGGCTTGGCGTTTGTCCGCAGGCCGATCACGCGGGTCTTGAATGGCCAGCGCTGAAACCACAATCAGCACATCGCGCAGGCTGCCGTATTCTGCGCCCGCTAACACCATGCGCGCGAGGCGCGGGTCAATCGGCAGCCGCGAAAGCTTGCGGCCAAGCGGCGAAAGGCGCTGTTTTTCGTCTACCGCGCCCAGCTCAAACAGCAGCCGAAAACCGTCTTTAACAAAGCGGCTATCCGGTGGGTCTACAAACGGGAAGTCTTCAATATCGCCGAGCTTCAGCCCCAGCATGGAAAGAATGACCGAGGCCAGGTTGGTGCGCTGAATTTCGGGGTCGGTAAAGCCGGGTCGCGCTAAAAAATCCTCTTCGCTGTAGAGGCGAATGCACACGCCTTCGGCAATTCGCCCGCAGCGCCCTTTACGCTGATTGGCGCTGGCCTGGCTCACCGCTTCCACCGGCAGGCGCTGAATTTTTGAGCGGTAGCTGTAGCGGCTGATGCGCACCAGCCCAGGGTCGATCACATAGCGAATGCCGGGCACGGTCAGCGAGGTTTCCGCCACGTTGGTGGCGAGCACGATGCGCCGCCCGCGGTGCGGCGCAAACACGCGATTTTGTTCTTCATTGGAAAGCCTGGCGTAGAGCGGCAGGATTTCGGTGCCTTTTAGTTCTGCGCGGCGCAGGGTATCGGCGGTTTCACGAATTTCCCGTTCGCCGGGTAAAAATACCAGCACGTCCCGCGGGCCGTGCAGCCAGCCTTTTTGGCGCTCGATGGCTTCAATCTCTTCCACCGCGTGCAAAATACCTTCCTGAAGGGTGCGGTCTTCTTCGTCCTCCTCGTCACGTATCAAGGGGCGGTAGTGCACTTCAACAGGGTAAGTCCGCCCGGTGACTTCAATAACGGGCGCAGGCGTTTTGGCGGTGCCGAAATGGTGGGCAAAGCGTTCTACATCGATGGTCGCGGAGGTAATAATGACTTTTAGATCAGGCCGCTTGGGCAGCAAGCGCTTGAGGTAGCCAAGCAGAAAATCAATATTCAGGCTACGTTCGTGGGCTTCATCAATAATGATCGTGTCGTAGCGCAGCAGCAGCGGGTCATTTTGGGTCTCGGCCAGCAAAATCCCGTCGGTCATCAGTTTGACTAACGTCGTCGGGCTGCTTTGGTCGGTGAACCGCACCTGATAGCCCACCTGTTCACCTAAGGAGACTTCCAGCTCTTCTGCCAGGCGCCCAGCAACGCTTCGTGCGGCTAAACGGCGTGGCTGGGTGTGCCCAATCAAGCCACGGCGGCCTCGCCCCAGTTCTAGGCACATTTTGGGCAGCTGAGTGGTTTTGCCTGAGCCGGTTTCCCCCGCAATCACCACCACTTGGTGGTCGCGTATGGCGTTAAGGATATCGTCTCGCCGCTCTACCACCGGTAGTTCCGGTGGGTAGTTGAGCGCGACTTGCTGGCGCTCACGCCGGCTCAGCTGCTGCTGAGCACGGCTGAGTTCACGCTGCACTTCCTCTAAACCACGGCTAATCGGTTTGTTGTCGCGCAGGCGGCGGTTTAATCCGGCCAGGCGTCGCTCCAGCCGCTCTGCATCGCGCAGCATCACATCGCCCGCTGCCTGTTTCAGCGATGCGAGGCGTTGGCTATCGGTGAGCGCTGGGGATGTGTCGGTGGTCACTATCAAGTCGGCTTCCATTCGATTGGGAATACAAAAAATCAACCCGCTCAAGCATGAGCGGGTTGACTAGTGTAACGCTTCCAACTCCACGACACCTAACCATGGCACCGAGTTGTTGCTTGTGTGCTATGTTCTTGACGACACAGCTTCATGTTTTTGACACCGCTTCATCACGGAGCTGACGCCGCAATACTTTACCCACGTTCGTTTTAGGCAGTTCATCACGAAACTCTATGATCTTGGGTACTTTGTAGCCGGTCAGCTCTTTTTTGCACCAGTCGCGCAGGGTTTTTTCATCGAGTTGGCCACTTTTACTCACTACAAACAGCTTGATGGCTTCGCCGGCATTCTCATCTGGCACGCCCACCGCCGCCGACTCAAGCACATCAGGGTGCGCCGCGACCACATCTTCCACTTCATTGGGGTAAACGTTGAAGCCTGACACCAGGATCATGTCTTTCTTGCGATCGACAATGCGGATGTAGCCATCGTCTTGCAGCACAGCGATATCGCCGGTGTAAAACCAGCCATCCTCATCAATGGCCACGCGGGTTTCTTCTTCGCGCTGCCAATAGCCTTTCATCACTTGCGGCCCTTGCACGCACAGCTCGCCCGGCTCACCCATCGCTACATCGTTGCCATCAGCGTCGACAACTTTAACCGCCGTACCGGCAACCGGCTTACCAATAGTCCCCAGTTGAATAGCATCGGTGGGGTTGAAACTCACAATGGGCGAGGTTTCCGTTAGGCCATAGCCTTCAGCAATTGGGCAGCCCGTGGTTTCCTCCCAGCGCTGCGCCGCTGCTTTGGTTAACGCCATACCGCCTGAAATGGTCAGTTTCAGCTTGGAAAAATCCAGCTGCTTAAAGTCATCGCGATTGCATAGCGCATTAAATAGCGTGTTCAAACCGATAAAAGCGGTGAATGGCAGGCCCTTAAGCTCTTTCACAAAACCCGCCAAGTCGCGGGGGTTGGTAATCAGTAAAGAGTGGTTGCCGGTCTCCATCAAAAACAGGCAGTTCACGGTAAACGTATAGATGTGATAGACCGGCAGCGGCGCAATCACCAGTTCTTCGCCATCGGTTAGGTGAGTGCCAATCGCCTCGCGCGCCTGCAGCATGTTGGCGACTAGGTTGCGGTGAGTCAGCATCGCGCCTTTGGGCATGCCCGTGGTGCCACCGGTATATTGAAGCGCGGCTAAATCATCCAGGGTTTGCTTGGCGTCGGTATGACTTAACGAGGCACCTTTTTTCAGCGCATCGCGAAAGCTAACGGCGCTGGGCAGCGAATAGGCAGGCACCATTTTCTTTACGTGCTTAACCACTGTGTTAATCAGCCAGCGCTTGGGTACGTCGTGCAGGTCGGCTAGCTGGGTAACGACAACGTGCTTGATATCGGTTTTATCGAGCACTTTTTCTAGCTTATCGGCCATATTGGCCAATATAACAATGGCTTTGGCGTTAGAATCTTTGAATTGGTGGGCCATTTCCCGCTCGGTATAGAGCGGGTTGGTGTTGACGACCACTAAGCCTGCCCGTAACGCGCCAAATACCGCCACGGGGAATTGCAATACGTTGGGCAACTGGATGGCAATGCGGTCACCGGGAACGAGGTCGGTTTCGTGCTGCAGCCAAGCGGCAAAGTCTGCCGACAAGCGGTCAAGGTCGGCGAACGTGAGTGTTTTCCCCATGCAGGAAAAAGCCGGTTTCTCCTTAAAACGTTCTACTGCGGTATGAAAAACATCCGTGACTGAATCGTATTGATCCAACCCTTCAAGCGCTGGGCCACGTAAAACGGCGGCGTTGGCGTGTTCGCTCATGGGCAATCTCCGCTATTGGCGTCGGCGTGATCACCGACCTTGTTGTTGTCGTTAGACGGTTGTCGCTAGATGATTAGTGCTAACTTGGAACCCCAACGATATACGACCTATAACAGACTGTAAAACGATCGATTGAAACTAACGTTTCAACTTTAGCCCATAGTCAAGCAGGCTTACTTCACAGCGGCTCCTCTCATCCCAATTTAGTAGATCGTACCGTTATGGACAGTAATTATGGACAGTAGGCAGTAACTATGGACAGTAACGCGCCTGAATCTCTCCATCGCGCCAGACTAATAGCTCACCCGGCACCATACGGTGCCAGGCCTCATTGTGCGTAAGCGGCTCAGTGGCAATCACCGAAACAATGTCATCTGGCGTAGTATGCTCGGCAAAATTGACCGTCATTTCAGCGTCAGATAGCTCCGCCTCCCCGAAAGGAGCGCAGCGCGTAATATGGGCGAGCTTCGTGGTGCAGTAGGTATATAAATAGCGGCCATCCGAGAGCAGCATATTGAATACGCCCAAGGCTCTTAACTGTTCACACAGCTGATGTAGATGCTCCCAGAGCTTTTCTGGCGCGCTTGGGGGCATTGGAAAGGCGCGGCGCAACTCTCCCATCAGCCAACAATAGGCGTGTTCGCTATCGGTACTGCCCACGGGGGTATAGATTCCCAGCGCCAGGCTCTCCCAGCCACTTAACTGGCCATTGTGCGCATAACACCATGGGCGCCCCCACATTTCTCGGGTAAAGGGGTGCGTGTTGGCGAGCTTGACGCCGCCCACATTGGCTTGTCGAATGTGGCTGATCACCACATTGGACTTAATTGGATAGTCGCAAATGAGCCGTGCGATGGGTGAATTTACTGAGGGATGAGGGTCACGAAAATCGCGATAGCCGCCCTCTTCATAGAAAGCGATACCCCACCCGTCGCGATGAGGGCCAGTGCCCCCACCGCGGTGTAAAAAGCCCGAAAAACTAAAACAAATATCCGTGGGCACATTGGCACTCATACCCAGCAATTCACACATACGCTTTACACATACATTAACACCAAGAAATTGATTTCATATTCGTATAGGGATCCTGCCAACGTGCCGTTAACCAATCACCGGCTCACGGCGGCGTGGTGGCTGTTCGTCATCAGCCTCTGTCTCTTGGTCGATATCATCAGGCTCACTAGGGCGACGCCACCACCAAAGCGCGACACCGACCAACGCGCCTAGCGCCATTCCCAGCACCAGCCACATCAGCCCGCCACGCAGTACCGCACCGTTGTTTTCTAAAACGCCCACCGCTGCCACCATCGCCGCCGGTGCCCAACCGGTATAGAATTCACCTTCTTCTATTAGCGGCAGCCGGAAACCGGCAGGTGCCCATATTGCCCCCGCGATAGCCCAGGTCAGAAACAGGCGCGGCAAGCGTGGCAGAAACGTGAACGCGAAATAGACCGCGACAATCACTAACAGCGACAGCCCGTAATAACTCAACCACAGCAATGACATTGAATCTGCAAACAGCATAATACCCCTCATGCGAGTGAACACACCCGCCGTTGATTTCTCATTATGGTACCTATGAATTTATGAAAGCACAGCCAGGCATGCATTCAGGCTTACCCACTGCGCGCTATTATCGCGCTAATGACCCGCAATGGCACTGGTTAGAAGAACGCGATGACCCAGAGGTAAGCGCATTTCTAGAAGCTGCCAACCAGCAACAAGCCGACTGGTTTGCTCCGCTTGCCCCGTTAGAAGAAGCGTTATACCAAAGCCACCTGGCACGCCGCGAGTTAGCCGTAACCAGCCTTAAGACAACCCTTGACCACTTCACGTTCTGGAACGAAACCGGTGCCGAAGAGGATTATCCTAAGTGGTGGCGTCACCCCAATGGCCAGCCTGAACAGCCCGAATGCTTTTTTGACGTTAGCGCCCGCGCTGCTGACCATGATTTTTACAACATGGGCGACATGGCGCTCTCGCCCGATGAGCAGTGGCTAGCCTGGACAGAAGACACCCAAGGTGATGAGCGCTTTACCCTGTGGCTGAAATCGCTGCCTAACGGGGAGCCGGTGCAACTGTTAAGCGATATTGGCGCTGGCCTATGCTGGGCAGAAGATCAAACTGACGCCACGGCAACCCTGCTGTTTACCCGCTTTGACGCCACCCAGCGCCCCGATAGCGTATGGCGTTTGCCGCTACGCCTGGATAACCCCAGCGAATCACAAGCGCCTGCGTTGGTGCTGCGCGAAGAAGACCCAGAGTTTTGGATCGGCATCGGCAAAACACGCTCACGGTCGTGGCTGCTGCTCGAAAGCGGCTCCAAAGATACCAGCGAAATTCACCTGCTGCCCGCCAACGCTCCAGCCGCCACGCCGCTGTGTATTCAGCCACGCCGGGCGGGGGTCGAGTACAGCATTGATCACCGCCCAGGCAGTTTTTATCGCCTGCATAATCAAACCGGCGCTCACTTTCAGCTGGATTACCTGCCGGAGGGCCAGCTTGGTCAGTCTAAACAGAGCCAGTCTCAACCAGGCTGGCAAACGCTAATCGCTCACCGCGAAGACGCAACGCTTGAAGGCGTTGATGCGTTCTCCTGGGGGTTGATGCTGGCTGAGCGCGACCACGCCCAGGCGCAGGTGCGTCTACGGCGGTTAGTGTTGGATACCCAGCATGCCTGTACGCTGGACGAGTACCTGGCATTACCCGAGCAACCCTGTTCGCAAATGCTCGAAGATGCACCACACTTTGACAGCCAGGTACTTCGCCTGCGCGAAGAGTCGTTTACCCAACCGCCCAGCTGGTTTTCGCTCGACCTGACCAACGGCGAGCGCACGCTGCTAAAACGCGCACCTGTTTACGGCAGCCTACAGCCTGAGCAACTCATCAGCCGCCGCCTATGGGCGACAAGCGACGACGGCGAAAAGGTGCCTGTTTCGGTAGTAATGCGCGCTGACCTTGCAGGCCAGCCTTTGCCTACCCTGCTCTACGGTTACGGTGCCTATGGCGAAGCACTCGACCCGTGGTTCTCTATTGCGCGCTTGGAGCTGCTTGAACGTGGTGCCGCCTTTGCCGTGGCCCATGTGAGGGGCGGCGGTGAACGCGGCGAACCTTGGTACTTAAACGGCAAAATGGCCCACAAAGAGAATAGCTTTAACGACTTTTTGGCCGCCCGCGAGGCACTTGTTCAACAAGGCGTCAGCGACCCACAGCGTATTGTTGCCTATGGCGCTAGCGCCGGTGGGCTGTTAGTCGGCACCTGTATCAACCGCGCCCCTGAGGCATTCTGCGCGGCGCTATTGGACGTGCCGTTTTTGGACGTACTGCGCACCATGCAGAACCCCGAACTGCCGCTCACCACTGCCGAGTACAGCGAGTGGGGAAATCCAGAAGCGGCTGACGTTGCCACACGAATCCGTGGTTATTCACCCATCGATAATATTAAGCAGCAGGCTTACCCAGCCCTATGGATTGAAGGCAGTTGGTTTGATACTCGGGTGAGCTATTGGGAGCCCGCTAAGTTTTACGCGCAGGTAGCGCAACAGCAGCAAGGAGACGCGCCTATTTTAATGCGCACTGATATGAGCAGTGGGCACGGGGGTGCTTCGGGGCGTTATAAAGCCTGGCGTGATACCGCACGCCAAGACGCGTTTATTCTTTGGGCGTTGGGTTTGCATTCACAAACGCTTCCAACCCCTGAATAAAATGAGCGAAGGCCTGCTGAGCACTCTCCCGCACAGCAGGCCAAGACGGCGGTGGGCAAAGGTTCTCTGCGAACACCCAAAACGCTGCCCACTCCTGAGTTTGTAAGGGGGCGGCGGCAAAAAAGCGCAGCGGCACTTGGTCTTCCAACACTTGGCGGACATGACGGGCAATCATGGCACCACCTAAACGCGAGCCTTCCAACACATAAAGCGTGCCTACTATGGCTTCTATAGTCGCCAGCGGCGGCAGGTGTGAAACAGGCTGCACTTGCCTGCCTAGCTGAAGGATATCCGCTTTTAATAGCGCTTCCCGCTGTGTTAGTGGGTAATTAACGCCGTGAGCGCCTAACCCGCTACTCAGCGCCGCCTCTAAGCTTGCTACCGGGGCATAAAGGGCGCTTAACGCGGTCGCGTACTCCTCTATTGCTAGTTCGCGCTTTAGTAGGGGCTTAAGAACCGGGTGCTGATCCACCCGGTGGTGCTCAAGGCGCGTTTCACGCCTTAACCAGGTAGCCAGTGTTGGCTTACTCATCCTTCCTCATTCTTTCTCATCCTTCGTCCATGCAAACGATTTCGCCTGTTGAAGCAGGGTACGCAGCTTCAGCAGGTACATTCGTGTGCTCGCTGACCAGGGGCGGCTGAAGCCTACGCGTTGCTCTACCCAGGCTTCAAACGAACGCCGCGGTGCAATCGCACTGTTGCCATCCCGATAATCGACGGGCTTATCCGGGTTACCGCCCCACGTCACCTCATAAAGATGTTCCAGCCGGCAGAGGTAAAGGTTAACGGTATGGTGTTGGCCAAGGGGTAAATCACTGACCACAGCGACACCGGCAATTTCACTCAGCGGCATGTCGATGCAATCTGCTGGCAAACTGTCGCTGATCCATACTGGCGAGGCCTCAAATCGTGCTGCTTCGATTACGACGTCAATCCCCGCCGCCGACAGCACTTCTCCGGCTTGATAGCAGTCGCCCTCCACCTGCAAAATAACGCCATCCGCGGCAAAGGTATCCATTAACCAGCCGCTTAATTCAGGCCAAGCGCTGGCTAACTCACCATGTCGCATCAGCACGTTTTTAGCGTGCTCAAAGTGGCGCTGCATGCCATCAAGCACCTGTAGCCGCCGCCGCGTTCTATAATCACGCAGGCGTAAATTAAACGCCTCCGAAAGCTTACTCATGGCCTGCAGTTGGCTAACCGTTAGTTGGCGGGGCGTGGCACTGTGGCAAGAAATGAGCGCAGCCAGCTCTCCGGCCTGGTTAATAGGCAGAGAAATGGCCGCACCGACTCCCATATTGGCCATGTATTCCTGATGAATAGGCGATACGCTGCGTAAATCTACCCAGGAGAGATTGGGTACAGACGCCGCCGTGCGCCCCACAATAGCCACCGGTTCAGCACCGGCGTTGGGTATTGAACGCCACGGATTTTTAAAATAAAGCTGCCGCGCGATCTGTGGTATGTCGCTGGCAGGAAAGCGTAATCCCACATAGCTGCCGGCCACTTCAGCGCGCCGAGCTTCTGCACACACTTCACCGTCGCCTTCTGGCATAAAGCGGTAATAAAGCACGCGGTCGAAACCGCTTAGCGCTAATAGCTCGTCTAACAGCTGCTGGCACTGGGCTTGCAGTGCCGGTGTGCTGTCAGGTACGGGGTACGCCTCCCCCACCACCGGCATGGGGTCAGCATGTGCATCAACGGGGTAAAGCTCAAATACTAGCTGCTCACCGTTGTGGCTCATCACCACATCAACTTCTTGGTCTCCGATATTCCCCTGGCCTACATAGCGTTCACCCGCCTCCACCAACACAGCGCTTTCATACACCTCTTGCAGAAAAGCAGGTAGCGGCTGATCGAGCAACTGTTCAACTAGCGACTGTTCAACAAGTGACTGTTCAAGGTGAGCGCCCACGCCAAGCAGCTCCACGATATTCTCCGACACGTGGCTGACAACGCCTTGTAAATTAGCCACTACCAATGCCCCATGGGGCTGAATAGCGCCGGAAAGATGCAGCTGCTCTTGCTCACACTGGTCTATAAAGCCGTTTCTTTTCGCCACGTCAGAAGTTCCCTTCCGTATCATCGTTACTAAAAGGTGCCTTATGAGCCGCCACCAGCGCGGTAAACTCAGCCAGCGGTAAGGGTCGTGATAACAAATATCCTTGCACGTAATCACAACCATTGGCGTTCAACCAGCTTAACTGGGCGTGTGTTTCTACCCCTTCGCCGACCGTGCGAATATTGAGCGCTTTGGCCATACCCAAAATCGCTAATGCAATCGCCTGGTCGCTCTCATCTGATTCGCCCAGGCCATCTACGAAACTTTTATCAATTTTAAGTTCAGCCAGTGGAAGGCGCTTCAAATACGCCAACGATGAGTAGCCGGTGCCAAAATCATCCACCGCGAGCTTAATACCTGCTTCGCGCAGTTTCTCAATATTACCCAGTGCCGCGCTTGAACGATCCACCAAGGTGCTTTCAGTAATCTCGACCTGGATCAGTTCATGGGGAACGCGGCATTGCTTTAAACAAGCGAATAAATGCGAGATGAAACGCTCTTCCTGAAAGCTACGAGGGGAAACATTCATCGCCATCGGCGGGGGGCAAACCCCATCAGCCAGCCACTTAGCCAGCTGATTGATCAGCAGCTTCGCTACATAACGGTCTAGCTCTAAAATTAATCCGGTGGCTTCAGCAACCGGAATAAAATCAGCAGGACTGACCGCCCCCAGAGTGGGGTCATTCCACCGCAGCAGCGCTTCAGCACCCACTAACTGATTGGGTGCCGCACTGGTGAATTTTGGCTGATACACCAACGTTAAACGGCCTTGCTCCATGCCCTCACGCAGCGCATGTTCAATAGCCACGTCACGCATTAACCGCTCTTGCAACTCGGGTTTAAACACTTCAAAACGGTCGCGACCGTTCTCTTTGGCACGATACATGGCCGTATCGGCGGCTTTGGTCAGGCCTGCCACATCATCGCTGTCATCAGGGCAAAAGGCTAAGCCGATACTTGAGGTCACAAACAGCGAGTGACGGCGCACTTCAAAGGGTTTTGCCAATGATTCGACAATCCGCTTGGCTACCTGCTCGGCACCTTCAATCGTGGTATCCGTCACAATGATGGTAAATTCATCGCCCCCTAAGCGCGCCACCGTATCCATTTCACGCACCAGTTCACGCAAGCGTCCCGCGACTTGGATAAGCAGCTCATCGCCCACGTCATGACCTAGGGTATCGTTAATGCTTTTAAAGTTATCAAGGTCCAAGAACATCAGCGCGCTGACTTGGTTGTTGCGCCGAGAATGGGCAATCGCCACCTGCAAACGGTCTTGAAACAGCGTGCGGTTGGGTAGCCCGGTCAGCGCATCATGCGTCGCGAGATACTCAGCGTGCTGCTGCGACTCCTTAATGTGGCTAATATCCGAAAACACCGCCACATAGAGCATTTCTTCATGGCGATCAGGCGCAATACTGTTAAGCGTCAGCCACTGAGAAAACAACGTGCCATCGTGGCGTTGATTGCACACTTCCCCTTGCCAAAAGCCATTTTTTTGCACCAGTTCCCAAACGATATGGCAGGTATCCGAAGGCTCCGCGCCCTGCTCATTGCCTTGCTCGCTATACAGCACCGCAAGCGCGGGCGTACCCAGCACCTGCTCGGCAGTAAACCCGGTAATGCGCGTGAACGCCGCATTCACCGATTGCACGTTCCCCGACGCATTGATGACGACAATTGCTTCGCCCGCCTGCTCATAGACTTTGGCGGCCACCTGCATTTCCCGTTCAGCCAGCTTGCGCGCGGTAATATCTTCGGCTTCCGTCAAAATTAAATGGGGGTGGCCTTGCTCATCACGCAACACTTGGTGAACCGAAGAGAAAATGCGTAATCCCGCAGGGGTCGCAAGCACATGCTCTGCCTTTATCATGCGCTGATAGCGCAGCGATTCTAGGTCGCATGCCCACACGGAACTTGCGTAGGCCTCAGGAAATAACTCGAAGGTATTGTGGCCCACCAGCTCATCTTTAGTGAGACCAAAGGTGTTTAAAAACTGAGGATTGGCAAAGGTATAGCGGCCATTGAGGTCCTTCAGCGCCATCATGACCGTGCTATTTTCCATCAGCGCATGCAGCTGAGCCTGAGATTGCCGAAGCTTGGCTTGCACATGGCTAAAGTCGGTAATATCTATCAGCGTTACGATGAACAGCTCTACCCGACCCTCGCGGCTAATGCCGGGGGTGATAACGCGTTGCAGCAGGCGACTACTAACGTTAACCACGTCGTCTTCAAGCTGGCCACTGGCCATGACGTTTACGAGCTTTTCTTCCAGGTTATTTAACGCCGCGGGCAGCTGCAGCCCGGCCACATGCCGCCCAAGCGCGGTAGGGCGAAAATTAAAATAGCGCGCGGCGGGCGCGTTATAGCGCTTTAAACTGTGATCGATATCAAACACCAGCAGCGGGAAATCGAGCGCATCATAGAGATAGGTATACTCTTCGTTCAGCTTGGTGAGCTCGCTGGTTTTTACATTAAGCGCTTCATTTAGGCTAATCAGCTCTTCGTTGGTTGCCTGAAGCTCTTCATTGGCAGCCTCCATTTCCTCATTAGAGGCCTGGAGTTCCTCATTAGAAGCCTGAGCTTCTTCATTGAGCGACTGCATCTGCTCATTAGCCGTCGCAAGCTCCTCAACCAACGTTTGAAGGTGCTCACGGGTAGCCACGAGCTCATCCTCAAGGCTATCGCCCTTCTCTAGCGGCGGCTCCTTCAGCTGCACCAAGGAAACATCAGATGAAGGTGCCGCCGCCAGTGCTGGTTCAGGCGTAAGAATCACCAGCAGCCGACGATCGTCGTCACTTTCTGACAGAGGGCGAACGCTAAGACGCCACCAGCGATCTTCCAAGCGCCGCCGACGCCCCATTTGAGGCGCGCGCTCTTTTTGACACTGCTGCTGCATGGCCAGCAGCTCGGCACGAAAAGCAGGATGAATCACATCGCTGATACCGACATGAATGCGGCCAGCGGGGAAGTGTAAAAATTTGGCCACCTCCCCTGCCGTATGCAGCACATTGCCTTGTGAATCACACAGGGCAACGGTGGCTTCCATGTGGTTAATCAGTGTGTCTAACAGCTGTGACATATCCCGGTCGCGGCGGCGCACAGGCGGGCTAACTTCTGGGCTTTGCGATGTTTTCACTGGCTGTTCGCGGCTTTCGCCCTGTTTACGAAAAAGCCGCTCACGCCGATCCAGGGGGGTAAATAAGCCCTCAGTTTGGGCAATACTTTCTGAACGGCCTAAAAACAGCACGCCGTTGGCTTTTAAGCCAAAATGGAAACGCTGCAGTACCCGCGACTGCAGTTCGTTATCAAAATAGATCAGTACGTTACGGCACGAAATCAGGTTTAAGCGTAAAAAGGGCGGATCATCGACCAGGTTGTGCTTGGCAAAGACGATCATATCGCGCAGCTCTTTATTGACCTCAAACAGGTGCTCTTTGGCGGTGAAGTAGCGCGTTACCCAATCACTAGGCAACGCTTCTAAGGCGGCACCTATGTAGCGCCCCCGCCGGGCAATGTCCAAGGCATCTTCATCGATATCGGTCGCAAAGATTTGCACAACGCGGCTGAGCGCGCCATGGCGCTCCTTCGCTTCAGCAATCATTAGCGCGATCGAGTAAGCCTCTTCACCGGTCGCGCAGCCGGCCACCCATATCCGAACAGGTTCACGCCCGGCCTCTTGTATGAGGCTATTAACCGCGCCGTACAAAGCATCAAACGCTGATTTATCACGCACAAATGCTGTCACTGAAATTAAAATATCTCGCCCCAGCTGTGCAAGCTCACTAGGGTTTGTTGCTACTAACTGCAGGTATTGCTGCATGTCAGCCACATTCGCAGCAATCAGACGACGCCGTATCCGGCGGCTCAACGTGCCCTTTTTATAGCCAGAAAAATCCAGCTGCTGATGCTCTTTTAATAAGGCCAGCAGGCGTTCTGGCACTGCTTCGTGATTCGCTTTTACACTTGAGCACTCAATGCAGGCCAGTTCGGCTAAGCGTGGTGCCATCTCTTCGACATCCAGCACATAATCAATCACACCCGCGTCCAGCGCTGACTTCGGCATACCGTTGTACTTAGCACTAGCCGGGGTTTGCACCATGGTAACGCCACCGGCTGCCATAATGGCGCGCAAACCAGCCGTACCATCAGAACCCGTGCCTGACAGCACAATACCTATCGCGCCCTCACTGGCATCTGATGCTAAAGAGATAAAAAAATCGTTAATAGAAGGCTTTGGCCCCACATGGGGTTTAATCGCGGTGGTATAAAAAACACCTTTTTTAATCAGGGCGTTAACATTTGCAGATACCACATAAATGACGCCCGCCTCAGGGCGTTGATTATCTTCAAATGGCTTAACCTGTAAGCGTGTTTCACGGCTTAAGATATCAACCAGCATACTTTTATGGGCAGGAGAGACGTGCTGTAACACGACATACGCCAGCGGCAACGCTGGGTCTAACCGCTTAATTAGTTTAGAAATAGCTTCTAACCCGCCAGCAGAGGCACCGATGCCCACCACAAGAGGAGGACTGGGAATAGGGTTAGCGGCGGTCATAGCATTCCTTTACTAAGTGGTAACAGTCACTTTCAGTTTACGTATCTTAATCAGCAAAGTGACGTTGCAATTGATCAATTGACATCCTCCGACCACTAAATCAGAGATGGTAGTGGCGAATTCCCAGGTCGTTACCTCCCTGGTTCCTGCTTCGTCGTCCGTTGCCTTCAATGCCTTGGCATTGCCGGTCTTACACAAACTCCACAGG
>LDZP01000103.1_pt1 | contig 42863 bp, 39 predicted proteins | sample 615351 | NCBI WGS metagenome assembly LDZP01 (sample SAMN03408296, study PRJNA278302) | terrestrial metagenome | isolation source: oil reservoir sample I1 | place: USA: Alaska, North Slope, Ivishak formation | collected 2013
TAGTTGTCGCCTACTATCCTGAATATCAGGGTGAGGCGGTGATCTTCCTACAGAGGACTTCCACCTCATTAGTTCATGCCCATGCTGGGCGTACACAAATTCTAACGGGCCAGGCATTCGCCTAGCCCGTTAGATCAACCCAAACTTGGTGGGTAATATCACCGATAGTGCACTTAACTTGCTGCATCCTGAACGGCTTTACCGCCCTCTTGTACATCCTGACCAGCGCCTGCGATCGTATTGCAACCCGTTAGCACACCCGCCGTCATCAGCAGCATAAAGCTCATGGCCAATAATTTTTTCATTTACGTTCTCCTTAACGAGTCATTCAACATCGGAAACTCCACTGGCAACTCAGTTATGCCGCTTGGGAGTTTTTTCAGAGTAACAGCGTTTTTGCAATTACGCTTGCTTTCCCTAAGGTACGTGGTGGCTGCTATGCTAATGGCGCCCTATTAAGCTGCCCGGAGCCTCTCATTTGACCAATTTTGAGCTAGATGAACGTCTTGCCGCCGATACTTTCCCCGTGGCGGACCTGCCCCTTTGCCGCGTGCTGTTAATGAACGACGCACGCTACCCCTGGGCTATTTTAGTGCCACGCCAGGCCGCTATTAGCGAAGTGTTTGAGCTTTCAGCCGCTGACCAGCAGCAGCTTTGGCGTGAAGCCACCCAGCTGGGCGAAGCAATGAAAACCGCACTAGCTGGGGACAAACTGAATATCGCCACATTAGGCAACGTGGTCAGCCAGCTGCATATACACGTTGTTATTCGACGGCACAACGATGCGGCGTGGCCTGCCCCTGTGTGGGGCAATGGTTCTCCCAGCCCCTACGACCTAGATGGCCAGGCTCACATGCGTGCTCAACTGACCGCGCTGGTTCAAGGGTTTGATGACGTTGATGGCTTTGATGACTAATCGGTAAGCAGCCGCTAGCCGCTCAATGGATGGCTGGATAACGAATGGCTGGATAGCGGGTGACTTTGCCGAGCCGGCGGTTCGTTAAGAAGCGGCCCGCTAGCTGGCTGCGATACACCCGCAACGCTTAATGACACACCCAGTGCGACAATCAAAGCACCACCGGCTAACGCTACCCAACCCGTCGCCTTTTGCACGCGGCGGTGGCTGTGCTGCTGTTTGGACAAGCGTTTTTGCGCCCAGTCGCGTGCGAAAATGCTGGCCAGGGCGAGCGCCGACACGGTCAGCCCAGTCCCCAGCGACATCGCCAACACAGACGCGACACCCACTTCAAGCTGCCCTAGCAGGCTGGCAGCCCCCACCATTAGCACCGCACCGCTACAGGGGCGCATGCCGATGGCACCTACTGTCATTATGGCCGTGCGCCAGTCCAGCGCCTGCTGGGGTTCGATATGGTGGGCACCACCGCAGCAGTCGCCGTGGCTGTGTTCATGGCTTTGGCTATGTTCGTGGCTGTGTTCATGGTGATGACGGTGGTGATGGCTATGCGCCGCCTCAGGTTGATGGGCGCGACGCAGCTGCTTGATCGCTCGCCAGCACAACCATGCCCCAAGCGCGGCGACCAGGAGAAAACTGGCCTGTTCCACCCAGGCCACGCTGCCCATTGCTTGGCGCGTTACCCAGCCCAAGCCATAAACCAGCACCACGACCAGTGCAATGGCGGTGACACCCTGCAGCAAAGAGGCCGCAAAAGAGAGCCCCAAGGCGCGCTTCACCGCACCGCCATGGGTGGCTAAGTAGGTCGCTAGCACGGCTTTACCATGCCCCGGCCCCGCCGCATGAAACACCCCATAGGCAAAACTAACGCTCAGTAAGCTCACCCAGGTTGCCATCGTGGGAGTACGTGACAGTTCGGTAATCGCCAGCGTTAGCGAACGGTGCAAATCGCGCTGCCAACCGAGCAGCTGATAGCTCATGCTCTGAAACCCACCCTGCCAAACAATGATAAGCACCGCCGCGCCTACCAGCAGTAGACCCAGCATGACTCCTGAATGCCGTAACAAAGGGCGTGTTAAAGACATCTTACCGCTCCAAATTGCGCGAAAGGTTATAAAGTAATCGAGTTATAAAGTGATCGTGTTATAAAGTAACACAGCATTATCTGCTTTTGGATAGCCGCTAACGGCAATCTACTTGGCCCGTTTCTGTAAAATAGCGCCCCAAACCAGGCTCACCGCTTTCGTCTTTATCGAGCATTGCGGCTCGCATCACCACCTCAGGATCAGGGTCGGCGGGGAGAATATCCAGCTCACAGGCAGGCTCACCGTGAAGGATCAACGCCTCTTCCCGCGGCTGACCGCCCTCTTCTTCATGCACCACTTCGATGTAGTAGGTGGGGTCGAACACCTGATAGGACAGCAGCGCGCCAGCCAGCGGTTGCGGTGTCTCCAGCGGCAGAATAAACATAAAAGTCAGCCGTCCATCGCGCTCCATAGCGGTATATTCACTCACTTCACCCAACGCCTGAAGTTCGCCGTTAATACTCACTTCGGTTAAATAGTGCTGCTCAGCAAGATTATCGCGAATATCTTTACCCAGCTGGTCCAGCCCCTGCTCAATGCTTGCGTTCTCTACCCGCTGTAACTCTTCAAAAACCACCAGGCTATAAAAAGGGTCCATCCGCCACGTTTGGTGCAAGCCGCTAACCACGCCGTTGTCATCGGTGATGACTCGAACACTGAGATCGATCCAACCGTGCGGGTGGGCGCTGACCTTAGGGCTAACCACTAAGCTACCCATACTGACGGCCAACATTAAGATGGCGCTCTTGCTCTTACTCATTCCCTTTTTATCCGCCTCCTTTTTATCCGCTCCCCTCATGGTGCAACTCCTAATTTATGCTGCAAGGCGACAAGCCAAGGATCTAACAAATAAGGTGGCAATGGCTGATTGCCTCTCAGCGCCGAGACACGCACTAGGCTACCGCTACCCGCATCACTCACCTGTAGCTGCAGCCGGTACTCCGGCCAGCGAGCAAGCGCTGCTTCAGCCCGCCCCAGCGAAAGGTCTGCATGGCGCACCACATAGCCCTGCTCAATCATCAATTCAACGGCTTCACGAAACGTCGCTTCTGAAGAGGTGGCGTAAACAAGCTCACGAGACTCCAGTGGCACCGATGTGGCGCAGCCGGCTAACCCTCCGAGCAGGCTCAGCAGTAACCACACTCGAACAGAACGAAAACGCAGGTTCATAACGGCCTCACTGATGCGGGTATGCTTTGCTCAACACTCGTTTGAAAGCGCTGACAGAAATCGTCGTTGCTGGCACTGTAGGATTCGCGCAGGTCGCCCAAATGATCAAAGCGGCGAATATCTCGGGAAATGCGGATATGCCCTTCGCTCACTAATAGCGAGACACGCTCCACCTCCACAGGCTGTTGGCCAATGCCGCCACCAAAACCAATGCCGCCAAAACCGACACCAATACCCGAACGGCCTCCGCCCACGCCCACCCCACCAAATACGCGCATTCCACGGCCATAGCCATACGCATTGTCGTAGGGGTCATAGTAGCCGTGCAGCGGTCGCTCCCGGCTGGCGCTAACCAGGCCTAATGCGGTATCGGTAGAGTTTAGCGAAAAGCCCCATTCGGTTAACACATCAACGCTGATATCTAGCGCCGCCTCCGTTGAAACGGGAAAGTAGCACGCCGCCGCAGGCGCTGGCTCAGCTTGCGGCAAGCGATCAGGAACCACCTGGCAGCCAGCAAGCGCCAACAGGCAGGTAAAGCTTATCAGTATCGACTTCATGTTAGATCCTCTAACGGGCGAGGCCGCTGGTTTACTGCCGGCTAGCGCGCTAAGCTCGCCAACGATGGCCGTATGTAATGACAGTAGTTTACAAAGAACGTTGTGAAGAAAACGCTCTGAAAAAAACCGTTCTGAAAAATCCGCTTTGTGGAGATCGTGCCAATGAATGTGTTGCTCTGCCCCGACAGTTTTAAAGATGCGCTGAGCGCACCAGAGGCCGCTGCAGCGATGGCGCGGGGCGTGCAGCGCGCAGCCCCTGATGCCAACGTGCAGGCCTGCCCCTTGGCTGACGGTGGCGAAGGCAGCTTAGAAGCATTGATCGCCGCAACGGGTGCCGAACGACGCCAACTGCGCGTGCAAGATGCCCTGGGGCGGCCGCGTCAAGCTACCTGGGGCTGGCTGGGTGAACAGCGTACCGCGTTTATTGAACTGGCAGAAGCCAGCGGCTTACAACACCTGGCAAACCACGAGCGCAGCGCTTTAACCACTTCAACGTTTGGCGTCGGCGAACTGCTGCTGGCAGCGCTGGACCAAGGTGCTAACAAAGCCTTATTGCTGCTCGGCGGCAGCGCGACTAACGATGGCGGTGCCGGCATGCTGCAAGCGCTGGGTGCCCGCTTGTTAGATCAACACGGCAAACCGCTGCCCCCTGGCGGCGCAGCACTTAGCCAACTGGAAAGCCTAGCGCTAGATGAGCTAGACCCGCGCTTAGCAGACCTACGCCTGGAAGCCGCCGTTGACGTTGATAACCCGCTGCTGGGTGAGCGGGGTGCCAGCGCGGTGTTTGGCCCGCAAAAAGGTGCCTCATCAGAACAGGTCGAACAGCTGGATCGCGCGCTGAAACGCTTTGCCGACATGACTGCCCAGGCAGTCGGTCACGACTATCGAGAGCTGCCAGGCGCAGGCGCTGCTGGCGGCATGGGGTTTGCCGCGCGGGCGTTTTTAAAGGCCACCTTAAAACCTGGCATTGAGATGATTATGCAGCAAACCGATATGGCCACCCTGCTGGCGAACGCTGACGTGGTGATTACCGGCGAGGGGCGCTTGGATGGCCAAAGCCTGGCGGGCAAGACACCGATTGGCGTTGCCCGCGCTGCGCAGCGTCTTAATAAGCCCGTTATTGTGCTGGCGGGTAGCCTGGGCAATGGCTGGCAAGCCTGCTTTAACGAAGGCGTAACGGCCGCCTTTGCCCTGGCCGACGGCCCCATAAGCTTAGAAGAAGCCCTGCCACGTACCGCCGAATTGCTGGAAGCGCGCTGTGAAAGCCTGCTTCGGTTATGGGTAGCCGCCGATTAAACCACGTTTTTCTTGCTGTCTTCGAAAAACCAGACTTCGAAAACCAGTCTTCGAAAACCAGACTTCGAAAACCAGACTTCGAAAACCAGACTTCGAAAAACCAGACCTTGAAAAAGCCCTGCACCACCAGCATGTACTATCGAACGTACAGTTATAAGTATGTTATAAAAGCTTCTGTAAGAATTTTTAACAGCAAGCAAAAGGTAAACAAATAATGTCATGGCGCTATCGTGACAATGCAAAAAACTTGTTTTGCACAATGTCTCAGGCGCTCTATTCTGAATGACACGCACTCACCGCCGCGTTTAGTGGCACCCAAAAGGGAGGCAGGACATGTCCGACACTAATAGCATTGGTCTACACGAAGGTAGCGCTACCGAGCTCGCTGAAAAACTTAACCATCTGTTAGCCAACTACCAGATTTTTTACATGAACGTGCGCGGCTACCACTGGAACGTTCGGGGTAGCGATTTTTTTGAGCTGCACGCCAAATTTGAAGAGTTTTACACCGATCTACTGACCAAAGTGGACGAAGTGGCCGAGCGCATTCTGACCCTGGGCCATAAGCCGGTGCACGCTTACAGCGACTACGTAACGTTGTCGCGCATCAAAGAGGATAAAGATGTCCACGATGGCAAAACCTGCGTTAAAGGCGTGCTGAAAGGCTATCAAACCCTCATCGAGCTGCAGCGCGAACTGCTGTCGATAGCGTCAGACGCCGACGATGAAGGCACCGCCGCTCAAGCGGGTGACTACATTCGCGAGCAGGAAAAAACCATCTGGATGCTCAACGCCTATTTAAGCAAGTAGGTATTTAAGTAAGTACGTATTTAAGCGTGCACGTATTTAGCGGACTAACAGCCGTCGATACGTCAAACGGCACCCACTCGGGGTGCCGTTTTTTTATGCGCTAGATTTTTAAGAGCTAGATTCTTAAGGGCTAGATTCTTAAGAACCAGCTTAATGCGGCGCGTTCACGCTGAACGTTAGCGCTGCTTTGCAAGATCCTCCATCAACGCCCGCAGCATTAACCAAAACTCTTCCACCGAAGCGAGTTCCACACGTTCATCCGGCGAGTGGGCGCCGCGAATTAGCGGGCCAAACGAAATCATGTCCAGCTGTGGGTACTTGCTGCCAAGAATGCCGCACTCAAGCCCCGCGTGAATCACCTTTACTTCCGGCTCACGACCCAGCAGCGCCGCATGGCGTGCTTTAAAGGTGGCTAATAGATCACCATCGGGATTAGGTGCCCACCCTGGGTAGCCGTTTGCCACTTTCACTCGCGCACCAATCAAACCAAACAGGGCTTTAAAGCGGTCCGCCATGGCCACCACCGCACTATCGTGCAGCGAGCGCACCAGCGCACACAGGTGCAGCCGCCCGTTCTCAAGGCTTAGCACGCCCAGGTTATTGGAGGTTTCCACTACGCCCGGCACATCGGCACTCATACGTTCGACCCCGCAAGGTGCCGCATGCAGTGCGGCCAGCAGCATAGCGCTGGCATCCAGCGTTAGCGCCTCGCCAGCAGGTGTTTCTGATAAGCGTTGAGCGCTGATAGCAAGGCCGCTATCGCCGCTACCTAGCTCTTTACGCAGGATGGTTTCCAGCCCGGCGACAGCCACCAGCGCGGCGTCTACTTCATCAGCAGGTAGCGCCACTTGCGCAAACGCTTCGCGAGGGATCGCGTTGCGCAGTGTACCGCCGTGATAGCTAATCAAGCGCGCATCAAACGCTTCCAGCGAGCGTAACACCCTGACCAACAACCGATTGGCGTTACCCAGCGGCTGATGGATATCCATGCCGGAGTGGCCGCCTTTTAAACCCGTTAGGGCAATATCGATCACCTGTTCGTGATCACCAACAGCGCTACTGGGCAGTTGGGCATCCACTTCCACATCGGCCCCACCGGCGCAGCCAATATACACCTGGCCACGATCTTCGCTGTCCAGATTGAGCAGCAGCGAGCCCTCTAGCCAGTTCTCTGCCAGGTTCAGAGCGCCACCCATGGAGGTCTCTTCTTCCAAAGTGAACAGCGCTTCTAATGGCCCGTGGCGTAACTCAGGGTCTTCTAGCACGGCTAAAATGGCCGCGACGCCCAGGCCATTATCGGCCCCCAGCGTGGTGCCATCGGCGTGCAGCCAGCCATCGGCGACATAGGTGCTGATCGGGTCGCGGGTGAAATCATGGGAATGACCGCTATTGGCTTGGGCGACCATGTCCAAGTGGCCTTGCAGCACTACACCGGGTGCCTGTTCGCAGCCTGGGGAAGCGGGTTTACGAATGCGTAAATTACCGAAGGCGTCGCGGTCGTGAGCGAACCCTTGGGTGTCGGCCCAGCGTTCCAGGGTAGCAACGAGTGCCGCCTCATGCCCAGAGGGGCGCGGCGTATTACAAAGCGTTCGAAAGTGGTGCCAAACTAAAGAAGGCTCCAGCGCGTCAAGATGTGCGTTCATTAAAGGCTCTTCGTTATCGGTAACCGGCCCACTTTACCCCAAGGAGGTGATTCACCGCGAGGCGCAGGGCCTTCAACGCGTCGCTGTGTGCACTGGCAAGGGCACTATTTTGAAACGCCCAAGCCGCCAATTGCTCATGCGCCTGCTGCTGCGGCGCGGTTAACGTGCAGTGGCTGGCTTCCCGGGCTAAGGCTTGCAGAGCCGGGCGAGCAAAGGCAGGGTCGCGATGGGCAGTGGCCACATCCTTAATATCCTGCCATTCGCGGGCACTTAGCGGCACGCTCGGCGTTTGGCCGAGCAGCAGCACAACCACCGCCGCGGGCAGCGAGTTAAGCTCAAACGCGAGCAGGCTGGGCAGCGCTGCCTGAAAGCGCTCGTTGAGATCAGCCAGCACCGCCTCCCCTTCTACATTTAAGGCGCTGGCCACCATTACCGCGAATTCACCGGTGGCGGCTTCTCGGGTCATCCCTAAGCGCACAGGGGTAAAGCCTTGAGATAGCCAAAAGCGCAGCAGCGATGCCTCCGCGCCGAAGGTCGCGCCATAAAGTGCCGCGCCCTGTTGTTTGGCGGCGGCCATATCGTCGTGGAGCAGCACGCTTGCCAGGCCTTGGCGACGCCGCTCCGGGTGAGAGGCAATACGCACCACTCGCCGCCAGCGGGCGGTCAGCGCCTCACGGCTACCGGCGTGGGTCGCCAGCGATTGCGCTAACAAATGCCCTTGTGGGCGGCGCTCGCCGCGGGCAACCAGGTCGGCAAGGGCTGGCTCAAAGCCGCCCTCTTCACCGGTGACCAACACCGCTTGAGGCTCGCCTGCCTGCTCAAGCATGCGTAGCTGGGTGCCTGGGCCATCAAGCAGCTGGCGCAGGTCGTTGGGAGAAGTGCGATAGTGCGACTGCACCAACAGGCCAAACAGCTTTTCCAAGGTAGCGTCTTGCTGGGCAAGCCAAGCACGGTCGATCAGTTTAGATACAGGCGCACAAACGGCTTGCTGTTGAGTAATCGGCAGCGGCGCTTTTAACAGCAGCAGTTGATTGACCATTGTTTCCAATGGATCACCGCTACTCCAGCGGATAGGAGCGCTAAGTTTCAGCGCTTTCCATTGTGGTGTCAGCCGGTCAAGGGTGTCGCGAAAGCGCAGCGCAAAGCCACGGCCGGAGCCTTCATAGCCGTGCACCGTGGTGGCAAAAGCAATGCGCGAGAAGGCGGTGAGCCACTGCCCGAGAAGCGCCGCGGGAATCGCTGCCGCCTCATCGACCATTAAATAGCTGCCATCACCGCCCTGCTGCTGGGCGTTGATCTGCTCGGTTAGCGCATCCGGCGGTAAAAAAATCAGCTCGCTGCCCTGAGCCAGTACAAAGTGGCTTGGGGTGACTCGGCGGCCGTGCGGGCAGAGTATGGCTACCCGCTCGAATACGCTCTCCACCGCACTCAGCCGTGGCGCGGTGAGCACTATGCGTTGGGTTTTGTTCGCTAACAGCCGTGCGCAAGCAATGCCGAGTGCGGCACTTTTGCCGCGCCCGCGGTCGGCGGTTATTACCAGCGGGCGTCTACGTTTTAAGCCCACCAACTGCTTAACTGCCTGCGCCTGATCGGTGGTTAAACAGTCGTCGTCACCACTTCCAGTGTCATCTGCTTTGCGTAAAGGCAGCCGAGGCAGATGCAGCGTCTGGCCTACGTTCCAACGCGCTACGTTCCAACGAGCTACCTGGGGCGAGCCCTGCAACTGACGCGCTAAGCGCGCTAGGTAGTGGCAGGTCAAATCCGACCAGTGCCAGGGGTGATCTGCAAAGCGGGCATAGTCTGGGTCGGGGGCACTCCCCCACGAGTGCGGTGTCATCAACACCAGTAATCCACCGGCGGTGATGGTTCCCGCCAACGCCCCCAGGGCTTCCGGGGCAAACCCGGTGCTGTGGGTGTCGAGCACTACCAGCTGGTGTTCAGCCCCCAGGCGCGTGCGCGCCTTGCGTGGTGAGAGGTCCTCACCCCCCACCCACAGCGGTGCCTGCCAGGGGTGGGCTTGCCATAACGCCTGCGCAAGGGTTTGGCATTGCTGGGCATCGCCGCTTAGCCACACCAGCTGGCGCCAGCGGCGACGGGCTAAGCGCTGCGCATGATGAACCAGGGCGGCCACCAGCCGTAGCTGCTGCTGATTTCCCAGCGCAGGTTTTTTTAACACGTGACGTTTACTCCTGCTTGGCTGTTTGCCATCACGTCATCTGATCACGCATTTTGACGTGATTTTTGATGTACCTTTGTTTGATAGCGAGCGCTTAGATTACAACTTTAGTCTAAGCATTTAACTGCTTTCAACGTTTGCGGGCTAACAAAAAATTAACATTGCCTCTATAAAAATCTATAAGTCACTGTTTATAAAATAAATAGCAGGCGCTCTTGTTAAAACCTCTGGGTCACATTTTTACATTGCCCACATTGCACCGCAGCGGGTCTTATGTGCTAATTTAGCTCTGCAGTGTTTTAACAACAATGTTTACGTAAACGTAATAATCAGCATTGCACTTTCCTGCATTCAGGTAACCAACACTAATAACGCCACACGCCAAACCAGGAAATACATCATGAAAAAAACGACCAAATTTGTGCTTTCCGGCCTTGCTGCCGGTATTGCTTTCGCAGCCCTTACGACCACCGCTCAAGCACAGGAAGAGTGGACGATGACCTCGACCTGGCCGGAAAATCTTGATCTGATCAAGATTGACCAGCACTGGGCTGAGTTGGTCAATAAACTGGCGGGCGACGAACTACAGATTAATTTCCGTGCGGGCGGTACGCTAATGCCTGGCACTGAAGTCTTTGATGCTACTGAAACCGGCAGCATTGAAGCCGCTGGCGACTGGCCGGGCTACTGGGCCGGTTTGAACCCCGCCTTCTCACCGCTGGCAACCACTACAAGCCTTTTCAACGCAGTCGACTACATCAACTGGATTCAGCGTTGGGGCGGCCGCGAGCTGTATCAAGAAATTTACGGCCAATACAACATGGTTTACCTGCCTTACGCAGCGCTAAACAATGAATCTGGCTTTATGGGCCGCACGCCAATCGAAAGCATTGCCGACATTGAAGGCAAGCGCCTGCGCCTTTCTGGTCGCGACCAGGGCCGCGTACTTGAAGAGCTGGGCGGCTCTCAGGTGACCCTCGCGGGCGGCGAAGTGTATCAAGCCATTGAGCGCGGCGTTATCGACGCGGGTGAATTTGCCACCCCAGGCGTTGATTTCAATGCCGGCTTTGCCGAAGTGGCCGACTACTGGGCAACCCCAGGCTGGCACCAGTCAGCCAGCGTATTTGGCGTCATGATCAATAAAGACGCTTGGGATGCGCTTTCTGAAGAGACTCAAGAGAAGCTAGAAATTGCCGCTGATGCCACCATGGCCTGGTCACTTGCCTGGTCTGAGCGCGAGTCTACCGAGGCAACGCAGAAGTTCATTGACGCGGGCGTAACGATCAATCAGTTCTCTGCAGAGGACTTAGCCCGAATTCAGGACATCACTAACGAAGTGATTGTGCGCGGTGCCTGTGAAAACCAAGACCACGCCAAGGTTTATCATTCCATGGTGACTTACCTGGAAGATTACGCCAAATGGCGTGATGTTTCAGCGCCGTTCAACATGAGCCGCGTGATGGATAACCTGCCTTCATTGGAAGAAATCGAAGCCTGCCTGTAAGACGTTTCTGCGCCGCCCCGGTTCGCCGGGGCGGTTTTTTTGTGCTGACCGCGGAGATCTTCCATGAATGCGATTGCCAAGGCGATCGATGCAATTAATGAAGCCTTTGGGCGCATTATCGCCCCATTAATTGCCATCATTACCCTCATTGTGCTTTTCGACATTGCGTCACGCTTTCTGTTTGGGCGCCCCAGCGACTGGGCCTTTGACGTGACTAAAATGCTCTTTGGTGCTCACTTCATGCTGATGGCGGCCTATGGGCTGCGCCACCACGCCCACGTAGAAGTTGACGTACTCAAGCGCCTGCTATCGCGTAAAAAGCAAGCCGTGCTTGAAATAGTGAGTTATCTGGTTTTCTTTGTGCCGTTTATCTGGATGCTGCTAACGCTGGGCTGGAGTTTCTTTGAGCGCTCTTGGAGCCGCGGTGAAACCACCTATGGCATGGTTGCGATTCCGGTGTATCCCATTAAAGGCGTGATTGTGGTCGCCGCAGCGCTGATTTTATTGCAGGCAATTGCCATTGTGCTGCGTGCCATCATGCAGCTTCGCGAGGAGAAATCAGCATGAACCTAAGCCCTGAATTACTCACGCTGGTTATGTTCGGCGGCTTGCTGGTCGGACTGTTTATGGGCCACCCATTGGCGTTTGTGCTGGGTGGTGTAGCGGTTATTGGTGCTTTTCTCGGTCCTGGTGAGCGCATTCTCGGCACCTTAATCAATAATATTTTTGGTAACGCCATGGACAACTATGTGCTGGTGGCGATACCGCTGTTCATTTTAATGGCGAGGTTTCTGAACGACTCAGGCGTTACCGAGAAAATGTTCGATGCCATGCGCTTATTGTTGGCTAACCTGCGTGGCGGCTTGGCGCTTACCGTGGTGATTGTCTCGGTGCTGCTAGCGGCCACCACCGGCATTGTCGGTGCCTCGATTGCAGTCATGGGCATGATTGCGCTGGTTCCTATGCTCAAGTATGGCTACAACAAAGAGCTTAGCGCTGGCGTCATCATGGCGAGCGGCTGTTTGGGCATTCTTATTCCGCCCAGCATTATGCTCATCTTAATGGCCAGCTACTCACCGGTTTCCGTGGGTGCGCTGTTTGCGGGTGCGCTGATTCCCGGCTTGCTGCTCGGCGTGATGTATGCACTTTACGTATTGATCATTTGCTATATCAAGCCCAGCTACGGCCCCAAGGTGCCCCCGGAAGAGCGCGCCGAGGTCAGCACGAAGCAGCTGCTTATCATGCTGGCGAAATACGTCGTACCGCCGATGTCGTTGATTTTGGGCGTACTGGGTGCGCTGTTCACTGGCGTTGCCACAGCTACCGAGGCCTCAGCCATTGGCGTGTTTATCGCCTTTATCCTGTTTATGATCTTTGGTGACCGCAAAGTAAGCACCTGTTTCTGGACCATGATAGAGGCGGGTAAAACCACCACCATGGTGATGCTGGTGCTGGTGGGTGCTACGGCCTTTACCGGCGTGTTCTCACGTGGTGGTGGCATGACCGTGATCAGCGAGCTGGTGTTGGCCATGCCGGGTGGCACCATTGGCGCGCTGATTCTTATGCTGTTCCTGGTGTTTATTTTGGGCATGTTCCTCGACTGGACCGGCATCGTGCTGCTGAGTTTCCCGATCATGCTGCCGATTGTCGAAACCATGGGGGTTGATGTGCTGTGGTTCGTGGTCATGGTCGCGGTCGTACTGCAGACCTCGTTTTTGACCCCGCCCTTCGGCTATGCGCTGTTTTATTTGAAAGGCGTGGCACCGCCTGGGGTAGAGATTGTCGATCTGTATAAAGCGGTGATCCCGTTTGTCGCGCTGATTTTGCTGGCGTGTGCGTTGATGTCTTTCTTCCCCTGGCTGATTACCGGCCTGCCTAGCTTGATGCTGGGTTAATAGCCTTTCAACATCCGCTAACATCCATTAACGCCATCATTCAACGCCCCGCCTCGCTATCCGCGGGTGGGGCGTTCTCTTTGGTCAGCGCGTGCAGCCATGATTAAAAATACCTCTGATCTCTAACAACAAACCTTTCCTTAATCTGACCACAAACCCTTCCTTAAATAACAACATCACAACACTAACAAGGAGCTTTATATGATTCGCCACCTTAAAACAGTCGCTTCTATCGAAACCCGCGCTGAAGCCGATCGCCAAGTACGTGAGACTGTCGAAAAGACCCTCGCCGATATCGACGCTAACGGTGATAAAGCGGTACGCGAGCTATCTGAAAAATTTGATAACTGGTCACCGGCCTCTTTCAGGCTGAGTGACGCAGACATCGCCCAGGCGATGAGCGAAGTGTCAGCGCGTGACCTTGACGACATTCGCTTTGCCCAAGCACAAATTCGCCGCTTTGCGGAAGCTCAGCTGGCCTCAATGCAGCCAGTGGAAATAGAGACTCGCCCTGGTGTGGTGCTGGGCCATAAGCATCTGCCGATCAATTCTGTTGGTTGCTATATTCCAGGCGGCGCTTACCCGATGGTCGCTTCAGCCCACATGAGTGTACTGACGGCAAAAGTCGCCGGCGTGAAACGCGTAATTGCCGCTGCACCGCCTTATAAAGGCAAACCCCACCCGGCCATTGTCGCCGCTATGCATTTGGCCGGTGCCGATGAAATTCTGGTACTCGGCGGCGTACAAGCGGTCGGTGCTATGGCGATTGGCACTGACACGATAGAGCCCGTGGATATGCTGGTTGGCCCTGGCAATGCGTTTGTGGCTGAAGCCAAGCGCCAGCTGTTTGGCCGTGTCGGTATTGATCTCTTCGCTGGTCCGACCGAAACCCTGGTGATTGCCGATGAAAGCGTCGATGGCCTGCTGTGTGCCACCGACCTGCTGGGTCAGGCTGAACATGGCCCCACTTCGCCAGCGGCGCTGCTGACCAATTCGGAAAAGCTCGCTAACGACACCCTGGCAGCCATTGATGAACTGCTCAAGAAACTGCCCACGGCCGAGATCGCCCGCCAAGCCTGGGAAGCTCACGGCGAGGTGATTGTTTGCGATAGCCATGAAGAAATGCTGCAGGTCGCTAACGAAATGGCCTACGAACATGTGCAGGTGATGACGGAAGACCCAGAGCTTTACCTGGAAAAAATGACCAACTACGGTGCGCTGTTTCTTGGCCCGCGCACCAATGTAGCGTTTGGCGACAAAGTAATCGGCACCAACCACACGCTGCCGACCAAAAAAGCCGCCCGCTATACCGGCGGCCTGTGGGTAGGTAAGTTTCTTAAAACTTGCACCTACCAGCGCGTGCTGACGGATGAGGCTTCCGCTGAAATCGGCAGCTACTGCTCACGGCTATGTGCCTTGGAAGGCTTTGCCGGCCACGGCGAGCAAGCAAATGAACGCGTGCGCCGTTATGGCAAGCGCGATGTCGCTTACGCATCCGCAGTAGACGCATGAGGCGATAAAACACCCAGCCAACGCTTAAACGGCAGACGACACTCCCCCACTACCATGCCCGCTTCGGCGGGCTTTTTACTGACGCATAAGCGATAGGGCGGCGTTGCAAAGCTGCAGTTTGATATCGCTAATGCTACTATTCACACCTGTAAGTCTTTCGCATTCGGCGTTTTGCGCGCCAACTTCCGCTGCTGCAAGGAGTGTTCGCTTGTCCAGATCCGGCTATCGCGGGCTATTCGCCTTCCCTTCCTCGCTTAGCCATCGTGCCAACCCTTGGTCGATTGCGCTCATCGCGGTTGCTTTCATCGTTGCACTGCCAGTGCTCGTCGTACTTGCCCATATTGCGATGCCCACCGATGGCGTGTGGCAGCACTTGGCCAGCACCGTACTTGGCCGCTACTTAAACAACACCTTTTGGCTGGTGGTGTTTGTGGGTCTTGGTACATTGATTATCGGCACGGGGACAGCCTGGCTGGTGGTGATGTGCCGTTTTCCCGGCAAGCGCTTATTCGAGTGGGCGCTGCTGCTGCCGCTGGCAGTGCCTACGTATGTGATTGCCTACGCCTATACGGATTTTCTCCAGTTTGCCGGCCCGTTACAAAGCCTGCTACGCGAGACGTTTGGCTGGGAGTATGGCGATTACTACTTTCCTAATGTGCGCTCGCTTGGCGGGGCGGCGACGGTGATCACCCTGGTGCTTTACCCCTACGTTTACCTGCTGGCCCGCGCCTCGTTTTTAGAGCAGTCTGTCTGCGTGCTGGATGTGGGCCGCACGTTAGGCCGCGGCCCCTGGAAACTGTTTGCCAGCGTTGCCGTTCCACTGGCACGCCCGGCGCTGGTGGGTGGGGTCTCGCTGGTGTTAATGGAAACACTCAACGAGTTTGGCGCGGTGCAGTTCTTTGGCGTGGATACCTTTACCACGGGCATTTACCGCACCTGGTTTGGCATGGGTGAGCAGGTAGCGGCGGCTCAGCTGGCGGCGTGCCTGCTTACCTTTGTGATTGTTTTAGTGCTGCTGGAGCGTTGGTCGCGGGGCAAACGGCGCTATTTCCATACCACTAATCGCTATCAGCAGTTGCCCGAGTATGCCCTGCACGGGTGGCGTGCCGCCGCAGCGACGCTCGCTTGCCTGCTGCCAGTGCTCGTCGGCTTTTTACTCCCCAGCGGCATTTTGCTGAATTTGGCGCTGCAAGGCGGCGATTCCTTATGGGGTTCACGCTTTATTGGCTACGCCTGGAACAGTTTGGGGCTGGCAACCGTGGCCTCGCTGATCGCCGTGGGGCTGGCGGTGCTGCTGAGCTACGGCGTGCGCATGCACGATACGACGTTTTCAAGGGTGGCTTCGCGGGTGGCATCTATGGGCTACGCGATTCCAGGCTCGGTGGTCGCAGTGGGCATTTTAATCCCGTTTACTTGGCTGGATAACGCGCTCAACACGTGGGTGCACAGTCACTATGGCTACATTATTGGCTTAGTGTTCAGCGGGTCGGCGTTTATTCTGCTGTACGCCTATGTGGTGCGCTTTTTGGCCGTTTCGTTCAATGCCGTTGAGGCAAGCTTAGGCAAGGTGACGCCAAGCATGGATGCCGCCTCGCGCACGCTTGGTCAGACAGCAGGGGGCACCCTGCGCCATATTCATACGCCAATGATGCGCAGCAGCCTGTTGGCAGCGGGAATTTTAGTCTTCGTTGACGTTATGAAGGAGCTGCCAGCCACTATCATTCTGCGCCCCTTTAACTTTGACACGCTGGCGGTTAGGGCGCATAACCTGGCCTCCGATGAACGCTTGGCCGAGGCATCCACCTCGTCGCTGACCATTGTTGTGGTGGGCATTCTACCGGTCATTTTACTGAGCATGGCCATGCGCCGAGCGCGGCCCGGCAGCCAGGCCGAATAGCAAAATAAGCAACAAAAGCCTCCGTCTTTCCAAGCGCTTAGCGTGCGAAAACAAACACCTGGGAATGGTCCAAATCGATATCAATCGGCTGGCCTTCCCGGGGTAGAAACACGCCCGGCACGCGGGCGTGCAGGTGGGCTTCCTCGCCCCCTTCACTGTGGGCACACAGGTGAATCAGGCTAGAGCGTCCTAACAGCTTGGCCATTACCACATGGCTGTGGTTGTGAGCTTCGGCGGGCAGGTCGCGCTCTTTGATACGTAGCGCCTCGGGGCGAATCATAATGTGCGCCTGGCTTCCTTCGGGTAGCCAGCTGGCATTGACGTCCCCCACGGGCGTCTGTACTTTGCCACCGCTCACCGTGCCGTTTAGCTCATTCACATCGCCAAAAAAAGTCACGACAAAAGGGTCAGCCGGGGCACAGTAAAGCTCCCGCGGGGTGCCTGTTTGAATAATTTTCCCATCCCGCATCAGGGCGATGCGATCTGCCATAAACATGGCTTCTTCAGGGTCGTGAGTCACCAGCAAAGTGGCTGAGCCCAGTTTCTTTAAAACGTGTAGCGTGTCATCGCGAATGCGATCACGTAGCCGCGCATCTAGGCTGGAAAACGGCTCATCTAACAGCATCAGCTTTGGCGTAGGGGCAAGGGCACGCGCCAGCGCTACACGCTGCTGCTGGCCACCTGAAAGCATGTGGGGGTAGCTGTCGATATAGCTTCCCATCCCCAGCTGCGTGAGCAACTCAATCGCCCTTTCGCGGCGCTGGCGGGCAGGTAATTGCTTAAGACCGAAGGCAACGTTTTCCAGCACGCTTAAATGGGGGAACAGCGCTGAGTCTTGAAAGGCGAGCCCAACGTTGCGCTTTTCCGGCGGCACATGGCGCTTATCGGGCGTTGCAATTGACTGCCCTTCCAGGCTAACGGTGCCTTTTTGAAGAACCTCCAACCCGGCGGCAATGCGTAACAGCGTCGTTTTACCGCAGCCAGAGGGGCCTAACAGACACACCACCTCGCCAGGGGCAATATCTAAATCAATCCCCTTCACGACTTGGTTAGCTGCAAACGTATGGTGGACATCACGCAGCGACAAAGCCAATTCAAAGGCCGCAACATCATCAGAAACTGACACAGCTGTTGTCATTTTTTCACCACTATTGTGTTCGAAGACCAGTTCGGAGACCGGCTCGGATACTGGATTGCTAACGCAAAACACTAATGCAAAACAGATACGAATACGGTTGCAAGTTATTTGCATTCTATTTTCTATTGCGCCGAGATGCACCCCCTATACGATTTATTGAATGAGTTTTGTTATCATTTCTCTTGACCTCAAGGTGGATTAGCGCTTGAATACAAAACGACGATAATGCTACTTATTATCAATAAACACTTGGAGTTATTTGTTATGAAAAAAGCACGCCTCACGTTATCGGTCGCCGCTATCATGGCCGGCTCTGCTGTTGCGAGTAGCGCCCTGGCTAACGAGGTTAATATTTACTCGGCTCGTCACTATGACTCCGATGAAATCTTGTACCAGGCGTTCACCGACGAGACCGGTATCAAAGTGAACGTGCTAGAAGGTGACTCTGACCAGTTGATGGAGCGTATGCAGCGTGAAGGCATTGCTAGCCCTGCCGATATCATGCTGACCGTAGATGCTGGCCGGCTGTGGCGTGCTGAACAAGACGGGCTTTTCCAAGCCGTGGATTCTGCCGAACTCAACGCGCGTATCCCTGAATCAATGCGCCACCCGGAAGGCAAGTGGTTTGGCTTTAGCCAGCGCGCGCGGGTCATTTTTTACAACCGCGATAGCTTCGACCCCAGCCAGCTGGATAGCTACGAAGACCTGGCCGACCCACAGTTTGAAGGGCAAGTATGTATCCGCTCGTCAAACAACATCTACAACCAGTCGCTGCTTGCCTCAATGATTGAACACCACGGCGTAGAAGGTGCCGAAGCGTGGGCTCAAGGCGTGGTGAATAACATGGCGCGCAGCCCGGAAGGTGGCGACACTGACCAAGTGCTTGGCGCTGCCAGCGGCGAATGCAACCTGGCCGTTGCTAACCACTACTATTACGTGCGCTTACTCCACTCGGATGCAGAATCTGACCGTGAGGCCGCCCGTAAAGTAGGGGTTATTTTCCCCAATCAAAACGACCGCGGCACCCACATTAATGTTGGCGGGGCAGGCCTCGTCGCTAATGCCCAAAACCCTGAAAATGGTATTCGATTCCTGGAGTTTATGGCCTCCGACGAAGCCCAGGAAATCATTGCCGACCGTAACTACGAATTCCCGGTGGTTGCCAATGTGAAGAAAAAACCGGTGTTGGAATCGTGGGGCAACTTCAAAAAAGACGATACCAATATCAACGTGCTGGGCGAGAACAACCCTGAAGCGATCCGCATGTTTGACCGTGTCGGCTGGCGTTAAGCCCTGTCCTAAACATCGTGGCTAAACATCGCCTTTGACCTAACCCCGCAGCTACTGGCTGCGGGGTTTTCGCTTACGGCGATGTTTATAAGGCACTATATGTTTCTAAAACAATGGATGCTTATAAAGCGATTAGTGGGCTTCATCCCAGTTGGTGCCACTTTCTGCTTCTACTATTAAGGGCACTTTTAGCTCGGCGGCACCCTGCATACGTTGTTGCACCTGCTCGATAAACGCTTCGACCTGCTTTTCAGCCACCTCAAACACCAGTTCGTCGTGCACCTGCATGACCATCAGCGCATCGAACTCGCCTTCGGCCAGCCACGCATCCACATCGATCATTGCCTGCTTGATAATATCGGCGGCGGTGCCTTGCATCGGCGCGTTTATCGCCGTGCGCTCGGCACCTTGGCGACGGTTGCGGTTTTGCGAGTGAATTTCCGGCAGGTAAAGCCGCCGCCCCAACACGGTTTCGACAAAGCCATCTTCCGCAGCCTGAGAGCGAATGCGCTCCATATAACGGGCAACGCCTGGGTAGCGGTCGAAGTAGCGGTCGATGTAGGTTTGCGCCTGGTTACGATCAATATGCAGCTGACGCGATAACCCCCAGGCGCTCATGCCGTAAATCAAGCCGAAATTAATCGCTTTGGCGCTGCGGCGCTGGTCGCTGGTCACCTTTTCAAGCGAGGTACCAAAAACTTCCGCCGCGGTGGCGGTGTGAATATCGCGCCCTTCGGCAAACGCTTCCAGCAAGCCTTTATCTTCTGAAAGGTGCGCCATAATACGCAGCTCAATTTGCGAGTAGTCCGCCGCCACAATCCGGTAGCCGGGGCGGGCAATAAACGCCTGACGAATTTTGCGCCCCTCTTCGGTACGAATGGGGATGTTTTGTAAGTTAGGATCAGATGACGACAGCCGCCCGGTCGCAGTAACTGCCTGGTGGTAGCTGGTGTGCACTCGGCCAGTGGCTTTATTGAGCAGCCTTGGCAGTTTATCGGTGTAGGTGGATTTCAGCTTGGCTAAGCCACGGTGCTGCATGATCACCTTGGGCAGCGGGTAATCCAGTGCCAGCTCTTCTAGCACCCCTTCCGCCGTGGAGGGCGCGCCTTTTGGCGTTTTCTTGAGCACCGGAATTTTCTGCTCTTCAAACAAAATCTGGCCAAGCTGTTTGGGCGAACTCAGGTTAAATTCACGCCCGGCCAGCTCAAACGCTTCGCGCTCTAGCTCACGAATACGCTGCTCAAGCTGTTGGCTCTGTTCGTGCAGGCGCTCGGCGTCTACCGCGACCCCGTTACGCTCGATGCGCGAGAGCACTTTGATCAGCGGCAGCTCAATATGGTCCAGCACCTCCGCTAATCGCCCTTCGTTTTCGACCTGGGGGCGCAGCGTCTCTTGCAAGCGCAGGGTGATATCGACATCTTCACAGGCGTAAGGCACCGCCTGTTCCAGGGCAATTTGGTTAAAGGTCAGCTGTTTGGCACCCTTACCGGCAATATCTTCAAACGAGATGGTCTTTTCGCCCAAATACTTGAGCGCCAGCGAATCCATATCATGCCGCGTGGCGGTGGAGTTGAGCACATAGGAGGCCAGCATGGTGTCGGCAAAAGGGCCCGCTACCGAAATGGCGTAGTTGGCCAGCACGGAAATATCGTATTTGAGGTTTTGGCCAATCTTGGTTTTGGTCGGGTCTTCCAGCAGCGGCTTTAACGCGGCCAGCGCGGCTTTGCGGTCTAGCTGTTTTGGGGCATCCAGATAGTCGTGGCCAAGCGGAATATAGGCCGCCTCACCGGCTTGCAGCGCTAAGCCAATGCCAACAATTTCGGCGTCCATATAGTTGAGGCTGGTGGTTTCCAGATCAAAGCAGAAGCGCTCAGCCTTCTGCAGCCGTTCAAGCCAGCGTTCGAAGTCTGCCTGCTCTAATATGACGTGATCTTCACGGGCAGAGGCTTTCACAGAAGCGCTCGAACCCTCGGATTCACTCTCTGACCCGCCAGCTTTTTCAGTACTTGCAGGCGCAGGCTCGCCGCCTTTGGCGTCATTCACGCCCTCGTCTTTACCTTCCAGCAGATCACTCAGCCACTGGCGGAATTCCATCTCTTTATACAGTGCAACCAACGCTTCGCGATCTGGATGAGCGATATCTAAATCATCCAAGCCTACCGGCAGCTCGCAGTCGACTTTAATAGTCGCTAGCTGATAGGAAAGAAACGCCTGTTCACGGTGCTCTTCTAACTTCTTCGGCAGGGTTTTCGCGCCTCGGAAGCTGAGCGTTTTGACCCGTTCTAAATCGCCATAAATGGTGTCTAGCCCGCCGCCCATGCCTTGGAGAAGGCCGATAGCAGTCTTTTCACCCACGCCGGGCACGCCGGGGATGTTATCGACCTTGTCTCCCATCAGGGCGAGAAAATCGATAATCAGCGCGGGCGGCAGGCCGAATTTTTCTTCCACGCCCGCTTCATCCAGGGTTTCATCCTTCATGGTGTTCACCAGCGTGATATGGGCATTGACCAGCTGCGCCATGTCTTTATCGCCGGTGGAGATCACCGCATCGCGCCCAGCTTGCGTTGCGTGATGCGCCAGCGTGCCAATCACATCGTCCGCTTCCACACCTTCAATACACAGCAGCGGCAAACCCAGCGCTTTTACGCAGGCATGCAGCGGGGCAATTTGGCTGCGCAAATCATCGGGCATCGGTGGGCGATGGGCTTTGTAGTCGCTGTACATCTCATCGCGGAAGGTTTTGCCGGGTGCGTCGAACACCACCGCCATCGGGCTTTCGGGGTAATCCTTGATGAGCCGCTTGAGCATATTCAACACGCCTTTCACCGCACCGGTGGGCTGGCCAGTGGAGGTTGTTAACGGCGGTAGCGCATGAAACGCACGGTAAAGATACGAGGAGCCATCGACAAGGACGATCGGAGCGCAAGCCATAACCAAGTTCCATTGTTAAAAAATTGTTTAAAGAAGCGTTAAACGAATGACGACAAAAAGATGCCCCATGATACGCGTTGCGCAGGCTGCCTGCAGAGCCAACTCACTCACCGATATTTACCCTCATAACAACGCTGCCAACTGAGCTAGCAAGCCGTTACAATAGTGGCCTTAGCAACCTGGGCGAGACTCTCATGGCTGTATTTACCCCGCTTAGCGACGCACAGGTCGCCGCGTTTTTAGAAAAATTTGATGTTGGTCGTTTTGTTTCCCTCCAGGGCGTTGCAGGTGGCACAGAAAACTCGACGTTTTTCGTGACCACCGACCGTCGTGAACTGGTGCTAACCCTGTTCGAACAGGGCGAGCATGAAGAGCTGCCGTTCTTTGTTGAGCTGCTGGACTATTTAGATGAGCACCGCCTGCCGGTGCCCGGCACCATCCATGACCGTGAAGGTATCGCACTGCATAGCCTGGAGGGCAAGCCAGCCTTGCTATTCCCTCGCTTGCGAGGGCGTCATCCAGAAGCCCCCAATTTAGCTCAGTGCCACACGCTGGGTGATACCTTGGGCCGCCTGCATGTGGTGTCGAAACGCTTCCCTGGTCATCGCCCGAACCCACGGGATCTAAACTGGCTGCAGGTAATGCACCACAAAGTGTTGAGCTACCTGAGCCCCGCGGATCAAACGCTGATAAAGGATGAAGTCGACGATTTTGAAAGTGCCTTTACACAGCACGATGAGCTTCCCCAAGGCGCCCTGCACGGTGATCTGTTTCGCGACAATACCCTGTTTGAGGGTGACCAGCTTGGCGGCATTATCGATTTTTATAATGGCTGCACCGGCGACCTGCTGTTTGATCTGGCGATTGTGATCAACGACTGGGCCTCAAATGAGGATGGCACGCTCAATTCCGAGCGTTACGCTACACTGTTGAGCGCTTACCAGGCGCGCCGCCCGTTAACCGCAGCTGAGCGGGAACTGTGGCCCACCATGCTGCGCATGACGGCGCTGCGCTACTGGCTATCGCGCCTGCTGGTGGTCTATGTTGACCCACCGGCCCACGACCTGACGCCCCACGACCCGGAGCGTTTTTGTACTATTTTGAAGGCGCGCATTGCCCACGGTGCACTGGCGCTGCCTGAGGTGTCTGCATGAGTGTGACGGCGACGACTAGCCCTGCCCTTCGCGCACGGCGTACCTGGAATATCGACCAATGGGGCAGCGGCTATTTCGACGTTGATGATCATGGCCAGGCCCTGGTGCGCCCATTGGGTAGCGATGCACAAGGCCCAGCGTTACCGCTGAGCGGGCTGGTTCGCCAACTGCAAAGTGCCGGGCTGCGCTTGCCGGTGCTGGTGCGCTTTAGCGATATTCTCCACGACCGGGTTGAGCAACTGTGCGGCGCTTTTGATGCTGCCATGAGTGACTGCGACTACCAGGGCGGTTACACCGCGGTTTACCCGATCAAAGTGAATCAGCAGCGCCGGGTAGTGGAAGAAATTTTAGCCACCGCCGAACGCGGCAACGGCCGCGTGGGGCTGGAAGCAGGCAGCAAGCCCGAGCTGCTAGCGGTGCTGGCGCTTTCCGACAGCGGCTCTTCGCTGATTGTCTGCAACGGCTATAAAGACCGCGAGTACGTGCGCCTAGCCCTGCTGGGTGAGAAGCTCGGCCATAAGGTCTATTTAGTGGTTGAAAAGCTCTCCGAGCTGCAGCTGATTCTGGAAGAGGCTCGCGAGCTGGATGTGACACCACGCATCGGCCTGCGCGCCCGCCTTGCCTCGGTGGGTAAAGGCAAGTGGCAGAATACCGGCGGTGAAAAATCCAAGTTCGGCTTGACCGCCAGCCAGATTCTTGAGGTGGTGGAAACGCTGCGCTGCGAAGATGCGCTGGAAAGCCTGCAGCTGGTGCACTTCCACCTGGGTTCACAAATCGCCAATATCCGCGATATTCAGCGGGGCTTACGCGAGTGCGCGCGTTTCTATCAAAATCTGATGGAGCTGGGCGCACCGATCGATACCGTGGATGTAGGCGGCGGCCTGGGCATTGACTACGAAGGTACTCGCTCGCGTAGCTTCTGCTCGGCCAACTACTCAATGCGTGAATACGCGCGCAACGTGGTGAGCGCTTTTGCCCAGCTGTGCCAAGAGGCAGACCTGCCACAGCCCCATCTCATCAGCGAATCTGGCCGGGCACTCACCGCCCACCATGCGGTGCTGATCACTAACGTGATTGGCGAAGAACGTATTGATGACACGCCGCCTGAGCGACATGCACAAACAGCAGAAGCGCCAGAAGACGTTCAACAAGAAGACATTCAAGTAGAACTGCTGTGGCGCGTGTTTGAGCAGCTCGCCACCGCCCAAGAACCGCGTATGTTGGTAGAGTTATGGCACGATCTTCTGCAAGCGGTTAGCGAGCTACAGGACCGCTTTGTAATGGGTTTGAGTAACATTACCGCCCGCGCTGAAGGCGAGCGTATTTACATGGCGGCCTGCGCGCGGCTGCGCACCCAGCTGGATACCCGCAACCGTGCCCACCGCGAGATTATGGATGAGCTGGCAGAAAAGCTTGCCGATAAACTGTTCGTGAATTTCTCGCTGTTTCAGTCCGTGCCTGACGTTTGGGGCATACAGCAGATTTTCCCCGTACTCCCCTTAAGCGGGCTAGACCAGGCTCCCACAAGGCGAGCGGTGATTCAGGATATCACCTGCGACTCTGATGGCCGCATCGACAGCTATGTTGATGGCCAGGGCGTAGAAAGCACCCTGCCGCTGCCTGAATGGCCAGCGGATGACGAACGCTGGTTAGGGTTCTTCCTGGTCGGTGCCTATCAGGAAATTCTTGGCGACCTGCACAACCTGTTCGGCGACACCGACTCCGTTGATGCCGCGCTCAATGCCGACGGCGAGTGGACGCTTTCTAACCCGCTGGCGGGGGATTCGGTGGCTGACGTGTTGGCCTACGTCAACTTCAATGCTAATTCACTCAAGCAAAAGCTCACCGACCAACTGGCGGCAAGCGGCCTGTCGGCCGAAGAGCAGGCCAGCTTTGCGGCAAGCTTGAGCGAAGGACTCGAAGGCTACACCTATCTTGAATAGCTATTGAGTAGCTAAAAACAAGAAACGCCACCCGTGGTTAACCGGTGGCGTTTCTTTTGGGCTTAACGACAGCCAATGCTTGTGGCGTGCTATCGACTAAACCCTTTATTCAACTGTCACATACTCAACTATCACATACACAACAATCAATTACTCAACGACGCTGGTTTCGATTTCCAAACCACCGGTTAAAGTTAAGCGCAGTGATGAGCCGCGAACCAGTTCCCCAACGCCTGCAGGTGTCCCGGTTAAAATCACATCACCTGGTTCTAGGGTGAAATGGCGGCTCATTTCAGCGACCAAGGTCGGTACCGCGAAAATCATATCGGAGCCTTCACCGTGCTGACGCTCCTCGCCATCAATTTCGAGTGTGAATGCCAGCGCGTTCCAGTTAGGAACACGGCTTAGCGGCAAAAACGCCGAAAGCGGGCAAGCACCATCAAAGCCTTTGGCAATTTCCCAAGGGTGCCCTTTCTCTTTTAACTTCGTTTGTACATCACGCAACGTCAGATCCATCGCCAACCCGATACCGACAATCGCACGCTCGGCTTCATCAAGGGTTGCGTGGGTTAAGGTTTCTCCCACTAACAGCGCAAGCTCGACTTCATAATGCACATCACCCAGTGAAAACGGTGGATCTAACGGCTTGGTTAAATCCACAACGCTGGTCGACGGCTTAATGAACAGCAGCGGCTCTGTGGGCACCGGATTATCCAACTCTTTTGCATGGTCGGCATAATTACGGCCAATGCAGACAACCTTGCCCAACGCGTGGGGAAACTCCTGGCCATCGGTAAACTGTAGAACAAAACGCATGGCGGGTATTCTCCTTCTCGTTATGCGTGCCGCTTTCGCCACGACAGGCGCAACAGTTTACCCCACCTCTACGAAGGTTCCACACCCCTTACGTCACACAGCGCATAAAAAAGCCCTGACAATAGGCCAGGGCGAACGATTTACCATGAGCACATAACGGGATAAGCCACTATAAAAAACCGTTTCAGCACAGCAAAGCATGTTTCTATGGGCACTTTTAGGCTATCAGCTTTGGGCTTGTACTTATTACCAAACAGGTATATTTTTAGCTTATGAATAGCAAACCACCCAAACCCTTGCGATGGGTAGCTAGCTCAAAAAAAGACCTTCAAGCCATGCCCGATGATGTAAAAGACGTTTTCGGCTTCGCTCTTCATCTGGCTCAATCCGGTTCAAAACACTCTCACACTAAGCCACTCAAAGGCTTTGGTTCGGCTGGTGTACTTGAGGTCGTGGAAGATTATCAGGGTGATACCTACCGCGCTGTTTACACGGTTCGCATCCAGGAAGCGGTATATGTACTTCACTGCTTTCAAAAGAAGTCATCCACTGGGATCGCCACACCCAAACCCGATATAGATAAAATCCGTGACCGATTGAAAGCAGCAGAAAAACACGCCAAAGGGGAAACCTCATGATCATTGAAGAAAGCACCGGCAACGTCTACGACGATATCCACAGCAATGATGCCGATGAAATGCTAATCAAAGCACAGCTTGCCGCTAAGATTGGTGAGGTCATCAAGCAACGCCGTTTAACCCAGGTCAAAGTTTCCGAATTGACCGGCTTGCCTCAGCCTAAAGTGTCTGCCCTTCTTAAAGGCCAGTTTCGGGGTATCAGCGAATCCAAGATGCTTGAATCCTTAGCTCGCCTGGGGCGTGATGTACGCATTGTGGTGGGGCCAGCTCGTCCACATTCTAAACCTGGGCACGTACAGCTTGAGCTAGTTTAGACAGTTGATCAGAGCGTCCACGGTGTGGACACTTTATGGACAGACACGAAAAAGCCGCCCTTTCGGACGGCTTGATCTAATTCTCTAACGCTTTGCTTTATAACCACTTTTAGTGGTGCCGACACCAGGAGTCGAACCCGGGACCTACTGATTACAAGTCTAAATTCCAGAAGTTACACATAGTACGTCAAAGAACGATATACGTCTATTAACGACGATAAAACAGCTAGTTATCTTATTAGATTAGTTTGCTCTCTTTCTCTCTGTTACGCTGTAATTTGCTGCATCCCATATACCCGGCGTATACCCACTCAGACCCACTGACTCTGAGTGAGAACATCATTGAGAGCCCACCTATGCCAAAGCTCAACTTCACTAAGAAGGCAATTGATAGCTTAGATCCACCGCCCCAAGGCAAGCGGGCCACCTATACCGATACCAAGATTCCCGGCTTAGAACTTCGCGTCACCTCCAACGGCACTAAGACATTTAGCTGCCAGCGCTGGGTAAAATCAGCAGGTAGGCCAGAGCGCGTAACGCTTGGGCGCTATCCTTCCATGACTGTAGAGCAAGCCCGCCGCAAAGCAGTACAGATAGTGAGCGCAATAGCAGAAGGTGATAATCCAGCCGCTGTGCGCCGCCAAGTGCGTGGTGAACCTACCTTGGCAGAGCTGTTTAACGACTACTTGGAGAAGCACGCCAAAAAGGCCAAGAAGACTTGGGCTGAAGATAAACGGAGCTTCACCAAGCATGTGAAAACACCGCTAGGCTCCAGGAAGCTTTCATCACTTCAGCGCAGGGACTTCATCACCCTACATAACAAGATTAGCCGTACCGCTCCGATACAGGCCAACCGTGTGATGGCACTTTGCTCAAGCGTATTTAACTGGGCGATCAGCGTGGAGTTATGGGAAACCAACCCCGCCTCTAACATAAAGAAAAATCGTGAGCGTAAACGTGACAGGTTTCTTCAATCTTCCGAGCTGCCGCGCTTCTTTCAAGCGTTAGCAGCTGAACCATCGCACACGGTACGAGATTTCTTTTTTGCCTGCCTACTCACTGGCGCCCGGCGCTCAAACGTGCTGGCAATGCGCTGGGATGAACTTGACCTAGACGAATACACCTGGCGAATTCCTGATACTAAAAATGGTGAACCGCAGCTGGTAACTATCCCCAGTCAGCTGATAGCCGTGCTAGAAGAGCGCCGCATACACAATAAGGGGCCATATGTTTTTTCAGGCACCGGCAATACTGGGCATTTTGCCGACCCCAAAAAGGGCTGGAAACGGATACTCACCCGGGCGCAAGCACTTGGGATCGTGCAAGCACTTTCTGAAAAAGAGGACTGGAGCCAAACACGTATTCTAGAAATGACAGAGCACGCACTTTTCCAGCCTGCTGAACTTATCCAGCAGTGCGAAGTTACCTTGAGTAAGCACGAGATGACACCTGAGGAATTCTCATTGCTTGACTTACGCATTCACGACCTGCGCCGAACCCTTGGAAGTTGGCAGGCGAAGCATGGTGCTTCACTTGCCATCATCGGCAAATCACTCAACCACAAAAGCGTTCAGGCAACGGCGATTTATGCCCGCCTTGATATCGACCCGGTACGCGATAGTGTGACCCGCGCAGTCGATAATTTATTAGCCGCTGGCGATGTAACCCAACCAGGTGAAGTGGTGCCATTTAAGAAGAAAAATAAGCTGTGAGTGTGTGTTTTCCGAGTTCCTTACTTTTTGCAGTGTCTATTGTGTCTTTGTGTCCTTAATGAAAATAAGCCACTGATAATATTATTAAAATCACTCAAGACACAAACGCGTTCAAGGCTTGACACAAAGTATTCAGACACAACTTGTGTCCAGCTAAACAGCGGTTAAAACGCAGCCAGCAAGCGCGACCTATCCCGCGGGTTTGGTGGCACTGGCTGGGCATGGGGGAATAACCTATAATTACTAACTGTAAGCCGTTTTATAATTATATGGTGATGACATGATGACGCTTATAAATATTGATCACCAGGCGCTGGCACGGCTGGCAAATGATCAATCAATGCAAGACACAGTAGCAGTAGGCCAGCCCGGTGGCTGGTTCGTTGAAGTGGATCTAAACGGCACACGAGGCAGGCTAGTGTCTCGCCGTGGCGCTGTCCGTGTGTTCAGTCGCTTTGAGACACTGACACGCTATTTGAAACAGGTAGGCATCGACCACTTCAGTGTGAACGCTGAGCATTACGACGCTACACCTACTCGCTCACGACCGGATGCAGCAAGCCGTTTGGCACGCACGCACGAAGCCGCTGAACACGATGCTTGGTTTAGAGAACAGGTGGCCACCGCGCTGGAAGAGGCCGATAGCCCTAACGCTGAATGGGTGGATCACGCGCCCGCCATGGCAAAGCTGCGCCATCGGATTAAGGAAGGAAGTGCAAAGCGAGAGCTGAATGCAGATTAAATGGCTCAGACGTGCACTTAACGACCTAGAAAGCATCGCTGATTATATTGCGCTTGATAATCCTATCGCCGCGTTGGCGATGGTCGACACAATCGAAAGCGTCACCGATGGATTATCGGATCACCCCAAGCGTGGCCGTGATGGTCGCGTGCCAGGCACACGTGAACTGGTGATACCCGACACCGCCTATATAAGCGTTTATCGACTCAAAGCGCGTCGCGTTGAAATCCTTCGAGTGCTACATAGTGCTCAAAACTGGCCAGTGTAGAGTGATAGATAATGCTAAAACTTTCTGTTGACGCCTACCGCCCACTAACTATTACAGAAACACGTCAAATAGAAGATTTACGTGAAGCATTAATCTTACGCGCTCAGGCATTCGAACAAAATTACTTACATTTTGGTTCATCACTTTCTAGTACAGAGCTTAGTAAGCCAGGTCCTAGTAGCATTTTGATTCAAAGCCTATTGGAAAGGCTTAAAATTGAGCAGAAGAACTATCCGGTACCACTGGATACTGAGGCAGTAATTGAGTATGAGCGAATTTGGTTCGATATCCATTGGCTGGATGCAGACCCGTTAATAGATGCAATTCTATTAGCTATGAAGTCTGAACACTCTCCATTGAGTGAGACAGAAATCTATAGGCTTTGCTATCGCTTGGCATATATCTTTGCAAGCGCCAAAGAATGGCGCTACAAAATTTTCCGAACGATGGCTTTAAACAGGCGCGAAGCTGCTACTAAGGGAGGGAAACCTGGAGAGGTGAAAGGGCCACATCGCTGGGCATGGAAGTTCTTGGCAAAGCACTTAGAAGATGTGGCCTATGACTCTGACGGGCGCCGACTATCTCGTTATGCGCTATCTGAGCAATTGCATAGTGACATACTGCACAAAGAGTGGTGTCAACATCACTCAGGCGCTAGGTTTGCCCCAGACAATTGCTTGCCTTCTGCCAAGACGCTTCGCGAGTCACCGATCTGGCTGAAAGGCATGGGATTGGACGCACTTCCAGAGAAGCGTAGCTCGGGAATACTCCAGCATGAGTAATCCTTCTCAAACAACCCCAATGTTGCTCAATGGCATTCCCTTTGAGCCGGGCATGGATGACCTGGAGGTCTTTAAGGAAGCTCTTAAAATGCTTCCTAAATGGGAGTCCATGCAGGATATATTCACAGAAGTTTTAGAGCTGGCGGAGTGGGCACGCGATGAACTGGATGCCTGGGAGGTACCGCCGCTGCCATACTTTACCGAGCTACGCCCGCTGATATGGCAAGATGGCTCGATAAATCAGCACCGGAGTCGCGCTGAAATAAACGGCTTAAAAGATCCTCTGCTTCACGGGATTCATCAAGTCCTCGATCGCTGGGACTGCCCTATTTTAAAGACCTTATCGCCTCAGGCCTTAAAAGCTGCGTATGCCTTGGCAGTTTCTGCTCGCTCGTTAAAAGAGCTAACCGAATGGAACCCACATCCATTAGACGAAGGGGCTCAGTTTGATGACTTAGCTGCCCGACAACACACTGCAAGGCAAGCACTAGGGCTTGAGCCTATTTATCAAACTGCCATCCAGTTTTATAGACAAGGACTGAATGAAGAAACGCTAAATCAGCTTCATAATGCACAAAAACAAAACAAAGCAAGTGAAGCCAAAAAATGGAATAACCGTAGGAAATACGGTCGGCCGGGAGAAGTAAGGAAAATCCATGCCTGGGCACACGAATTCATAATAAGAAATTTAGATCAACTGGCATACGATCAAAACGGAAAACGTCGAACCATTCACGCACTATCCATTGAACTGCATGAGAGAGCGCTCCATCAAGAATGGCGGCGGCTCCACCCTCTCTCCCAATACGCTCCAGAGACAGTATTACCTAAGGTAAGGACGTTGCGTGAATCCAAGCTGTGGCTGAAGAGCATGGGCTTAGAAAACCTACCCGAATATCAGCTTTGAAAAAGTCAGGAAGCTGCCCGTTAACTAAGTTACCGGGTAACACCACCTAATACGTTTCAGCGATTCTCTAAGCGTCCCCCAGACACTTAGAGAGAACCGCAATGAACGCAAGCAATCTATTTCCACAGCCTACTGCCCCTTTATCAGAGCTTCTGACTCCCGATGAAGCCGCCAACTATCTTGGTGTTTCGGCTCGCACGCTCGCGACTTGGCGCAGCACTGGCCGCCACGCCCTACCGTTCATCAAAGTCGGCAGCCGCTGCCGTTACCGTCGCCAAGACCTGGAAGCCTGGCTGAACTCCCGCATGCACGAGCACACCGGCCACTTGGCTTAGGGGTAATGACGATGACGCACTCATCCCTCTCCTTGGTCGCCAATCACGCTTGGTTAATAACCGGCGACGCACTAGACACCCTTATGGCCGTGGCCGACCGTCAAGGCGATATTGAAGCGCTAGAGTCCCGCTTAGGCAGCCGCCTGGACAATACCCGGGCAGTAACGGTGCGCAACGGCGTAGCGGTTGTTCCGGTAACGGGGCCAATTTTCCGTTATGCCAACCTACTAACCGCCGTTAGCGGTGCCACCAGCACTCAGGTGCTAGCTACCGACCTTCAGGCAGCGCTTGATGATCCAAGCGTTAAAGCCATCGTGCTGGATATTGATAGCCCCGGTGGTGAAGCCACAGGTATCAACGAACTGGGCGACCTGATTTACCAGGGCCGCAGCAAAAAACCGATTAAGGCCTATGTCAGCGGAATGGCGGCAAGCGCCGCTTACTGGTTCGCCAGCAGCGCTGAAGAAGTAGTGGTAGACGACACCGCGCAACTAGGCAGCGTCGGCGTGGTGTTAAGCCTGCGCAAGCGTGAAGACCGTCCCGGCGAAAAAAGCTATGAGATTGTCTCTAGCAATGCCCCCAACAAACGCCCCGATCTGGAAACCGAAGCGGGCCGCGCTCAACTCCAAACCCGCACCGACGAACTGGCCAATGTCTTTTTAGACAAGGTATCCCGCAACCGCAACATCCCACGTAACCAGGTGAATGACCGTTTTCGACAAGGCGGCATCGCCACAGGTGCGCTTGCTGTTCAGGCCGGCATGGCCGATCGCCTTGGCTCACTGGAAAGCTTAATTGCTGAGCTGGGCAGCCCTACCACCCCCAACACCACACAAAAGGTATTCAGTATGACTACCGTTAGCACCACACAAGAGCTTCAAGCAGCCCTTCAGGCTGGCACCAATCCTCGAACTATCACGGTGGCGAATGGCTCTGGAAGCAACACCCTGTTAGCAGCCACACAGGCAGAGCGCACACGATGCCTGGAAATCTATCGTTTAGCGGGTGCTAAGCACCAAGGCGCCGCGGCAAATGCCATTAGAAACGGCACAAGCATAGAAGCCTTTGGACATGAGCTTTTCCAAAACTTCCAGTCAGAGGCCCGCAATCAGGCTGAAAGCGATAACGCGGTAGCAGCAATCACCAAACGCTGGGAAGGCGGTGCCAGTAACGACGAGTCTGGCAACCATTCACCTCAACCATCCCGATCCGCGTCCGACAGCCAAGATGCCGTTAGCGCGATTACCCAGCGCTGGCAAAGCGACAAGCACGCTTAACCCACCAACACCCCATTAAAGAGAGAGACCGATATGCTGCCCTTTGGAAAAGATAAAGCCCATAAAGAGTGGGTTAACTGGTTAAAAAAACGCGAGGCATTAAATGCCAAAGTAATGGAGGTGAATTCCGGCTTACTTAAATATAGAGAGCTTGAGAAGTCTAAAGGTAATGAAGCCTTTTATATGCGACGTGAAGCATTAGAGACATTAGGCATTAGCCATAAAAACAGTCCTGAAAGCGGTCTTCCCAACTCCACAAAATTACGCCACATGCTGGCTGTCTCGGTGGAAAAGGCAGAGGAACTCCGTAAGCGAGGTCAAACATTTGATATCAATATCGCTGCATGCCGCGCAATGCACACCAAGCTAGATTCTATTTTGCAGGAAAAGGCCTCAGCAACAAAGAATATCGAAAGCCTAGAGATCCAGTTGGAGACCACAGAAGAACGGCTACGTGAACACGAGGATAACCCGCCTGATGCTGGGCACGCGGCTCTAAAAGCGTTCGATGATGAGCTTGCAGCCCTGGATAAAGAGCGCAGCCGTGTTGAAAACGCGATCAGTAACCAGACCCCCAACGGCGCAGAAACCGACCAAGCAGAGCGAGACGTTGCCGCCGCTCAGGAAAAGCTAGATGCCTTGGAAGCAGCCGCCGCGCTAGGGGAAAACAGCGATGAAGCACAGCAGAAAGCAAGTGGTGCGCTTACCCGCGCGCGCAACAAGCTGGAAAACTCACAAGCGGCTAAAGCCCGCCGTGAAGCCGCTAAGAGAGGCCTAATACGTAAGCTTGAAGAGATTGAACAAAAACGTTCAGCGCTGGCTGACGAACGTGCCGAAGTTGCCAAGGAGGTGTATTTAGACGATCTGGCCGACGCCGAAAATCAGCTTCTAGACATGCTCACTCATGCTGATCTTCATGGGCTGGTGAAGAAAATCAATGAAACCCGCGAACTAGTCAACTTGGCTTTTAACCATGGAAGTGGAGATGCAGAGCACATAGCTCGCAAAAAGCCTCACTCACCGCTAACGATCAACATTGATATTAAACATCTCGTGGCGCTCGAAAATGCCAAAGAGCTTAACCGCGCAGGTATTCGTCTTTAACGGGCAAAAATAAACCGCCGGGGGATGAGGCCCGGCGGATTACGTCTTGCTAACCTAGGAGCGCGCTATGACCAACGCGCAATTTAAGTATATGCCCAATAGTACCCCCCAACAAGTTAAACACTTTGCATTTTCTCAGCGCCTGGCTTATGGTTTTAGCGTCACTGCAAAATCAGTGACCGGGTGTGGAAACCCGATAATCTCTAGGCGCACTAGCGCCCCCATTTCAGCAGGCGCTTTTTTTGTGCCCGCTGTATGTTATGGCGGCTGTGCGTGGGACACCTTCGGGTGTGCCGGTTTCCTAGAGTGCCGGTTTTCCACCCCGCGTACGGTCGCCACCCAATCCCGTGGAAAGGATCGTGGCGACTCCTCAACTCTAGGAGTCATACCGATGGCATTATTCCGCCTGTTACCTACCCGTAGTGCGCCCGCTCGCGCCGCTGCCCACCGTGCAATGGCTAAAGCCGCCCTCTTTGCTAACTCAAGTGCTGCCGTTCGGCTGAAGCGCTATAACCACCACATGGATAAAGCCCGCCGCCTGGAAGCTGCCCCGCGCAGCGAGGAAGGTGCGGCATGAAGAAATCAGACATCATCGCAGAGCTGTGGATGGAACAGGACACAGCGATTATTGATACTCGCCAAGCCATCAAAAAAGTGGCCACGCTAGGCCTTCAGTTGGAAACCGACTACGGCAACTTAGTGCTTACCCAACGGGAACGCGCCTCTGTTCAAGCGTGCTTGCTTGGGCTATTGCAGCGCCGTTTAAGCACTCTGGAAGAACTCGACGGGCCGCCTCCCTGGTTAATGGATCACGATGACAACCTAACGTTGTGCCGTGAGCATATGGAGCATGCAGAAGCGCTGTTCTATTCCATTATCAAGCTGCTGGATTCACCTGAAACCGTCCTCATGGCTAAGCGCCTTGCTCGAATTGGCAGCCAGCTTGCTGCTAGTTCACTGGTGGATATTAACGGCCAGCTAGCCGCTTTGAATGCCCAAGCAATGGAAATGCATGCAGCGAGGGCGCCCAAATGAATACGGCTACCCCTATCCCAGCCCCAAGCGTGCTTACACAAGCGCACCGTGACGCTATGGCCTACATCCAGGATCTAGCGATAACGATCAGCCAGCAAAGCGTGTTTGCCGTAAGTGCTGAATATGTGGGCCATACCCATGAATTCAGCGCCCATGTGCTGCGCTTTAGCGAGATTATCAAGGGCAACTTCAGGGCCGAAAAAACTCTACGCACACTTTTACCGAGCCGCATTTCATGGGCAGGTGATAACGCGCTTGAAGAACTGCAAACCATGGCCCGTGAGCTAGAAACCCTGCTGGTGACGCCTGATGGAGGTGCCCTATGACTCGCCCAATAACCGGTTTTGATATGCGTTGCAATGACCTACGCGACAGTGCGAGCGCTATCCGTACCATTATGCGCCTGATCGAAGAGGATCAAATGCGCCGGGATACCGACGATGAAACGCCCTTCCTAACTCCCGGATTAACTTGCGGGCTAAGCAGTGCGGCCACACAGCTCACTGAGCGAATCCACAGCCTGACCGATGCGTTATCGCTTGAATACGGTGAAGAAGTAAAGGCGGCCAGTGAAGCCAAACTAGCGCCCTCATTACAGGCGGTTAAAAGGAACAAGCAATGAAAACGCCCAAAGGATCTATAACGCCTGCCCGCTTTCAGGACGTTAACCGCTTGGCGCTTAGCCGGGTGGAAGGCGTATTAGCGCACTGGCTGCCGGGCGGCGTTAACAAAAACGGTGAATACATCGTTAAAAATCCGGCCCGTGACGACCGCAACGTAGGCTCATTTTCCGTCAACCTCAGCACAGGACAGTGGTACGACTTTGCCACAGGCGATAAAGGTGGCGATCTGGTAGCACTGGTAGCGTATGTGGAAGGACAATCACAGGCCGATGCTTTGCACACGCTGGAAGCATTTATGGGCAGCGCACCTGCTGAACTGCCCTCGCGCAAGAAAGCCGAGGTTGCATCATCCGACCCTTGGCAGCCCGTGGCACCGATCCCAGCCGATGCACTAAGCGGTATCCCCAAAATACACTTTAAGCATGGCGATCCTTGGAAACGTTGGGAATACCGCGACACTCAAGGCGCGCTTTTAATGGTGATTGACCGCTTTAACCTGCCTGCACAGCCTGGGGAAGACAAACCACGCAAGGTATTCTCACCCCTTACTCTTTGGCGGCATGCGGGAACGGGTGACACCAAATGGCAGCGCAAGGGATTGCCTGCCCCAAGGCCGCTGCTGAACCTGGAAGCACTGGCAAAACAGCCAAGCGCCCCAGTGGTGGTGTGCGAAGGCGAGAAAAGCGCCGATGCCGCTGGCACCTTGCTGCCTGATTACCTTGCCACCTGCTGGCCTAACGGTACCAACTCAGTCAGCAAAGCGGACTTCTCCCCTCTCAAAGGCCGTGACGTTGTGCTTTGGCCTGATAACGATGCAGGCGGCATTGCCTGTATGGAAGCATTAGCAGGCGACCTGCAAGCTTTGGGAGCGAAGTCAGTACGCTTGATGGTACTGGATCACTTCCACCAAGTGCCCGGGTGGCATAACGAAACGCCCACCCTTGAGGCTGGCGGTGAATGGCATGAAAAAGATGATGCTGCCGATCTGCTAGCCCGAGGCTGGACAGCCGACCACCTAAGCAAGCTACTCACTGAAGGCGTGTTATTCCAGGAACCGGTTTCAACGCCAGCCCCTGCCAAAAAGCCCGACACAGCCAAGCGGGATAAGCGTAAGAAACCCCAAGAAACGCCCGGTTTCACCGTTAAAGATACGGGCCTATATGCAGTCACAGAAGACGATGAACCCCGGCGGGTATGTGAGCGGCTGGATATCATCGCGCAAACCCGTGATGAACGTGGCCACAACTGGGGATTGTTGGTGGAATTCTGCGACCCAGACGGTATCACCAAGCGTTGGAACATACCCATGCCGGCACTGATTAGCGAGGGCGCGAAGGATGCTATCGCACCACTGCTTTCCATGGGGCTGAAGCTGGATGCAAAACGACCAGCCCGCAACACCAAGAATGACCTTATCAGCTACCTGCAAGGGTATGGGGGCGACGCCCGAGCTCGTTTAGTAGACCGTATGGGCTGGCACGGCGATGCCTACTTGCTGCCTATGGGAGCAATAGGCGATACCTCCGAAGCACTTGAATTTACCAACCACGGTGCCGAGCTGCCCAGCATTGAAGAGGCAGGCACGCTAGAAGATTGGCAAACCCACATTGGTGCGCTCTGCCCTGGCAACGATAGGTTAACTCTAAGTGTGTGTGTCGCGTTCGCGGGGCCTTTGCTCCATTTGTTGGGCTTGGAATCCGGCGGTTTTCATCTGTATGGCGAGAGTTCCGGCGGGAAAACCACGCACTTGCAAGCTGCTGTTTCTGTTTACGGCTCGCCCAAGCTAGTGCGCAGCTGGCGATCGACAGACAACGCCCTTGAATCGATAGCCTCCGCACATTCTGATGGTCTGCTAGCCCTTGATGAAATTGGCATGTGCAGCCCACGCATCATCGGTGAAACGGTTTATATGCTGGGCAACGGTGCAGGCAAAGCGCGTGCGAACGATCGAGGAAACGGGAAACCTGTGCGCCGCTGGCGGCTGCTGTTTCTCTCAACGGGCGAAAAGACGCTTGAACAGCACATGGATGAAGCTAACCAAATGCACCGTGCCGGCATGGATATTCGCATGCTAGGGGTGCCCGCTGACGCCGGGGCAGGCATGGGCTTGTTTCAGTCGCTTCATGGCTTCGCCAATGCTGCTGAGCTTTCCGACTACCTAAAAGCCAGCGTAGGTAAATATTACGGCACTCCCCTGGTGAAGTTCCTGGAAGCACTGACCGAACCTGACAACACACGCACCGTCATCAAGGCCTTTCCCAAAACACTCCAAGCCTTTGAGAAAGAGACCTTACCCAAGGATGCCAGCGGCCAAGCCCATCGTGCCGCCGCTCGCTTTGCGTTAGTCGCTTTAGCGGGCGAATACGCCACCACCTGGGGAGCAACTGGCTGGCCAGCATACACCGCTTGGAATGCTGCTAAGGCCTGTTTTGCTGCCTGGCTGGCAGCGCGCGGCGGTGCTGGCAACCAGGAAGAAACCAAGGTGCTGGATGCGCTTTGCCACCTGATAGAAACCCATGGTGAAGCGCGCTTCTCACGCTTAAATATTGATTATCAGCATGACAGCCACGCCCCAAGAACCGTCAACAAACTTGGTTATCGGCGCACTGAAACCTTTGGTAGCGGTGCTGAATTACGCACCGTCACCACGTATTACATCACCCCGGCAGCATGGGCCAAGGAAGTATGGGGCCGGGCTGGCCTTCCATCCGCACGGCAAGCAAACAAGGTGCTGAAGGCCCATGAGGTGTTGCAGCTTGACCATGAAGGTAAAACATCTATCAAGGTACCCGGCATCAAGGGAGGTTCAGCACGATATTACGTGTTCACTGATGAAGCGCTCTACAAGGCGCAGGGGGCGGCGAATGATGAGTTAGAAGCCGCTGCATAGCGCTGTCGCACCAACCTATTAAATTACAACCTTGAGCATTCAATAGAGGGGTGCAATAATTAGGAAAAGGAGCCATTTTGCTTCCTATATATATCAATGGTTTACGTTTAAAATGGTCGAAAACACTTATATTTTTGAAAAACTGATCCAGCTCGCTGCTCTTGGAGCCCGTGGGAATAGTGAAAAAGTCAAAATACAGGCTCTGAGGCTAGTGAGAACCCTCCAGGCGGAGGAGCATCCTATTGCTGGCCGTTTAAAGGATGCCATCTTCAGCGATGTTGGCGACAACGGATCAAACATTGTCAGACAGGTTCATGGACCAGGGTTAACTTCACCCGTCCCCTCAGATAAAGAGAGCGGGCTAGACATACTTAACGTTGAAGATCCAGTACAACTACCTATGGGGTTTATCGGCTCGAATGAAGTCAAAGGCCCTATAGATGCAGTTTTGAGTGAGCGAAAAAAATTACATGAATTAATAGCTGCTGGCATAACACCAACAAGCAGATTGCTTTTTACTGGCCCACCTGGTGTAGGGAAAACTGTTTGTGCAAAGTACATTGCAAAAAAACTGAACAGACCGCTACTAACATTAGATTTAGCGACTGTAGTCAGCAGCTTATTAGGAAAGACTGGTAACAATATTAAATCAGCCATGCGTTATGCACGTGAAATGCCCTGCGTGCTTTTGATAGACGAAATCGATGCTATTGCTAAAATGCGTGACGATAGCTCTGACGTTGGAGAGACAAAAAGGTTAGTAACTGTAATACTGCAAGAGCTAGATCAATGGCAGGGCGACAATCTACTAATTTCAGCTACAAATCATTACCACCTCCTCGACCCTGCTATACACAGAAGGTTTGATCAAATCATTGAGTTCAAAAGACCCACAAGCGAGAGCTTAAAAAAAGTAGGACTTTCTTTAATAAAACAAAATGAAAATGTTCCACGTGAGTGGGTGTTATTTCTATCTATAGCGATGGAAGGCACTTCTTATAGCGATTTCCAAAGAGAGGTTAACAACCTCAGAAAAAGCTATTTCTTATATGGAGAGAGTGGAGCGCAAAAGTTCGTTGAGTCTTTACTCAATAAAGATGCTTCTTCTTTTAATAAAGAAACAAGAAAAAAAATAGCAGTACAACTTGTCCGCGAGAACCGAGTTTCTCAACGAGCAGCAAGCAAGATTACATCGATTGCTAGAGGCACACTCAAAAACGCGTTGGAGGCTTCCTAACATGGCTGAAAAACAAAGATTTTTATTTGGAAGAGGCGAAAAGCTCGCTGATAAAGTCAAGTATAGAAGTGGCTTTGGGGAGTCTGAACCAGTTTATGATTTGGCGTTTCAAAAAAGGCGCTTTCAAGAACATCTATCCAATATATCTGACCAATTGGAGCAGATCCCTGATGAAAAGCTTGCCAATGGTAATGCTGTAATTGGGATCACGCTACATCCCAAGTACCTCTCAAGGTCTGCATTCCCATCCCTACTTTTAAACGAACTGGGCCTAAGATTATTGGGCAGCAGGTCCACGAAAATCAAGCCTGCAAAAGGAAAAGGTAGCGACGAAACTGATGGGGCATTATCTACATTTTTGTTCGTATCAGCAAAAAGAAAAACAATACAATCCCTAGGAGACAAGATATCTCAAATAACAGAATCTTCCGATATTCTGGAAGACTTCTTAAAGTTAGAAAATGCCACATTACCTGGGCGTAATGAAAAGATGGCGGGAGAGTTCAGCTCCGCCCCGGAACCAGTAGAAGTCGTCTTACACTTCGATAGTATAAAAGATATGGATTGGGAAGACTCTTTTGTTGAGTTCGCATCCAGAGTAAATGTGGACCTAGGAATCTCAAGCTCGTATCAAAGTAGAGGCTTGCTATTTATCCCAGCGACGGGAAGTAAAAGCTCGGTAGAGCAATTAGCCGACTTTTCGTTCATCAGGATGGTGCGGCCTATGCCAAAAATAAGGATGATTGAACAGCCTGAATTAGTCAGGGCTATGAACTTCAATGGCTCGGCAACGATTCCCAATCAAGATTCTCTTGCAGATAGCTACAGAGTGGCTGTATTTGATGGGGGCCTGCCTGACAACCATCCTTTTGGCCGCTGGGTAAACTACATCGAACCACCTAGTGGAGCGAAAATAGGCAATCCAGTGAATCATTATACTAACCACGGGGCATTAGTGACCTCGGCATTGTTGTTTGGCCACGTTCAGCCAGGCCAGCTCGATAGGCCATATGCCTCAGTAGATCATTATAGAGTTCTTGGTGACGGCATTCGATCATCAAGTCTATATGATGTATTAACCTATGTTGACGAAGTACTCTCACAGAGCAACTATCCAATAATTTCTTTTAGCATTGGTCCTTATGAGGTTGCAGGTGATGATATTACAGCTTGGACTGCAATGCTTGACGACCATCTCGGGAGTGGAAACTGCCTAGCAGGAGTTGCGGTAGGCAACGATGGCGAAAAACCATGGCCTCAATCAAGAATTCAGGTACCCAGCGATAGTGTTAATGCCTTATCAATCGGGGCAGCTGACTGTACAACCGAAGGTTGGAAAAGAGCGCCCTATAGCTCCATCGGGCCTGGTCGAAATCCCGGCATGGTTAAACCCGACATAGTTGCGTTTGGCGGCGTAAAAACTAATGCATTTCACTTTGTTTCACCGCAATTGAATATAGTCGAAAACTATGGAACAAGCTTTGCTACTCCCTATGCTATGCGCATCGCATCTGGTCTAAAATCATATCTAGGCTCCAGTCTCACACCAACCGCAATACGAGCATTGATGGTTCACTCAGCATCTCGCAACCAACATCCGATCGAAGAGGTTGGCTGGGGAATGCTAGGCGAATTAACTGACATTATTACGTGCCAAGATGGAGAAATAAAAGTCTTGTATCAAGGCAGATTGGAACCGGGCAAAGTCCTACGCGCCCCAATCCCTCTACCTGAACAGCAGCTAGAAGGCAATGTGAGCATTTCTGCAACCTTCTGCTATACATGCAGCACTGACCCTCATACACCCGGGGACTACACCAGGGCAGGCTTAGATATAAGTTTTAGGCCACATAAGGATAATTTTTCGAAAACGCAAGCTCGTATAGAAAAGACTGGCCAAGGAAAAATTGACCTCGCATTTCCAGACACTGCTTCTTTTTTTAAAAATCAAGAATTTGCGTCCGAAGCAGAGCTTAGAACTGACGGTCATAAATGGGATACCATGAGGAAAAACTCTCTGACCAAAAGAGGAGCTTCTTTAAAAAATCCAGTTTTCGATATTCATTATGTCGCACGGGAACCAGGCATCAGCAATTCTCCTCAAGGCGCTGAAAAAATTCACTTTGCGTTAGTAGTTACCGTTCTGAGCAAAAAAACACCTGATCTATATGAGCAAGTTCAACAAAAATATATAAACACACTTGTTCCTATCGAACCTCAGATCGATGTACCTGTTCAGATTCGAAATTAGCTAGAAGAGGCGGTGATCAACATCATCGCCTCGCTTTCTCACATTGATACCTTTTCTTACTTACTACGACGGAGGAAGCCCACTCCGCCCTAATAAATCCCACAACAAACGAATCGCATACCAATGGTCACGAGCAGTGGTTGTACTGAATGACATCTCTTCGAAGTAACGATGAACATGCTTCTTCCCGATTTGATGAGGCGGGCAGCCACACCAACGCACGAACTGTTCTACACGCTTTACCTGCCTACGGCGGGCTGTCTTACCTCCTCGGCAAGCGTGCTGATTAAGGGCATGCCGAATATCAGGTGGAATCATCGCGCACTCCCGATGTAGCTCACAGCAATGGCAATGCGAGAATGCCCAAGCTCTCGGGCGATTGTGAGTCTAGCTGCCTTATCAACTGCCTTGGTTGCATTGCCGCCAAATGCACGGGGTAGGTGCCCGGTAAGCGCTTGATAGCGATCTACAGCGTAAGCCGAGCGGAGCTCATGAATCCGGCTAATTTCATGTCTTTGGAGTACTTCCCTCGCCGCCCTGAGGCCACCCTCTTCCCATTGCGCCCAGGTTTGGTCTGTCGGAACCAGACTGCGGGCCCCGCCCTGGACGCTGGCCGCGTAAGCGAGAGTCTCTAGCTGTCGCTCCGATGTGATAGGCACTTCCCGAATACGACCTCCCTTGGTGCCGTTGGCGACCGTAACACGCCCAGTGTCATACGCCTCCTGAAGCGCACGCTTTGCGTCAAGAAGGGAGCCTTCCTTTGCCCGAAGCCCCAGATCGCGGGCCAGCCCCACCACTGCGGCGCCGTTTTCCATGCAGGCACTGCGCAGAGCATCAACCGCTACCATCACCGCTTGCCGATCGAACCCATCGGGAATCTCGATTCGCACGTTAACCCGCGAGGCGATACCAGTATCTACGTAAGCGCCATTAAACCGACCCACTTGCCCTAACCGTATTGAGCCACATTTTTTAAAGCTGGCAGCTCGGCATTCCAGGGCAAGAGAGCTTCCAGCTG
>LDZP01000104.1_pt1 | contig 42417 bp, 37 predicted proteins | sample 615351 | NCBI WGS metagenome assembly LDZP01 (sample SAMN03408296, study PRJNA278302) | terrestrial metagenome | isolation source: oil reservoir sample I1 | place: USA: Alaska, North Slope, Ivishak formation | collected 2013
AGAACCCCGGTATCGCTCTCCACGCTCTGGCAACAGAGCGCGTGAGAGGGGTAAGAATCCGCGATTCTATTCTTTGAATGAATCGTCGGAGGGTTCAATGCGATGAGATGCTGAACTGGTGACCTGTAAGTTGTTATTACCAATTATGCGTATGATCTAGCATCCATTGTCATTACTTCCCAAACGGCCATCCACCGACAACCATGAACCTACTCTTCCTCGGTACCTCCGCTGGTGTACCCACTAAAACAAGAAACGTCACCGGCACCGCCTTGCGCGAGAGCAAGGGGAGGGGCTGGTACCTGATTGATTGTGGTGAGGGCACCCAGCATCAGGTTTTGCACACCAAGCTGTCGTTTCATTCGCTTTTTTACGCTGGCACAGGTGTATAATCTGATCCAATTGCTCAGAGGTGCTTATGAATAAAAAGATAGAAGCGTACGGCGTTAAGGCTGTTAAACGCCCCAAAATTGTAGCCAGCAAGCAACTAGATCTCTCCGGTGAGTCTGGGCAGCAGATAGTTAAGTCTGAAACAAAGCTGGTTCTCAGAACGCATAAGCGCACTTTTAAAAAGCTAGCTGATATGTAATGAACCTTATTTCTTTTCCTTTCGAGCGTGTTCTTGAGATAAATATCTTCATCCTGGAGCATGAGCCAGGTATGAAAGGGGCTGCCGATATAAATAAGCTTCAAGGCGCGTTAGGTAGAGTAGATAATGCTATTGCATACTCTGGCTTAGATGACGTTTTTGAGATTGCGGCAAAATATGTAGCCTCCATTGCTCTTTCCCACTCTTTACCAGATGCTAACAAGCGAACTGGTTTGGCAGTCGGCCTGGAGTATTTGTCTCTTAATGATTTCGAACTTACCGCTGATAATGAGTTATTTGCTGACGCAGTCAAAGACCTGGTGATCGGTGCCATTGATGAGTCCGATTTTGCTGATTTACTCTACGCTCAATATGCTGCAGAACAAGATAATAAACCATAATAATGGCACCCATTCGCCCGCAAGTGGATGACCTGCCGCTACCGGCTTGAGCAAATCATGAACCTACTCTTCCTCGGCACCTCCGCCGGTGTACCCACAAAAACCAGAAACGTCTCCGGGGTCGCTTTGCGAGAAAGTAAAGGCAAAGGCTGGTACTTGATCGATTGTGGCGAGGGCACCCAACATCAGGTTTTGCATACCAAGCTGTCGTTTCATTCGCTGAAGGCCATCTTGATTACCCACGTGCACGGCGACCACTGCTATGGGCTGCCTAGCATTCTGGCCAGTGCGGCCATGGGCGGGCGCAAAGCGCCGCTGACCATTGTGGCACCTGCGGGTATCAAAGCCTGGCTGGAAGTAACGTGTGATGTAACGCAGCTTTGCTTGCCCTTCGCCCTGGAGTTTATCTACTCGGATGACCTGTCCAGCATCGAGTTTGAGAACATGGCGGTTGCCACGTTCAGCCTTTCCCATCGCGTGCCGTGCTATGCCTATGCGTTCACCGAGCGAAAAGTGGATGCCGATCTGGATGTGGATACATTGGCGCAAAAGGGGATTCCCAGAGGGCCGTTGTGGGGGCAGTTGAAACAAGGGTTTGACGTTGAGTTCGCAGGCGAGCAGCTGCAAAGCCGCGATTACTTGATCTTCAAGCACAAACCCAGAAAAGTAGTGATTGCCGGAGACAACGACCAGCCTGAACTGTTGGTGGAGGCGTGCGCCGGGGCGCAGGTGTTGGTGCATGAAGCCACCTACACCGAAGCGATGGCTCAGAAGGCCGGTGAGGTAGGGCACAGCTACGCCAAGCAAGTGGCGAAATTCGCTGAAACGATAAAGCTGCCCAACCTGGTGCTGACCCACTTCAGCCCCCGCTACCAGCTCAGCCCCCATGCCTCGCCTTCCATTGAAGATATTCGCAAAGAGGCGCAAAGCGTTTATTCGGGCTCGCTTTATTTAGCGCGGGATTTTAGCGAATACAGCTTGGATAAAGCAGGCCGCTTTGCTGAGATAGAGAGCGAGTAGCTTTTCTGAGCGTTGATCAGCATGGGTCATTGATTTGTTGTTAAATGGTACAGCTAGGCCGAATTTTCTTTGTCGCTGGTTTTTTGGGAGTTGATGTGAGCAAAAGCGTGCAGACTATTTCAGCGTATAACGTCATCAACGACGTTATCCCCAAGCTTAACGTGATGGAAACGTTGGTTGAGGGTACGCTCAAAGAAATTATCGAGAACAGCTATGTTCCGGCGCAGGTTGAGCGATATTCTAAACTGCAAATAGAGTTTCAGCTTGAGCTCACGATGATTCGTATGAACCTTGAGCATTTGTTAAAGCGCTACCAGCACGAACTGACTGCTGTCGTGGACGATAAAAATAGCGACATGCTATTGACGTTAGACGCGCATGAGGCAACCGCAATCGAAAGTGCCACAGCCCTGTATCGGCGTGTTCAACAGCTGCAGCAGGCACGGTGACAAGTTAGCCAAGAGGGAAGTGAATATGCACCCTGATGAGCACGAGCACGTTGTGAAGGAGCTGGAAACCCTGATTCGTGAAACCCAAGCCACCGTAGACCGCATTGAAACTTACGGGCTGAACAACACGATGCCCGAAGATTACCAAGCGCTGTTGGATATTTTGGATAACGCTATTAAGCAGCAGCATGAGCACACGATGGCAATGCTTTCCGCGTAGTTCATGCTCATGCTCTATGATATTGCGCGGTGGCTTCACTGATATTGGAGATGTTCTTAATGCCCGCTATCACCATGACATTACTGGAAAGTGTGAAGCAGCTGGCCTGTGAGGCGGGCGAAGCGATCATGCAGGTATATCAGCGTGAATTTTCAGTTGAGCTAAAGGCCGATAACAGCCCGCTCACCGAGGCGGATAAAGCCGCGCATAGGATCATTGCGCAAGGTTTGAAAACGCTTACGCCTGAGGTGCCGATACTCTCAGAAGAAGATACCCAAAGCTTTAAAGGCGCTAACGCCCAAGGCTTTTATTGGCTGGTAGACCCACTGGATGGCACTAAAGAGTTTATCAAGCGAAATGATGAATTTACGGTCAATATCGCGCTGATTAGAAAGGGCAAGGCGGTGTTGGGCGTGGTCGTGGCACCTGCATTGCAGCTCATCTATCTAGCCGCTGAAGGTCATGGTGCGTTTAAAGTAACCACTGACGGGCAGCGAAAGGCGATTCATGCCTCATCACCCCCTGCTAAAACAGAAACTTGGCGCGTGCTGGGGAGTCGCTCGCATACCGATGGCCGACTGTCTGCCTGGCTGGGCGCGCTGGGGAAATATGAGCTTCAGCCGATGGGAAGCTCGCTGAAAAGTTGCCTTGTCGCCGAAGGCAAAGCCGATGTATACCCCCGGTTCGGGCCAACTAGCCTGTGGGATACCGGCGCTGCCCAGGCTGTGGTGGAACAGGCTGGCGGGCGAGTGGTTACTTTTCACAACCAGCCGCTGAGCTATGCCTTGCCAGAACATGCCACCCCAGAACAGCTGCTCAATCCTGATTTTGTGGTGTGGGGCGGTGAGTGTGTCAATGCTGAAGGCCAGTATTGACAACCGCTAGCAAGCACGCAAAGTGCGTGATAGACTACGCCATCCTCTCAGACAAGACCCGTGAGCGGGCAGCTTAATTCGACTGCCCGTCATATGTGTTTGCAGGGACAAAACCCTGCCAATTCAACCGGTTGTTACAAATAATCGGTTGTTGTAAAAGTGTCATGTTGCGGAAACGTCGTGCTGGCACTGTCGCTATAATCGCGATAGCACAGCCGACAACTACATATTTAATTTCGTTGCCGTTTTTCGGCAACCTTTATTCTCCAAGGAGATACCCTGTGGCGAACAGCAAGCAAGCACGCAAGCGCGCCCGCCAGGCCGAGACCCGTCGCGTCCTGAAATCCAGCCAGCGCAGCATGGTCCGCACCTACATCAAGCGTGTAGTGAAAGCGATCAGCACCGGCGACCACGCCAAGGCAATGGAAGAGTTCAAGGCCATGCAGCCGGTCGTTGACCGTATTGCAGACAAAGACGTACTTTCCAAGAAGAAAGCTGCACGTCTGAAAAGCCGTTTGAACAAGCGTATTAAAGCGCTGGCGGCGTAAGCCGGCAGGCGCCATAAAAAACCGGCTGCGGCCGGTTTTTTTGTGTCTGAATGCTTTTTCTAGGCAGCTTTTCTAGTTCTAAACAGTTTTTGTAGACAGTTTTTCTAGACAGCTTTTTCTGGATAACCGAATGACGGCGAAGAAACCCCCTAACGCTTCCCCAGGCACCGCGCCAGCCCGCAATGGGCTGATGCGTTCTGGTCTTGTGGTCAGTGCGATGACCATGCTGTCGAGGGTGATGGGATTGGCGCGCGATGTGGTTATCGCTACCTTTTTGGGGGCGGGCAGCGGTGCCGATGCGTTTTTCGTGGCGTTTAAAATCCCTAATTTTCTGCGTCGGTTATTTGCCGAAGGGGCGTTCAACCAAGCCTTTGTGCCGGTGCTTTCAGAGTATTCCACCCAGCGCAGCCGGGAAGAAATACGCGAACTGCTAAATGCCACCGCCGGAAGCTTAACCGCCGTGCTGGCATTGATCACGGCGCTTGCCATGCTGTGCGCGCCGTGGCTGGTTTGGGTGTTCGCCCCTGGCTTTGGGCGGGACCCAGAAAAGCTGGCGATGACCGCGGATATGCTGCGCTTAACGTTTCCCTACTTATTGCTGATTTCGCTCACTGCGTTTTCCGGCAGCGTACTGAATACCTGGAACCGTTTTGCGGTGCCCGCATTTACCCCGGTGCTGCTCAACCTTTCGCTAATTGGCGCTGCGCTGTTTTTAATGCCGCTCATGGAAGAGCCGGCGATGGCGCTTGCCTGGGGCGTGTTGATCGCCGGAGCCGCCCAGCTGGTTTTTCAAGTGCCGTTTTTACTGCGCTTGGGGTTGATGCCCACACCTTGGCCCAACTTTGCCCATGAAGGTGTGCGGCGAATACTGAAACTCATGGGGCCAGCGCTGTTTGGGGTGTCGGTATCACAGATTAACCTGCTGCTGGATACCATTTTGGCCTCCTTGCTAGTGACGGGTAGTGTGTCGTGGCTTTACTACTCGGACCGCTTGGTAGAGCTGCCGCTCGGCGTTTTCGGGGTGGCTATTGGCACGGTGATTTTGCCTGCGCTCTCTAAGCGGCATGCCGACCAGTCCAAAGAGCACTTTGCGGCGATGCTCGACTGGGCCATTCGTATTGTCTTGCTATTAGGCCTGCCTGCGGCACTGGCGCTGGCAGTGCTAGCCGAACCGCTGCTGATCACGCTGTTTCATTATGGCGCGATGACAGACAACGACATCCAAATGGCGGCCATGAGCCTGCGCGCTTATGCCTTTGGCTTGGTGGCGTTTATGCTGATTAAAGTACTGGCCCCCGGCTTTTTTGCCCGCCAAGACACCAAAACCCCGGTCAAGGTAGGCATTATCGCCATGGTCGCTAACATGGTGTTTAACTTACTACTGATTTGGCCGCTGGCCCATGCAGGCTTGGCGCTGGCCACTGCGCTTTCTGCTTTCTTGAACGCTGGCCTGTTGGGCTACTTGCTACATAAGCAGAAAGTATTGGTCTTTCAGCCGGGTTGGCAGCGTTATTCGGTGCAGTTAATCGGCGGCAGCGGGTTAATGTGTGCGGCGCTGTATTTCGTTTCACCCGACTGGCAGGCGTGGCTCACCTTTGGCCTGTGGCAGCGGGTTAGCTGGGTGAGTGGGCTGGTAGCGTTAGGCGGTGCGCTTTACTTTGCGTGGCTGGCAGCGCTGGGCTTACGTTTTCGCCATTTTAAAATGCAATCGTAACGCTGCGCTCAAGCGGGTGTGTTTGTTAGCAGGCGTTTCGTTATAATCAGAGGCTTTATGCCTTTCAACGGCTGAGGTGCCATGCGCGTTATTCGAGGTCTGCACAACTTGCAAGCGGCTCATCGTGGCTGCGTTGCCACCATCGGTAATTTTGATGGCGTGCATCGCGGCCACCAAGCCATCCTTCAACAGTGTCGTGAGCATGCGGCGCGCTGGAGTGTGCCGCTAACGGTGGTGGTGTTCGAGCCCCAGCCGCGCGAGTTTTTTGCCGGTGACCAAGCGCCGCCACGGTTAACCCGGCTGCGTGAAAAAGTGCGCCTGCTGCGCGATTTTGGTGCCGAGCAAGTGCTGGTGCTGCCGTTTAACGACACCCTGCGCAGCCTTACCGGGCGCGAATTTATCGACCAGGTATTGATTGAGGGGCTAGGCGTTAAGCACTTGGTGGTGGGCGATGATTTCCGCTTTGGCTGCGACCGCCGTGGCGATTTCGCGCTGCTGGCAAAAGTGGGGCGCGAGCACGGGTTTGGCGTCGAGCATACCCGCACCTTTACCGTGGATGACGAACGGGTGTCCAGTACGCGAGTGCGCACGCTGCTGGCGAGTGGTAACTTTTCTGCCGCGGCACGCCTGCTGGGCCGCCCTTATTCGTTACATGGCCGCGTGGTGCGCGACCAGCAGTTGGGGCGCACCATTGGCGTTCCTACGGCCAACTTGCCGCTGCTGCCCCAGCCGTTAACGCTGCGCGGCGTGTTCGCGGTGGCGGCGGAACTTGAAAACGGCGCACGTTATCCTGCCGTGGCAAATGTCGGCTTTCGCCCTACGGTGGGCTCCAAGCGGCCTACGCTTGAGGTTCACCTGCTGGATTTTAACGGCGACCTTTACGGCCAGCGAATCACGGTGTTTCCCTGCGCACGCCTGCGGGGCGAGGTGAAGTTCGACGACCTTGAAGCGCTCAAAGCGCAAATTGAACGTGATCAAGCCCGCGCTCGCCACTACTTCACGGCGATGGTGGGTAAGCAAGACTATTCTCTTCCGCTGGCCTCGGCTCCGCTTGGGCGTGAGGCTATGTCTTCAAATGCGGTGTCTTCAAATACAGTGCCTTCAAACACGGTTTCTTCTGATTCTTATTCGGCGGATGATGCCGCCGATGCTAACAACGGCTGACCAGACTATGGATTACAAGCACACGCTGAACTTGCCTGAAACTGACTTTCCTATGCGCGGCATGCTGCCAAAGCAAGAGCCGGGTCGGGTTTCCCAGTGGCAGGATATGAACATTTACCAGCGCCTGCGCGAAGCGCGTGCGGGTGCGCCGCTGTTCGTGCTGCACGATGGCCCTCCCTACGCCAACGGCAGTATTCATATTGGTCACGCCGTTAATAAAATCCTTAAAGATATCATCGTTAAATCAAAGAATTTAGCCGGTTTTGACGCCCCTTACGTACCGGGTTGGGACTGCCACGGTTTGCCCATTGAGCACAAAGTAGAAACCACTCACGGCAAGCATCTAGCGCCAGAACGCGCCCGTGAACTGTGCCGGGAATACGCCGGTGCCCAGGTTGAAACGCAGCTGGCTGACTTTGTGCGTTTGGGCATTATTGGTGATTGGGATCACCCCTACCGCACCATGGATTTCGCCAACGAAGCAGGTGAGATTCGTGCGCTGGCGGACATGGTCGAAGCAGGCTATGTGTTCAAAGGCCTAAAGCCGGTTAACTGGTGCTTTGACTGTGGCTCGGCGCTAGCGGAAGCCGAAGTTGAGTACGCCGATAAGAAATCCGACGCCATCGACGTCGCCTTCCCTGTGGAAGACGCCGACAAGCTTGCCGCCGCGTTTGGCTTAAGCGAACTGAGTAAGCCCGCGGCGGTCGTCATCTGGACCACCACGCCGTGGACCATTCCGGCTAACCAAGCGCTTAACGTTCACCCGGAATTTACCTACGCGCTGGTGGATACCGGCGAGCGCCTGCTGCTGCTGGCCGAAGAGCTGGTGGAAAGCTGCTTAGAGCGCTTTGACCTGCAGGGTGAAGTCATTGCTACCACGCAAGGCAAAAATCTTGACCTGATCAATTTCCGCCACCCGTTCTATGACCGCCTCTCGCCGGTGTATCTAGCGGAGTACGTCGAGTCTGAAGTTGGCAGCACCGGCATTGTTCACTCCGCGCCTTCTTACGGTATGGATGACTTTATCACCTGCCGCGAGCATGGCATGGAGTTCGACGACATGCTCAACCCGGTGCAGGGCAACGGCGTGTACGTTGATGACCTGCCGTTCTTCGGCGGCCAAATGATTTGGAAAGCCAACCCTCATATCGTCGAAAAACTAAGCGAAGTCGGTGCGCTGATGGCGCATATCCCCATTAAACACAGCTACATGCACTGCTGGCGGCACAAAACGCCGGTGATCTACCGTGCCACGGCACAGTGGTTTGTGGGTATGGATATTCAAGGTAAAGACGGCAAAACCCTGCGCGAGCGTGCCCTGGAAGGCATCGAAGCCACGGCGTTTACGCCTGCTTGGGGGCAAGCGCGCCTGCACAGCATGATCGCCAACCGCCCAGACTGGTGTATCTCCCGCCAGCGTAACTGGGGCGTGCCCATCCCGTTCTTCCTACACAAGCAAACCGGCGAGCTGCACCCGCGCACCGTTGGGCTGATGGAAGAAGCCGCCAAGCGCGTTGAGCAAGAAGGCATTAATGCCTGGTTTAAACTCGACCCGGCAGAGCTTTTGGGCGCTGAAGCGGCGGATTACGACAAAGTCACCGATACCCTCGATGTGTGGTTTGATTCCGGTACCACCCACCGCCACGTGCTGCGCGGCTCGCATCCCCACGGCCATGAAAGCGGCCCGCGGGCAGATTTGTACCTGGAAGGCTCTGACCAGCACCGTGGCTGGTTCCACTCGTCGCTGCTCACCGGTTCAGCGATTGATGGCCATCCGCCGTACCGTCAGCTGCTGACCCACGGTTTCACCGTCGATTCCCAAGGGCGTAAGCAGTCCAAATCGCTGGGCAACGTGGTCGCGCCCCAAGAAGTGATGGATAAGCTGGGCGGCGACATTCTGCGCCTGTGGGTGGCATCGACCGATTACTCCGGTGAAATGGCGGTATCGGATGAGATTTTGAAGCGCACTTCCGATGTCTATCGTCGGATTCGTAACACCGCCCGCTTCCTGCTTTCAAACCTTAACGGGTTTGATCCAGAGAAAAACCAGGTGGCGTTTGGCGATATGCTGGCGCTGGACCAGTGGGTGGTGGATCGCGCCGCTCAACTGCAGGCGCGCATCGAAAAAGCCTACGAAGAATACCGCTTCCTGGATGTGTACCAGCAGGTACACGGCTTCTGCGCGCGGGAACTGGGTGGCTTCTATTTAGATGTGATTAAAGACCGCCAATACACCACGCAAACGGATTCACTGGCGCGCCGCAGTGCGCAAACCGCGCTGTATCATGTAGTCGAAGCGCTGAGCCGCTGGATCGCGCCGATTCTCTCCTTCACCGCTGAAGAGATCTTTGAACATATCCCCGGTAAGCGCGGCGACAGCGTATTGCTTGAAACCTATTACACTGAGCTTGGCACGCTGGAAGAGGGCGCTGATTTAGGCCGTGCGTTCTGGGAGCAGGTGCTAGAGGTTAAGCACTCGGTCAATAAGTGCTTGGAAGACGCCCGTAATGCCAAAGTTATTAAAGGTAGCCTAGCGGCAGAAGTGACGCTGTATGTCAGCGACGAGCTGCAGGCGAGCTTATCCAAACTGGGCGACGAGCTGCGTTTTGTGATGCTAACCAGTGACGTGACGCTCAAGCCGCTGGCCGAAGGGAATAGTGCAGAAGCCACTGAGCTAGAAGGCTTGAAAGTAGCGGTTAGTACGAGTGAGCACGCCAAATGCGAGCGCTGCTGGCACCACCGCGAAGAGGTAGGCAGCCACGCTGAACACCCTGACCTGTGTGGCCGCTGTGTGAGCAATTTACCCGAGGGCAGCGGCGAGATTCGCTACTATGCGTAAAGATACAAACTCGCCTAGTGATAACAGCACGCCGAGTGAAGTAAGCGAGCGGCCAACCATGCAGCGGCCGCTGCGCTGGTTGTGGCTATCATTGGCGGTGATTGTGTTGGATCTGGCCACGAAATATGTGGCCAGTAGCCAGTTGGGTTACGCGCAGCCGGTGGAAGTGCTGCCGTTTTTTAACCTCACGCTGCTACATAACCCCGGTGCAGCGTTCAGCTTTTTAGCCACGCACCCAGGCTGGCAGCGCTGGTTCTTTGCCATTGTGGCGATTGGTGCCAGTGTGGCTCTTACCATCTGGCTTACGCGGATAAAAAACGATGAAAAGCTATTGGCCATTGCGCTGCCGCTGATTATTGGCGGTGCGCTGGGCAATCTCTACGACCGCTTGGCGCATGGCTACGTGGTCGATTTTCTTTCTTTCCACGTTGCTGGCTGGTACTACCCCGCATTTAACGTGGCGGATATTGCGATTACCCTGGGGGCAGCCGCTTTAATCTGGGAATCTATTATGGGTGAGCGGCGGCGCAAAAAAGCGGCCAAGGCTTCCCATTAATCGAACGTTGAGAACTGTTATGAACGACTATCTAATTGATGACGGCATGGAAATAACCCTGCACTTCACCTTGAAGCTAGAAGACGGCACGCTGGTGGATTCCACCAAAGACAAAGCACCGGCCACCTTCGAGTTTGGCGACGGTAACCTGCCGCCCGGCTTTGAGCATCCTATTAAAGGCATGGCAGCGGGCCAGAATGGGTCGTTTCAGATAACCCCTGAACACGCTTTCGGCCAGCACAACCCACAGAATATTCAGACCCTGAAACGCGCCGATTTTGGCGACGAAGCCCCGGAAATTGGCATGGTAATGTCGTTTGCCGATAAAGCGGGAACGGAATTGCCGGGTGTGGTCAAAACCATCGACGGTGATCGTGTAGACGTCGATTTCAATCACCCGTTAGCAGGCCGCACGCTTACCTTTGACGTAGAGGTATTGGACGTTAAGCCGGTGACCACTCATTAAGCAGATGCCACATTGCATCAAGGTGCTCTTATGACCAGCACGCAGCAAGCACAGCCTATAAAGATTAAATTAGCCAATCCGCGCGGCTTTTGTGCCGGCGTGGACCGTGCGATTGATATCGTTAACCGCGCATTGGATGTATTTGGCCCGCCTATTTATGTTCGTCACGAGGTGGTTCACAACCGGTTTGTGGTTGAAACGCTGCGCGCCCGCGGGGCCGTGTTTGTCGAAGAGCTGGATGAAGTGCCGGACGATGTTATCGTTATTTTCTCTGCCCACGGCGTTTCCCGGGCGGTGCAGGCTGACGCTGAGCAGCGCGGTTTGAAGGTGTTTGATGCCACCTGCCCGCTGGTAACCAAAGTACACCTGGAAGTGTTGCGCTACGCCAAACGCGGCCAAGAGTGCGTGTTGATTGGCCACCAGGGCCACCCAGAAGTGGAAGGCACGATGGGGCGCTATGACACCTCCCACGGTGGCCGTATCTATTTAGTAGAAGACGAAAAAGACGTAGCGAAGCTGGAAGTGCAAGACCCAGCCAAGCTAGCGTTTGTGACCCAAACCACGCTCTCGATGGATGACACCGCGAAGGTGATTGATGCGCTACGTGGAAAATTCCCCGAGATTCAAGGGCCGCGTAATGATGACATTTGCTACGCCACTCAAAACCGCCAAGACGCGGTGCGTGAGTTAGCGGCGCAAAGTGATTTACTGCTGGTGGTGGGCAGCCCGAACAGCTCAAACTCTAACCGCCTGCGGGAACTTGCCGAGCGCATGGGTACGCCTGCCTACTTGATCGATAATGCCGAGCAGATTGACCCCCAGTGGCTGGAAAATGTTGCCCATATTGGCGTTACGGCAGGTGCCAGCGCCCCAGAGGTGTTGGTGAAAGGCGTGATTGCCAAGCTGCAAACCATGGGCGCTGCACTGCCCGAAGAGTTACAAGGCCGTAAAGAGACGATTACTTTCTCTATGCCGAAAGAGTTGCGTGAGAAGGTGATTGCCAGCAGCTAATCGTAGGCTTCGTGATGCAAAGCGTATGAGTTTGCGACATACTCAAAGTATGAGCTAACGACTACAGGAGCAGCGCCGCGTGCCTTACGTTTGCCATCCTTCCCCTGGCCGTTCGTATATGAACGGCCAGCGCGGCTTCACCCTTATTGAGCTAATGATCGTGGTTGTGATCGTTGGCATCATTGCCTCCATCGCCTATCCCAGCTACACCCGCTATGTTCAGAAATCCATGCGAACCGATGCCCATGCAGGCCTTATGCAGGCTGCTTCAGTGCTTGAGCGTTGTTATACGCGCAGCTACTCCTATGCGGGTTGCAATGACGTGCCAACCACTTCGCCAGACGGCAACTATGACATTACGGTTGATCTGAATAGCGGCGGGGGCTACACGTTGACAGCAAGCACTGAAAAGAATGATGGATGCAGTGAAAATATAACGTTAACGGCACGCGGTGAAAAAAGACCGGACGGCTCAGAGGGCAGACCCGATTGCTGGTAATCACATGAAAAACCGCGGCTTCACGCTGATTGAACTGCTAATTACCTTGGCCATTGCCGCCATTCTGGCCACGGTGGCAGTGCCTGCATTCTCAGGCTTTCTTGCCCGCCAGCAGCTAGCGAGTGATGTTAATGAAATTATTTCCGTGCTCAGTTTGGCTCGTAGTGAAGCCATTAAGCAGCGGCGTGACATGGAAGTAGTATTTTCGCCGCGAGAGGTGAGTAACCCGCGTGGTGTGTGCAATGAAGGGCAGAGTGTAAAGCCGGGTGGCGACGATGCGGCTCGTTATCTTTATCCCTCCTGGTGCTATTGGGTTAAACCTGTCAATGAAACTAGTAATGATCAAGTGCTTCGCATCAGTCAGGCAGATAATCTTAGCCATAATGTGAGCAGTGGTGAGTTGAAAATTATCTTTGAATCACTGGGAGAGGCAAAAACGTCTAGCTGCCCAAATTCTGTCTGCAAAATCACAATAGGCCCGCGTCAAGATAATGCATCAATTAACCCTGTGACACTGGAAGTTCGCGCAACGGGCAGCATCCGCAAGGAGAATCCATGATTCATCAGCGCGGCTTTAGCTTAATAGAAGCGCTCATCGCGCTGGTGGTGCTTTCCATTGGCTTAATCGGCGTAGCCGCCATGCAGCTTAAAGCGCTGCAAAGCGCCACTGCTGGCTACCAGCGCTCGGTGGCAACGCTGGCGGCGGTAGATGCCCAAGAGAGGCTGTGGGCGGAGTTGGCTCAGTTAACTGATTGCACCGTTATTCAAGGCAGCAATATCGAAGACGATTGGAGAAGCCACTGGTTTGAAGGAAGCCAAACGCCTATACGCCATTTCAGTGGTGATATCGCTGATAGTAGTGACCCTAACCTTGGCACCTGTGAGTTCAGAGTTGAAATTAATCTGGAGCAGAATCCAGGTGATATCGACCCTGAAACCTTCACCTACACTTTCCGTCTTCCTGACCTTTCCGAGTAGGTAATAATGATGCCCTACCAACGGCAAACAGGTTTTACACTCGTTGAATTGATGGTGGCTATGGCAATTGGCACCATCATTATCTTGGGTGCTGGGCAGCTATTTCTTACGACATTTCAGACCTTTCGCCAAGTTGATGAATTAAGCCGTAAACAGGAAATAGTAGTGTTCGCCGCTAGCTCTATAGTGAGACGAATACGCGGCAGTGAAAATGGAGAAAGTGAGTATCGCCTAGAATGTGAATTTGAAGATACTGAGTGTTTGTGCACCATTTATGATGATAGTGAGGAAGGTGGCTCAGAGCCCTTATTGAGCTTTAAAAAAGTGCTTAATGAGATAAATAGCGATAGCCTCGAAAATGAACAGCAATGCATTGCAAGTAATAAAGATGATATTGGAAGTAGAGATAATGGAGAAGAAGGCTTTTTATATGAGGTGAGACTCCCAGTTGAAGTAGGTGGTAAATATATAAAGTTTAATATAGCAAGTCGTAATGAAGTGCTTGATCAATACTTTGATAACAGCGATAACAGCGATAACAGCGATAACAGCGATAACAGCGATAACAGCGATGCTCCTGATCCTTCGGTAACACCTGATCCAGATAGAGAAGGTTATTATACGGACGGTACAAGAATGTATAATGACGAATGCTATAAAGGAAATGGAGACTTGCATAACAAAACTGATAAGCATCAAGGATGTAATATGCCATGAAGGATAAGCAGCAAGGCGCAGCATTAGTAATTGTGATGGCTCTGCTCTCTGGCGCACTGATGATCGGTATTTCCGGCATGAATTCCGCGTTAATTGATGAGCGGCTGGCGGGAAACTACCGCGCGGTGGCGCTGGCGCAGATGAATGCTGAAAGAGCCGTTTCACAAGCAATACAGGAATTTTATGAGGGTCAAAGAGCCAGTGAACTCTCATGGACTAAGCCCCCATTAACTAGCATGGATGAGGTGGGTGATATCTTTGACGACACAGAGAATGATCCGTCATGGTGTGAGGGTAGCAATAACCGCTGTGCTTATGAGTTTTTGGTGATTGATGGTGTGTACTCTATTGTTGCAAAAGGGCGTGTTGTTGAAGAGTCTACGGGTCAAGTGATATCAGAAAGTTCATTTATTAGAATTAATTTCGATGATTCTAATGGAGGTGGCGGCGGCGGTGAAGAAGATGAAGAGTTAACAGATAAAGATGTTGCCGATCTTTTGAATAAAATCATTACATCTGGTGACTTGCTTAATGTGATGGATGAAGACTATGGGTTTTCTAGTTCAAAAAATGATAAAGGAGAAAGTTGGGAGGAGAATGTATCGGTTGATAGTTCTTTGTTCGAAAATCCTGAAATAGCATGTTTGTTTAAAAATTCCTTGCTAAGTGGAAGTATTGCCAATGGGCTTGTAGAAGAGCTTATTGCTAATGTAGGAAAAGAAGACTTATCCAATGCTAGCGGTAAGATTGCTGTGGTAACGGAGGATGGCTTTTCTTTGCCAAATAACAGTGACTTTACTGGCGTGTTAATGATTTTTGGAAAAGACTTTAGAATTACGGGTGGAGCGAATGTGAACTTTAATGGCGCAATAGTACATGTGCCCGTGGATTGTGCTAATGGTAACTTTTACACTCCCCAGATAGATATAAGGGGAGGGAACGGGAATTATAATTTAAGTGCTATTGAATCTATTATTAATCAGCTTGATATTGACGACGAAGATGATGATTCGGATGGTAACGGAGGCGTTGTATCCAGTAATGAAGACTTGCAGGTAGGTGGCTGGGAGTGGAGCTTTGACTAGATGGCGCTTACAATGCTGGAATAATTGCAGAATGTTCCCATGTCGCCATTTAGAGTCAGTTTATGAGTACCAAAACCCGCGTTCTCACCGGTATTACCACCACCGGCACCCCGCACCTCGGTAACTATGTAGGGGCGATCAAGCCCGCTATTGAGGCCAGCCAAGACCCCAACGTTCAGTCGTTTTACTTTTTGGCTGATTACCATGCGCTGATCAAGTGCCCAGACCCAAAACGCGTACAAGAATCGCGTTTGGAAATTGCCGCCACCTGGCTGGCGCTGGGGCTGGATACCGACAATGCGATTTTCTATCGCCAGTCCGATATTTTGGAAATCCCCGAGCTCACCTGGATGCTCTCCTGCGTGTGCGCCAAAGGGTTGATGAACCGCGCCCATGCTTATAAGGCGGCGGTGGCTGAAAACGAAGAAGCGGGTAACCAAGACCCCGATAAAGGCATCAACATGGGGCTTTTCGGCTACCCCGTGTTAATGGCAGCGGATATTTTAATGTTCAATGCCAACAAGGTGCCGGTAGGGCGCGACCAGATTCAGCATATTGAGATGGCCCGCGATATTGCAGGGCGCTTCAACCACCTCTATAAAGGCCAGCACTTTGTTCTTCCTGAAGCCGTTGTGGACGACAAAGTGCAGCTACTGAATGGCTTGGATGGCCGCAAGATGTCGAAAAGTTACGATAATACAATTCCGCTGTTTGCCCCTGAGAAAAAGCTGCAAAAGCTGGTGCGTAAGATTAAAACCAACTCGCTGGAACCCGGTGAACCCAAAGACCCGGATAGCTGCACGCTGTTTCAAATTTATTCCGCCTTCGCCAGCGCAGAAGAAACTGCCACCCTTCGTAAGCAATACGGCGAAGGCATTGGCTGGGGCGATGCTAAAAACCTTGTGTTTGACTATCTGAATGCCCATTTAAGCGCCCCGCGTGAGCGCTACAACGCGCTGATGGAAGACCCCGCCCACATTGAAGCGGTGTTACAAAAAGGTGCCGAGCGGGCACGTGAAGAAGCCGCCGTAACGATGGACCGCCTGCGCACCGCGGTTGGCCTGGGGCGATTTGTTTGATATTCCATAAAGGCATAAGAATCATTCAATAAAGAACTTCCCGCGCTCTACCGCTATCGTTAGGCTTATCGTTATTATCCATGTTCATCAGAAGCGCCTGTTTCTTAACAGGCGCTTTTGGTGTTGCGAAAGGTGAATGTATGTCTACAACGTCTGTTGTTACACCCACGAATTATCGTGTGCCGCTGATAGCCACCGTAGCAATTGTGCTTGGCGCGCTGCTTATAGGGGTAGTATTTGAAGCGAATACTGGCCTGTTGATAATTGTGGGTGGGCTGTTGGGCGTTGTGCTGTACCACGCAGCGTTCGGCTTTACCTCTGCGTGGCGGGTATTTATTACCGAGCGGCGTGGGCGCGGTTTGCGTGCACAAATGGTGATGCTGGCCATCGCCGTGGTGCTGTTTTTTCCCGCACTCGGGGCAGGCTCGCTGTTTGGCACACCGGTAACCGGTTTTGTTTCGCCCATTGGTGTCTCGGTGCTGTTTGGGGCGTTTATTTTTGGTATTGGCATGCAGTTAGGCGGCGGCTGTGCATCGGGCACGCTGTTCACGGCCGGCGGCGGTAATGCCCGCATGTTGATTACCCTGGTGTTCTTTATTGTCGGTTCGGTGGTTGGTTCAGCACATTTTGCCTGGTGGCAAAGCCTGCCTGCTTTTCAGCCGGTATCGCTGGTGAATGTCGCTGGGGTAAGCGGTGGCATTGCCATTAGCCTGGTGCTGTTTGCCGCTATTGCGGCGTTTACCTGGGTAATGGAGAAGCGCCGCCACGGTCAGCTTGAGCAAGCACCGGTTGTTCATAAGCATGGCTATGAGCGTTGGCTCACTGGCCCTTGGCCGCTAATGGCGGGCGCGGTGGCATTGGCGCTGCTGAACTTTGCCACGCTGGCATTGGCAGGCCGCCCTTGGGGGATTACCTCAGCGTTTGCGCTGTGGGGTGCAAAGGGCTTTGAGCTTGTTGGCGGCGATGTTAGCCAATGGGGTTATTGGCAGGCACCGGGTAATGCGGCAGCGCTGGAAGCCAGTGTGTGGAGTGATATCACCACGGTAATGAACGTTGGCATTATGCTCGGTGCGCTGGCCGCTGCCAGCTTGGCAGGGCGCTTTGCACCTAATTTTAACATTCCGTTGAAATCGGTGGTGGCGGCCATCGTCGGTGGCATCATGTTGGGCTATGGCGCTCGCTTGGCGTTTGGTTGCAACATTGGTGCTTACTTCAGCGGCATTGCCTCTGGCAGCCTGCATGGCTGGGTGTGGTTGGTCGCGGCGTTCGCGGGCAACATGGTGGGCGTTAAGCTGCGCCCGTTCTTTTTTGATGGTGTGGAAGGGCGTCAGCCAGCGGCTAAAACCTGCTAATTAAAACCTGTTGATGCCTGGTTTTATCGGCGCTGACTATTGAACCATCACAGTAAGATGCTCCCTGCGCCTCGGTTTCAATCACCTGAAACCGAGGCGTTTTTGTATCAAGATGGCCGCTCTCTTCCGCCTTTGTCACAAGAGCATGTTACATTGTTCGTAAACACCGCAAACGACTGATTTTGCTGCATCGCAGCAGCTATCAAGCTAAAAGATCAAGCAAAGAGAGAGTGCTTATGACTACCCAGAGTAAACGCCCCTTATACCTTCCTTACGCCGGTCCTTCACTGCTCGAAATGCCGCTATTGAACAAAGGCAGCGCGTTTACTCAACAGGAGCGCCTGGCGTTTAACCTGATTGGTTTGCTGCCACAAGAGGTAGAAACCATTGAGGATCAGTTAAAGCGTGCCTACCGCCAGTACCAGCAGTGCCATAGCGACCTTGAGAAGCATGTTCACCTGCGCGCCATTCAAGACGATAACGAGACGCTCTATTTCCGTTTGGTGTCTCAGCACCTTGAAGAAATGCTGCCGATTATTTATACCCCCACGGTCGGTCAGGCGTGTCAGGAATTTTCCAATATTTACCGCAACCACCGCGGCCTGTTTATTAACTACCCAGACCGCGAACATATGGATGACATCCTGCGCAGCTCGACCAAAGACAACGTTAAAGTCATCGTGGTGACAGACGGTGAGCGAATCCTTGGCTTGGGTGACCAGGGAATCGGGGGCATGGGCATCCCGATTGGTAAACTGGCGCTGTATACCGCCTGTGGTGGCATTAGCCCCGCCTATACGCTGCCGATCATGATTGATGTGGGCACCAACAACAAAGCGCTGCTGGATGACCCCATGTATATGGGCTGGCGCCACGAGCGGGTAGGGCAAGAAGAGTATGATGCCTTTATGGCTGAATTTATTGCCGCCGTGAAGCGCCGCTGGCCCAACGTGTTGCTGCAGTTTGAGGATTTCGCCCAGGCCAATGCGGTGCCGCTGCTTGAGCGCTACCGCGATGACCTATGCTGCTTTAACGACGATGTGCAGGGCACCGCTTCGGTGGTGGTGGGTACTCTGATGGCCGCCTGCCAAGCCCGCGAAGAAACCATTGCCCAGCAGCGCGTGGTGTTTGTCGGTGGCGGCTCGGCAGGCTGCGGTATTGCCGAGCAGGTGGTGGTCTCAATGCAAGCCGAAGGCTTGAGCGAAAGCGAAGCGCGGGCGCGAATTTTTATCGTCGACCGCGATGGTTTGATGACCACTGATCAGGACTGGCAGCGCGATTTCCAGCGCCGTTTAGCCCACGACCCCGCATTAGTGGCCGAGTGGAACGGCCAAGGCCTGGAAGAGACCATTGCGCAAGTCAAACCTACGGTATTAATCGGCGTATGCGGCCAGCAGGGTATCTTCACCGAACAAGTGGTGCGCACCATGCACGCGGGATGTGAGCACCCGGTGATTATGCCGCTGTCTAACCCAACGTCTCGTGCGGAAGCGGTGCCGGAAGATGTTATTCGCTGGACCGACGGCCAGGCCTTGGTAGCCACCGGCAGCCCCTTTGCGCCGGTGGTGTATAACGGCCGCACGTATCCGATTGCCCAGTGCAACAATGCCTATATCTTCCCGGGTATCGGTTTGGGCGTTATCGCCTCTAGGGCTAACCGAGTCACTGATGAAATGCTCATGAGCGCCTCGCGGGCGCTGGCTCGTGAAGCGCCGCTGGTCAAAGAGGGCAAAGGCGCACTGTTGCCGCCGCTGTCGCGCATTCGCGATATCAGCAAGTCGATTGCCTTTGAAGTCGCCGCCCAGGCACAGCAGAACGGCGTGGCCTTAAAAACCAGCGGCACGACGCTGCGGGAGCTGATTGAAAAAGCTTCCTGGTCGCCGGATTACCGCACTTACCGTCGCCGCGCCTTCTAAGCAGCTAGTAAAAATAAGCAGCTAGCAAAAAAAAAGCCCCCACCGAGGTGGGGGCATGCAAGCATTGGTAGGTTTTACCCTTTAGGCTGCGCCAATCATCTTGCGCAGCACGTAGTGAAGGATACCACCATGACGGTAGTAAGCCAGCTCATTTACCGTATCAATTCGGCACTTGGCATCAACGGTACGTTCTCCATCGCCGTTTTTGATCACTACTTTTACCGTACCGCCCGGCGTCAAATCGCTTAAGCCTGCAATGGAAATTTCTTCATCGCCGGTCAGCCCGAGCGTGTGACGGCTCTCACCCTCTGCAAACTGCAGCGGCACAACGCCCATGCCGATTAGGTTGGAACGGTGAATGCGCTCAAACGATTCAGCGATAACCGCACGAACCCCCAGCAAGCGGGTGCCTTTGGCCGCCCAATCCCGTGATGAACCGGTGCCGTACTCTTTACCGGCGATCACCACCAGCGGCTTGCCTTCCTCTTTGTACTTCATGGCCGCATCGTAAATGGCCATCTGCTCGCCGCTGGGTACGTGGCGGGTTTCACCGCCAACGACGCCGTCCAGCATTTCGTTTTTGATCCGCACGTTGGCAAAGGTGCCGCGCATCATCACTTCATGGTTACCCCGGCGCGAACCGTAGGAGTTGAAGTCGACCGGCTTAACGCCGTGCTCTTGCAGATAGCGCCCGGCGGGGCTATCCGGTTTAATCGAGCCTGCCGGCGAAATGTGGTCGGTGGTGACTGAGTCGCCCAGCATCGCGAGCACGCGGGCGTTGTGTACATCTTCAATGGCATCCGGCTCGCGGCCCATGCCTTCAAAGAAAGGCGGGTGCTGAATGTAGGTAGATTCAGGCCACTGGTACACCTTGCTTTCTGATACGTCGATGGCTTTCCAAACGTCGTCGCCTTCAAACACCGCGCCGTACTCTTTACGGAACATCTCGGTGTTAACCTTCTCGACGGCGCTGGCGATTTCAGCCTGCGTGGGCCAAATATCCTTTAGGTAGACCGGCTCGCCGTTGCTATCTTGGCCCAGTGGCTCCTTGGTGAGGTCGCACTGCACGTTACCGGCCAGAGCATAAGCGACCACCAGGGGCGGTGAGGCCAGCCAGTTGGTTTTCACCAGCGGGTGTACGCGGCCTTCGAAGTTACGGTTGCCAGAGAGCACAGAGGCCACGGCAAGGTCACCTTCGTTAATCGCCTGCTCAATTTCATCTGGCAATGGGCCAGAGTTGCCGATACAGGTGGTGCAGCCGTAGCCAACCAGGTTGAAGCCCAGGGCATCCAAGTCATCGTTTAGGCCAGCAGCGGCAAGGTAGTCGGTGACCACTTTGGAACCGGGCGCTAGTGAGGTTTTTACCCATGGCTGGGTCGTTAAGCCTTTTTCCCGCGCCTTACGGGCGAGTAACCCTGCCGCCATCATCACGCTGGGGTTAGAAGTGTTAGTACACGAGGTAATCGCCGCGATCACCACCGCGCCTGGGTCAAGGCTGAAGTCATGATCATTTAGCTTAACGGCTCGGCTGGTGTCATGTTCGAAGCTGCGCTCCACCCCCACGGCGGTTTGGCCGCCTTCAGAGGAGAGTTTTCCCTTAGCGGTGGTGTCCGCCTTGGTGTCCTCTTGCATGAATTTATCAAAGGCCGCCGCCATGTCTTTCAGCGCCACGCGGTCCTGCGGGCGTTTGGGGCCCGCTAGGCTTGCTTCTACCTCGTTCATATCCAGCTGCAGAACGTCGGTGAACACTGGCTCGTCGTTGGGTTCGCGCCATAGGCCTTGGGCTTTGCTGTAGGCTTCTACCAAAGCGACCTGTTCATCTTCACGCCCTGTTAGGCGCATGTAGTTCAGCGTTTCGTCGTCGACCGGGAAGAAGCCGCAAGTAGCGCCATATTCGGGGGCCATGTTGGCAATCGTGGCACGATCCGCCAGCGGTAGGTCTTTCAAACCGTCGCCGTAGAACTCAACAAATTTACCTACCACGCCTTTTTTACGCAGCATCTGGGTAACGGTGAGTACCAAGTCGGTGGCGGTAATGCCTTCGCGCAGCTTGCCGGTGAGCTTAAAGCCGATAACTTCAGGGATGAGCATCGAAACCGGCTGGCCAAGCATGGCGGCTTCGGCTTCGATACCGCCCACGCCCCAGCCAAGCACCCCCAGGCCGTTAATCATGGTGGTGTGGGAATCTGTGCCGACGAGTGTATCGGGGTAGGCGAAGGATTTACCGTCTTCGTCCTTCGTCCACACCGTTCTGCCTAGATATTCCAGGTTGACCTGGTGGCAAATGCCGGTGCCCGGTGGCACAACGCGGAAGTTGTCAAACGCCTGCTGACCCCAGCGCAAAAACTCATAGCGCTCGCGGTTGCGCTGCATTTCGATCTCAACGTTTTCTTGAAAGGCGGTGGCGTTGCCGAATTTATCAACCATAACCGAGTGATCAATCACCAGGTCAACCGGAGATAACGGATTGATCTTCGCCGGGTCTTCGCCCAGGCTTTCTACCGCGGCGCGCATGGAGGCTAAATCCACCACGCCGGGCACGCCGGTGAAATCTTGCATTAACACGCGGGCAGGGCGGTAACCAATTTCACGGCTGGATTTACCTTCGGCCTGCCAGTCGACCAGGGCCTGCATGTCTTCTTGCGCGACACTTTCGTCGTCAGCGAAGCGCAGCTGATTTTCGAGTAGAATCTTGAGCGTTTTGGGAAGCCGGTCAATATTACCCAGCGTCTCGGCCGCTTGAGGTAGGCTGTAGTAGTGATACGTCGTGCTGCCAACCTCTAAGGTGTTTAGCGTATTGGGTATCTTACTCATGTGTCTCTCCTCTTGTTGCTGAGCGTTGCGCTCAGCGTGACGGTCACGATCTTCCTTTAGTGGATTACCCTCAGTATGGCGATAACTCAGTATGGCGATAATTCAGTATTAATTCAGTATGGCGTTAACCTAGCCATAACACATGGGTGTTTGCACAGTGGCTTTCAAGGGGTTGTTCACCTAATAGCGTAGACGAAACCTTGCAATAGCTTGTACTTGGCGCTGTTTCAGGCAGACTCTCAGGCGGCGTTGTCTGGAAAGCTGTTTGTAACATTGCCTGGAAAGCTGTCTACGAAGCTGTTTACAAAGCCGTCTATAAAACTGTCTGCAAAGCTGTTTGTTAAATTATCAGTTAAATCTTTACAAGGTGGTGTCATGGAAACTCGTCATGAGCGTTTGATTATTCTTGGGTCCGGCCCAGCAGGCTACACGGCTGCTGTTTACGCTGCACGGGCCAACCTGAAGCCGCTATTAATTACCGGTATTCAAGCGGGTGGCCAACTGACCACCACAACCGACGTGGATAACTGGCCAGGTGATGCTCAAGGCGTACAAGGCCCAGAATTAATGGAGCGCATGAAGCAGCACGCTGAACGTTTCAATACAGAAGTGCTGTTTGACCACATTAATGAGGTTAGCTTAGGTGAAAAGCCGTTTACCTTAAAAGGCGATAGCGGCACTTATACCTGTGATGCACTGATTGTGGCCACCGGTGCCAGCGCCCGCTACCTGGGCCTGCCCACTGAACAGCAGTTTATGGGCCAGGGGGTTTCAGCCTGTGCCACCTGCGATGGCTTTTTCTACCGCAATCAGGAAGTTATTGTGGTGGGCGGCGGCAATACCGCCGTGGAAGAGGCGCTGTATCTCTCTAATATCGCTTCAAAGGTTACCCTGGTGCACCGCCGCGACACCTTGCGCGCAGAAAAAATCCTTCAAGATAAGCTGTTTGAGAAAGTGGAAGCGGGCAAAATTGCCCTTGAGTGGTTCTACGAAGTGGAAGAAGTGCTCGGTGATAACTCCGGCGTTACGGGGGTGCGGGTAAAATCCACCAAAGACGGTTCAAGCAAAGACAGTTCAAGCAAAGAGATTCATGCGCCTGGGCTGTTTATTGCCATTGGCCATAGCCCCAACACCGGTATTTTTGAAGGCCAGCTGGAAATGAACGGCGGCTATATCAAAGTGAACTCAGGGCTTGAAGGTAACGCCACCGCCACCAGCGTGCCCGGTGTGTTTGCCTGCGGCGATGTGATGGACCATATTTATCGCCAAGCAATTACCTCGGCAGGCAGTGGCTGCATGGCCGCACTGGACGCCGAGCGCTATCTTGATGGCTTAACCTAAAATGGCTTAACCCAAGCTCGCTTTCACTCAGAGGAGCAGTCGTAGGGCTGTTCCTCAATACGCGTTCTACCGAGCCAGCTCATGACTAATCTGCTGCCTTGTTCGGCACCATGAGGGCATATATATAAGCTGCCAATATAGCTTTCGATATGTCCCAGTGTGTTGAAGTGGAAGGCACGGTAACGGCGATTATAAGTGACGTCTACTGAATTCAGCGCCGGAAAAACTCGCAAAATATCTTCAGTGCTAAGTCCGTCCCTTTTATCACCTGCAATGACAAGAAGCTCATTTTCCCAGTCATTGGTGCAATTCTCGCGGTTGTTATCCGCAGGGCAGACTGTCACCTCTATTCGCCGCGTAATGGCCGTATTGCGCGCAAACGCCAGGCTGCTCTGTAGCTGATTAACCGCCGCGCTAAGGGTGTTGCGCTCGCCAAAGGCGATAAAGCTGGGGATGGCCAGTGTGGTCATCATAGCCATCAGCAGTATCACCACCAGCAGCTCCAGTAGGGTAAATCCCTGTGATGGTTGTTTCACACGTCATCCCCCTCTGTTTGGCGGCTCTTCTGTAAGGCTTTCTTAAGCCCTGCTTATAGCGCTGCTTGACCCCGCTAATGCCCGCGTTATGCTCTTTACCCTTTGCTAGCCGCGAACACCTGGGCGCTAGGCCACTCTATAGCGGCACGATGTTTTTCTTATGTAAGCCAAAACGGACATTTTTGTGAGCGATTTCTTAATTATTGGCGGCGGTGTGATCGGTATGATGACGGCGCTGCAGTTAGCAGATGCCGGGCAGCAAGTAACCCTGGTTGAGCGGGGAGAGTGCGGCCAGGAATCCTCGTGGGCGGGTGGCGGTATCGTTTCTCCGCTTTACCCTTGGCGTTATTCCCCGGCGGTAACACAGCTTTCCCGCTGGTCGGAGGGCGTGTATCCCTCGTTAGCGCTGCGCTTGTTGGAAGAAACCGGTATCGACCCCGAGTATTGCCAAAAAGGGCTGCTGTATCTAAATGTGGACGACGCCGAAAAAGCGCTGCAATGGGCGCGCCAGTTGGGCAAGCCGCTAGAGCGGGTAGGGGCAGAGTTTGTTCACGCTAAAGAGCCTGGCGTGGCGATGGTTGGCGACAGCGCGCTATGGATGCCGACACTGGGCAGCGTGCGCAACCCGCGGTTAGCCAAGGCGTTGAAGGCGCGGCTGGCCGCTATGCCCCAGGTAACGCTGAAAGAACAGTGCGAGGTGAGTGGTTTTATTCAAACAGGTGCCACGGTGGAAGGCGTGATGACTTCCCAGGGGCCGTTAAACGCTGCGCGTATTATTATTTGCGGCGGCGCTTGGGCCGCACAGCTATTGGCGCTGTTGAATGTGCAGTTACCGGTCAGGCCGGTGAAAGGGCAGATGATCGCTTACCAAGCGCCCAAGGGGCTGGTACAGCGCGTGGTATTAAAAGACGGGCGTTATATCATCCCGCGCGCAGACGGCCTGTTGTTGGTGGGTTCAACCCTGGAAGAAACGGGGTTTGATAAAACCACCGATGAGGCGGCGTTAGCGTCGCTAAAGCAGAGCGCAAAAGCCATTGTGCCCGCCTTGGCAGCGTGCCCGGTGGCGCACCAGTGGGCTGGGCTGCGCCCCGGCTCGCCAGAAGGCGTACCGTTTATTGGCGCACTCCCTGAACGGCCTAATGTTTTCGTTAACGCCGGGCACTACCGTAACGGCTTGGTATTGGCGCCTGCCTCGACCCATTTGCTGGTGGACCAACTGCTGGGGCGCGAGCCGCTGGTTGACCCCGCGCCTTATCAGCCTACCTTTATCAAACCACCGCGCAGTGGCTAAGGTGATCGTAAGCAGCGCGAAGCGCGGTGGGTGTATAGGGGAGTGTCAGGGCGCGTCGTCTTTATCCTGCTGTTCTTGTAAGAAGCGGTCGCGGTGGGCGCTGGAGCAAAACCACTGGGCGTGTTCGCGTAGCGCTTCTTCTTCAGGAACGTGAACCTCGCACCAGCGGCAGCGCACCATTTTGCCGCCCTCGTGGCGATTCACTTGTTTGTTCTGCTCCTCATGTTCGAACTTGCGTTGGCGGTAAATGCCGTAGAGCTTTAAACCGGCATAGAATACAACTGCGAAGATAATCAACCGAATGATCAATAGATTCATCCTTATTTTTCTCCCGAAATGGGGATATAAGCGTTAGGAGTATCGCGCGGCCTTTGCTAGCAGGCGGCCCTTGCGGGACAATGCGAGTAGGTCGGTGCACTTCTATTCTAAAGATTCTCAAGAGATTTTAACGCCCATGCAAGACTTAACGCTGGTAATGGCCCAACTTGATCCTCTGGTCGGGGATATTCCCGGCAACGCTGCGCGTGCCATTGAGGCCGTGCGCGAGGCACGGATCGAACATGGCGCGGATATTGTTGTCTTTCCTGAGCTTTTTTTGTCGGGCTACCCGCCGGAAGATTTGCTGCTGCGCCCTTCAATGGAAACCCGCCTGCGCGAAGCACGCGCCCTAATGGCCTCAAAGGTTGCCCGCGATGTGCTGGTAATTATCGGCTACCCCGGCGTGCGCGAAGGCCGTTGCTATAACCTGGCCGGGATTCTCTATAACGGCCAGTGGGAGGGTGAGTATGCCAAACAGTCGCTGCCTAACTACCAGGTGTTTGATGAACAGCGCTACTTTACGCCAGGCACAAAGCCGCTGGTGTATGAGCACAAAGGGGCCAGGCTTGGTTTGTTGATCTGCGAAGACTTATGGGATGGCGCGCCGGTGAGGGCAGCTAAAGAGGCGGGTGCTGAAGTGTTGGTCGCCCTGAATGCCTCGCCTTATCATCAGGATAAACCCGCTGAACGGCAGCGGTTGTTAGAACAGCACGCCCAAGACGTCAAACGGCCGATTGTGTATGTGAACACCATTGGCGGCCAGGACGAGCTGGTATTTGATGGCGGCTCGTGTTGCGTGAATGCCAGCGGGGAGCTGCAGGTGCTCGCGCCCTATTGGCAGGTGGGCTTGATGCCGGTTCAGTTTTTGCAAACCAGCGCCACGGTCTGGGAGCCGCAGCCAGGTGAGGTTGACCCTGACGTGGCACCGGAAGAAAGCCTTTACTGCGCGCTGGTTACTGGGCTGCGCGATTACGTCAATAAAAGTGGGTTTGATGGCGTGGTGTTAGGGCTTTCCGGCGGTATTGATTCAGCGCTTTCGCTAGCCATTGCCGTTGATGCGCTGGGCCCTCAGCGAGTGCAGGCGGTGATGATGCCGTACCATTACACGGCGGATATTTCCAAGCAGGACGCCGCAGAGCAAGCCAACATGCTGTGCGTACACTACGAGATCATGCCGATTGAGCCCATGGTGGAAGCCTTTATGGCTACCCTGGAGAAAACCTTTGCAGGCACCGAACGGGATACCACGGAAGAGAACCTGCAGTCGCGCTGTCGCGGTGTGCTGCTCATGGCGATCTCCAATAAAAAAGGTTTAATGGTTCTCACCACCGGTAACAAGAGCGAAATGGCGGTGGGTTACGCCACGCTGTATGGCGATATGGTGGGCGGCTTTAATGCGATTAAAGATGTGTATAAAACCTGGGTATATCGCTTGGCTCGCTGGCGTAATACTCAGTCTCCCGCTATTCCTGAGCGGGTGATTGAACGGCCACCCAGCGCTGAGCTGGCACCCGATCAGCAGGACAGCGACTCTTTGCCCGATTACGACGTGCTCGATGCGATTCTGGTTCGCTATATCGAAGGCGACATGAGCGCCGAGGCAATCATTGCCGCTGGCTTTGAGCATGAGGATGTTTATAAGGTCGTTAAGCTGGTTGACCGCTGCGAATATAAGCGCCGCCAAGCGCCGATTGGCGTGCGCGTGACCCCACGTGGCTTTGGCCGCGACCGCCGCTACCCCATTGTGAATGGCTGGCAGCCCGGCGAGTAAATCAAGCGAAGACGGCGCGGCACCGGGGGTTCCCGTGCCGCGTTTCAGTTTCAGGCGAGTTGTAGGAACAGGCTAACTGTAGGAATAAGAGCTTCAGGCTAAGACAGGCGGTGGTGCCAGGCAGGTTTTTGCCATCTCCTCGGCGCTGACCGGCCGGCAAAAGTAGTAGCCTTGGTAGGCATGGCACTGGTGTTCGCTCAAATAACGCCAGTGCTCCTGTGTTTCGACCCCTTCGGCGATAATGTTCAGGCGTAGTGCTCGCCCCATGGCAATAATGGTCTGCACAATGGCCATATCTTCCGTGTCTTGGTGTAAATCGCGCACGAAAGATTGGTCAATTTTAAGTTGATCAAGCGGCAGACGTTTCAAGTATTGCAGCGAAGAGTAGCCGGTGCCGAAATCGTCCATCGCGAAGCTAACGCCGAGCTTTTTGAGCTGGTGCATGCGTGCAATCGTCTCTTCGACCTTCCCCAGAACCGTGCTTTCGGTGAGCTCCAGTTTAAGCTTGCGAGCCGGTGCGCCGGTTTGCTCCAGCACCGCCGCCACTTCCTCGACAAATCCTGGCTGTTGAAACTGCTTGGCGCTGACATTCACCGCCAGCACTAGCTCTGCAGTGTGTGCGTCAGCTTGCCAGGCCACCAGCTGTTCGCAAGCGGCTTTGAGCACCCAGCTACCGATGGCGATAATCATGCCGCTCTCTTCGGCCAGCGGGATAAATTTACCCGGTGAAACAAAGCCGTTATGCGGGTGCTGCCAGCGGATCAGCGCTTCGGCTCCGATTGCCTGGCCGCCGTTATCAACCTGCATTTGATACACCAACACAAACTCTTCGCGTTCTATCGCCAGGCGCAAATCTCGCTCCAGCACCATGCGTTCTTCAATCTCTGCTTGAACGGCTGGGTCGTAGAAACGAATGCTGCCAGGGCCGTTTTTCTTCGCCACATGGGCGGCCGCGTTAGCGTACTGAAACAGCGCGTTAACATCCTCATCGCCTTGATGGAATAAGGCAATGCCTTGGCTTGCGCTGATGAACTCAACGTGCTCGTTAAGACAGTAAGGCTCACGCAGCGAGTGGTGAATTTTTTCGGCCAACTGTTCGGCTTTCTCTGCTGCCTGCATGTGCTCTGTGGCTAAGCCATCGATGATCACCGCGAACTCATCGCCACCTAAACGACCTAGCGTGAAGCGGTCTTCTGCCAGCTGGGTTAACCGCTCGGCAATTTGCCGCAAAATGCTATCGCCAGCGCTATGGCCGCTGCTGTCGTTAATCCGGTTAAACGCATCAACATCGATATAAATCAGCGCGCCAAAGGTCTGGGTCTGGTGGTTGGTTTCAATGGAGTGCTGTAAGTGTTCGCGCAGCAGGCGCCAGTTAGGCAAGCTGGTTAGGGTGTCGTAGTAGGCTAACTGGTGCACCTTTTTTTCAGCGTTGCGACGCTGGCGCTCGTTGTCGCGAAAGCTTAACAGTGCCTTGGCAAGCCGTTTGAAGGGGCCGCTTTGCTGGTGGCTCATGCGTTCTACCGCACTCAGCGCTGGCAAGGTTTGGTGCGGGTTGGAAAGCTCTAAAATGGCATCGCCAACCACCAGCAGGCGCTTGTTTATACGCCAGGCGGCAAACACGGCGGCGATTAACAGCAAAAACAAGATACCGAAGCTGGTGAACACACTTAACGAGAGTGAACGGCCTAAATTGTTAAATTCCAGGTCGTTACGCTCGCTGGCGCGTTGCGTAAGCCCAGTAAAGACATGCTGTGTCAGCATCACAAAGCGGGTGAAGTTGGCTTGCGCTGCACGCAAATAGCCTCTCATCTCTTCCTGGTTAAGCGTGGTCGCGTCGCTGGCCATTTGGATAAAGCGTTGATATTCCTTGAACGCTGACTGCAGCGCCACGGTGTTTTGGGGGGCTAAGTCAGCAAGAAGCGGCGACTGAGCCAGCGTATCGATACGGCTGCCAAGCGTGGTGAGCTGCTCACGGATGGTGCTTTGTTCGATGACGCGTTCCCTGTTGCTTAGCTGCCCTTGATTGGCATCGTTGAGCGCGTTGCTGACACGATGATGTAGCTCGCTGAGTTCACGCTCAAAGGTCGCCATTTGCGAAAGCGTCTGCAAGTCATCGCGCTGCATGGCGTAGCTGGCTGCCGAATGGTGTTTAAACCCATGCAGGGCAAACATCACAAGTGCCACTGTGGGCACTATGATGATTAACATGGGCAGTAAAAACACCATCAGCAGGCTTTGTGTGGGTTTCATCATCGTCTCGATCGTCGGCTAATGGCAGTGTGGTCAGTTTTTAAGCGCTTGGCGTTTAAAAACTTTCCCACTCCGGTTCAGCCTGTTGATGCTTGGCGACGGGCATGGCAGAGCTGCCAGCGGTGTATGCGCGTGCCGACATAGGCGCTGGGGCGTGATGCGGCGGTAAGTTCTGGGTGGCGCTGGGTAGGGTAGCGCTGGGTAGCTTGAAGACTTCCATGGCATGTAAAAGCGAGTGGGCGTTTTGGCGCAGGTTGTTGGCAGCCGTGGCGCTTTCTTCTACCAGAGCGGCATTTTGCTGGGTAACCTGATCCATTTCGGTCACTGCGCGGCCTACTTCTTCCACGCCGGTGCTTTGCTCTGCGCTGGCGTAACTGATTTCTTTCATAATGCTGTTCACGCGTTCGATAGCGGCCACGATCTCTTCGGTGGATTTACTCGCTTCTTCGGCGCGTTCGTTACCGTGTTTAACGCGTTCCAAGTTGCTGGAAATCAGGCTGTTAATTTCCTGCGCGGCATCGGCACTGCGCTGGGCCAACCTGCGCACTTCTTCTGCGACTACCGCGAAACCACGGCCATGTTCGCCCGCGCGGGCAGCTTCCACCGAGGCATTAAGCGCCAGAATGTTGGTTTGAAAGGCAATCGAATCAATGGTGGAGATAATGCCGGCAATTTCTTGTGAGCTTTTGTTCAGGTCGTTCATGGTGTCGACCACCTGATGCACTGCATCACCACCTTGGGTCGCGGTATGAGAGGCGCTGGACGCTTCTTTACTCGCCTGTACGGAGTTGTCTGCGTTGAGCTTAACCGTGCTGTTGAGCTGTTCCATGGCCGAGGCCGTTTCTGCCAGCGCGCTTGCCTGCTGCTCTGTGCGTGAGGAAAGGTCGTTATTGCCTTCAGCGATTTGCTCACTGTTGCTAGCCACCGCTTCTGCCGAGGCGCGAACCTGCGTCACAATCGTTTGTAGCTGACGCGCCATGGCAACCTGAGACGCCATAATGCTGCGGGTGTCGCCTTTCTTGAGCTGCCCTTGGGTCGTTAATTCACCCCGGCCAATGGCTTCTGCAAACGCTTTAACTTCGTAGGGCTCGGCACCTAGTTCACGCAATAGCTGGCGGGATAAAAACACCGCGATCAAACCGCCGATCAATAAGGCGAAGAGCGTTAGCCCTAGCATCTGCATTTGAAAGCCAGAGGCGGTGTCGCGGGCGGTTGCGGTGGTGGCGTCGTTTATTTCCTGTTGAAGGTCAATAAACTGGTTAATGCGGTTGAGCCACTCGCTGTAGGCGGGGCCTGCCTGCTCAAGCACCAGCCGTTGGGCGAGGCCATAGTTGTCTGCTTGACGGGCGCTGATAACTTGAGCAGTAATTTCCTGGGTGGCCACTGCTTGCTCGTTGATGCTGTTAATAATGCTCTGTTCTTGCGCAGTGCCAGCATATTGGCTGGTTACCTGCTGCATGCCCGTTTCAGCGGCACTATAGGCGTCTCGTAGACGTTGCATTTGGCTTTCAAGCGCACCGAGATTGCCATTTCCTGAGGTAATGACAATATCGCGAAGCACAATCGCGCGATCATGCACGCTGCCGCGCCAATCCACTGCAAAACGCTGTTTTGTGCCGTTGACATCGTGAATGGTGGTTAGGTCATGGTCAATTTTATTGACTTGGTAAATGCCTACGGCTGTTAGTAGGACTATCAACCCTAGCAGGGCTGAAAAGCCTGCGATTAGGCGGGTGCTGATCTTGGTGCCAGACATCATTAGTCGCATTGAGGCTCACCTTAGGCACCGTTTAGGTGCTTGATTATGTAAAAAAATAAACTATATATTGTTGTATAGTTTTTGTATAGAAAATAATATTTATTTGTACAGGTTGTGGCTGTATTTATTGTTTATAGCTTTATTATCAGCTTCTTATGATGTTGGTCAGATAGTATTAGGTAGACAGTATTAGGTAGGCAGAAAAAAACCACGCCGAGGCGTGGTTTAATCGTTAGATGTTGTGCAGTAGATGTTGTGCCGTAAACGTTGTACAGCTTTAAGCCGCTGGCTTGTCAGCGCTCAAGGCTGCGCGTGAAGCGTTAGTCATTTCGGCCTAGATGCTTGGGAATAAAGCGATTGCCTTGGAGCTGCTCGTGATTCGGCGCGTTCTCACGCAGTACCGCTAACACTTCGCTGGCGCGGTCATCCATGGCGAGGCCTTGATAACCTTCCACCATGGTGGCGAGTGCATCACGGGTGGCGCTGGATTCAGGGTAGTTTTCGATGACCCAGCGGCCACGCTCAACGGCGGCCAAATAGGCACCACGGCGCAAATAGTAATCGGCAACGTGTAGCTCATGGCGGGCCATTAGCTCGCGCAGGTAAACGATACGCTGTTGAGCATCGGCGGCGTAATCACTTTGCGGGTAACGCTGAATCAGCTCGCGGAAGTCGTTGTAGGCATCCCGTGAAGCACCTAGATCACGCTTTGAGATATCAATCAGGCGCAAACGTTCTAGGCTGAAACGGCCTGCTTGCCACGCAGAAAGGCCGCGCAAGTAGTAGGCGTAATCAACCTGGGGGTGGTCGGGGTGAAGGCGAATAAAGCGGCTGGCCGCAGCGCGAGCCTCTTCCCAATTGCTGTTTTCATAATAGGCATAGATCAACTCAATCTGTGCCTGTTCGGCGTGGGCACCAAACGGATAGCGGGTATCCAGCGCTTCTAAGCGCTCTATCGCAATGGGGTAGCGGTTACTGTCTAGGGCCGTGCGGGCAAGTTCGTAGAGTTCACGCTCTTGTACCCCAGCAAATTCATCTGCCTCTTCTTCTTCGCTGGTGTCATTGCTCGCGCAGCCCGCTAAAAGGGCAAGGCTTAGGGCTAAAGCGCCAAAGCGGGTAGCAGCTGAAAAAACGCGCATCATCATCCTCGTTGCAAACAAGCCTCACTCACCAAAAAGCGGCGATGGCCATAAGTAGAAATGGTAGAATAGGTCGCAGTTTGCCCACTATAAAACACCTCGGCTTAAAACGCAGGCTTAGCGACGTTTCATCGGGTGTCGTTAAAGGCTGTCGTTAAAGCGAGCGGCTAGGTGGTTTTGCGTCTTTCAAGCGTTTTTTATGTCTCAAGTAGGCTTTTTATGTCCCGAATAGCTTTTTCATGTCCCGAATAGGTTTTCTATGTCCCGAATAGTTGAAGACACGCAGCGCGTACCCGCCACGTTAGCCGGTGCGCGATTAGACCAAGCAGCGGCGGAGTTGTTCAGCGATTATTCCCGCGAGCGCTTAAAAGCGTGGATTAACGCCGGAGAATTAACCGTGGATGGCGCTCACGCCAAGCCAAAAGCCAAGCTGCATGGCCATGAAGTGTTAGCGCTAAAGGCGACAATTGAAGACGATACGCGTTTTGAAGCGCAGGATATTGCGCTGGATATCGTCTATGAAGATGAAACGCTGATGGTGATTAATAAAGCCGCTGGCATGGTTGTGCATCCTGCCGCGGGCAACCCAGATGGCACGCTGCTAAATGCGTTGCTGCATCACCACCCGGCGATTGCCGAAGTGCCCCGTGCAGGCATCGTTCACCGCTTGGATAAAGACACCACCGGGTTAATGATGGTGGCGAAAACGCTGCCCGCGCAAACTGCGCTGGTAGCGCAGATGCAGGCGCGCAGCGTGTCGCGCCAGTACGATGCGGTGGTGATTGGTAAGCCGGTGTCCGGTAGTACCATTGATGCGCCCATTGGCCGCCATCCAAAAGACCGGAAACGCCAAGCGGTGACCACAGCAGGCAAGCCAGCTATCACGCATTTTCGTGTGGTTGAGCGCTTTCGTGCGCATACTCATGTTCGCTGTAAGTTGGAAACCGGGCGCACCCACCAAATTCGGGTGCATATGGCCCATGCTCGCTACCCGTTAATTGGTGATCCGCTGTATGGCGGTCGTGCCAAGCTGCCGCCAGGCGCTGCGGAGCCGTTGAAAGAGATTCTGCGAGAATTTCCCCGCCAGGCGTTGCACGCACGTAAATTGATTTTCCAGCATCCGCTGAGTGGCGAAACATTAACCTTTCGCGCCGACCTTCCGGATGATTTATTAATGCTGCTGGATTACCTGCGCGAAGATAATGAGACCATGCGATGAGCGATGCCATTGATTTGCGGCCGACGCTGTTAGTGCCGGACTGGCCGGCACCGGCTAACGTGCGTGCCTTTGTGACCACCCGTGAATCCGGCCCTAGCCAGGGGGATTTTGCGGCGTTTAACCCGGCGTCTCATGTGGGTGATAACGCCGACCACGTAGCGCTGTGCCGTCGTTTGTTGCAAAAAGAGATCGGCGACGAGCGGCCTTTGCTGTGGCTCAATCAAACCCATGGCGCGCGCGTGCAGCAGGTTTATCAACCGGAAGCGCCTGGCGTTGAACTGCCTGACGCCGATGCGGCGATAGCCACCTCCAACGAATACGCCTGTGTGGTACTCACCGCCGATTGCCTGCCGGTGATGTTTTGCAACCGGGCGGGCACCCAGGTGGCCGTTGCCCATGCTGGCTGGCGCGGTTTAGCGGGCGGCGTGCTGGAAGCGACGGTTGCCGCTATGAATACTGACCCAGACGACATTTTGGTCTGGCTGGGGCCGGCGATTTCTAACGCGCAGTTTGAAGTGGGTTCTGAAGTCTACGGTGCCTTTGTGGCGGTTGATCCCGATACCGCAGAGGCCTTTGACCACAGCCCTTATCGGCTTGGCCACTACATGGCGGATCTTTATCGGCTGGCGCGCTTTCGGTTAGAAGCGCTGGGCGTTCATCACATCAGCGGCGGCCATTTCTGCACCGCCTGCGAATCGCGTTTTTACTCCTACCGTCGTGATGGGGGAAAGACCGGGCGAATGGCCAGTGTGATCTGGATCAACTAAGTGGGATGCTCGCTCTTGAAAAGTGCTTAACTGGCACCATTTAACTTGTCAAGCTAATAGTTATTTAGCACGTTTAACGACAGGTTATCGGGTCACGCAGTGCGTCCAAACGCACGGCACCCCCAGGAGGACTTCCATGCGTTTTGATAAATTTACCGCCAAGCTCCAGAGCGCGATTGCCGAAGCGCAATCACTGGCCGTTGGTCGCGGGCATAACCAGCTTGATCCTGCGCACTTACTGCTTGCCCTGCTCGACACCAAAGACACCGGTATTAAAGCCCTGATTGAAAAAGCTGAGGGCAGCCCTTCGCGCCTGCGCGACGGTTTAATGCAGCAGTTGGACAACTTACCCAAGGTGGGGCAATTCGACGGCGAAGTGCAGCCATCGCGGGATTTTATCAAGCTTTTCAACTTAACCGATCGTGAAGCGCAAAAGCGCGGCGACCAGTTTATTGCTTCTGAGCTAGTGCTGCTGGCGGCGCTAGAAATGAACAGCGCCATTACCAAGCTGCTTAAAGAAGCCGGCATTAACCGCAAATCTCTTGAAGCCGCCATTAACAGCCTGCGCGGCGGTGCCACCGTGGACGACGCTAACGCGGAAGACCAGCGTGAAGCGCTCAACAAATACACTATGGACCTTACCCAGCGCGCGCTGGATGGCAAGCTCGACCCGGTGATCGGTCGCGATGATGAAATTCGCCGCACTATTCAAGTGTTGCAGCGGCGTACCAAAAACAACCCGGTATTAATCGGCGAGCCAGGCGTGGGTAAAACCGCCATTGTCGAAGGGTTGGCTCAGCGTATTGTGAACGGCGAAGTGCCGGAAGGCTTAAAAGATAAGCGCGTGCTCTCGCTGGATATGGGCTCGCTGCTGGCGGGTGCCAAGTTTCGCGGTGAGTTTGAAGAGCGCTTGAAAGCCGTGCTCAAGGAGCTCTCCCAGGAAGAAGGGCGGGTGATTCTGTTTATTGACGAGCTGCACACCATGGTCGGCGCGGGTAAAGCCGAAGGCGCGATGGATGCGGGCAATATGCTCAAGCCCGCCCTGGCTCGCGGTGAGCTGCACTGCGTGGGCGCGACCACGCTGGATGAATACCGCAAGTACATCGAGAAAGATGCCGCGCTAGAGCGCCGCTTCCAGAAAGTGTTGGTGGATGAGCCTTCCGAAGAGGACACCGTGGCGATTCTGCGCGGCCTGAAAGAGCGCTACGAAGTTCACCACGGGGTAGATATTACCGATTCGGCGATCATCGCCGCGGCCAAGCTTTCTACCCGCTATATCACAGACCGCCAGTTACCCGACAAAGCAATTGACCTGATTGACGAAGCCGCTTCGCGTATTCGCATGGAGCTAGACTCCAAGCCAGAGGCGATGGATCGCCTTGATCGCCGCCTGATCCAGCTCAAAATGGAGCGGGAAGCGCTCAAGAAAGAGACCGATGACGCATCTAAAAAGCGCCTTGATGCGCTCAATAATCAAATTCATGAGCTAGAGCGCGAATACGCTGACCTGGATGAAATCTGGAAAGCTGAGAAAGCCAGTATTCAGGGGGCGGCGCAGTTTAAGGCCGATTTAGAGCAGGCCCGCCTTGACCTAGAGCAGGCCCGCCGCCAGGGCGACTTGGGGCGGATGTCGGAAATTCAGTACGGCAAGATTCCGGCGCTGGAAAAGAAAATTGCTGAAAGCGGTGAAGGCGAAGCGGATACCTCTAGCCATCAGCTGCTGCGCTCTAACGTCACTGAAGAGGAAATCGCCGAGGTGGTCTCACGCTGGACGGGCATTCCAGTTTCCAAGATGCTCGAAGGCGAGCGTGACAAGCTGCTGCGCATGGAAGAGGCGCTGCACCAGCGGGTCATTGGCCAGCATGAAGCCGTTGAGGCAGTGGCGAATGCGGTACGCCGCTCGCGGGCAGGGCTTTCTGACCCTAACCGCCCTAACGGCTCGTTTCTGTTTCTCGGCCCCACCGGGGTGGGTAAAACCGAGCTGTGTAAATCACTGGCTAACTTCTTGTTCGATACCGAAGAGTCGATGGTGCGTATCGATATGTCCGAGTTTATGGAGAAGCACTCCGTGGCTCGCTTGATTGGTGCGCCCCCAGGCTACGTCGGCTATGAAGAGGGCGGTTATTTAACCGAAGCCGTGCGCCGCAAGCCCTATTCGGTGCTGCTGCTGGATGAAGTCGAAAAAGCTCACCCGGATGTGTTCAACATTCTGCTTCAGGTGTTGGAAGATGGCCGCTTAACCGACGGCCAGGGGCGCACGGTCGATTTTCGCAATACCGTGATCGTGATGACCTCCAATATGGGCTCGGATATTATTCAGCGCATGGGCGGTGATCCTAGTGGTGATGAAGGTCAGGATTACGAAATAATGAAAAACATGGTCATGGAGGTGGTGGGTAATCACTTCCGGCCTGAGCTCATCAACCGCATTGACGAAGTGGTGGTGTTCCACGCACTCGGCCAAGAGCAAATTCAGGCCATTGCCGGTATTCAGCTGGAGCGCTTGAAAGTACGCCTTGCTGAACATGACCTGAAACTTGAGGTCAGCCCCGAAGCCATGGCGCAGTTAGCGGTAGTGGGTTTCGACCCTGTGTATGGTGCGCGGCCACTCAAGCGGGCGATTCAAAGCCGTATTGAGAACCCGTTGGCGCAAGACCTGCTGGCGGGCAAGTTTGCCCCTGGTGATACCATCCACATCAACGCCGAAGAAGGTAAGCTGGTCTTCACCTCATAAGTTGATTTTGCGTTATTAACGCCGTTTAAAAGCCCCGCTGGCATTCACCAGCGGGGCTTTTTATTAGGCACTTTTGCGACCTTTGGCGGGCGAGACTCGATAGGAGGTTGACAGGCTGCCGGCGCTAATGGAATCTTATCGGTTCCTGATTTGCGGGCGCGGACTCAACGGGCAACCCCTAATCCCCGCGCGAAGGGTAGGCAAACGCCTTTACCCGCCGAAGGACTTCCGGGTTTAGGCTAACCGCCTGACCTGGCCAACGCCCCGACACGGCGATCCGTCGTGATGAGAGTGCAGGCCCTAACCGGGCCATATGCCAGGGTTTGGCATCAGGTGCCGGCAAGGGCCGGCAGCGGCATACCGTCGCACTCGACACCGCAGGATGTCCTGCGGATCGCACTCGAGACCTCCAGGGGAGAAATACAGTGGAACTGCTTTCCGGCGCAGATATGATCGCCCGCTTTTTACAAGATGAGGGCGTTGAATATATTTATGGTTATCCCGGCGGCGCAGCGCTGCATATTTACGATGCGTTGTTCCGTCAGGACAAAGTGAAGCACATTCTGGTGCGTCACGAACAGGCGGCCACCCATGCGGCCGACGGCTATGCGCGTGCTTCCGGCAAGCCTGGAACCGTGCTGGTGACCTCAGGCCCCGGTGCCACCAATGCGGTTACCGGTATCGCGACCGCCTATATGGATTCTATTCCGATGGTGGTGCTGTGCGGGCAGGTAATGAGCCACCTGATTGGCGAAGACGCCTTCCAGGAAACCGATATCATCGGCGTCACGCGCCCGATCGTTAAGCATAGCTTCTCGATCCGCCACCCGTCTGAAATCCCGGAAGTGCTCAAAAAGGCCTATTATCTGGCCGCTACCGGTCGTCCTGGCCCCGTGCTGGTTGATATACCCAAAGATATGACCGCCCCCACCGAGCGCTACGAGTACGTCTACCCGAAAAAGGTCAAGATGCGCTCGTACAACCCGGTGACCCGCGGCCATACCGGGCAGATCAAAAAAGCCGTTGAGATGATTCTCAAGGCCAAACGCCCGGTGTTCTATACCGGCGGCGGCGTGGTAACGGGCAAGGCCAGCGAAGGGCTGACCGACTTGGTCAAACAGCTGGGCTACCCAATTACCACCACGCTGATGGGCATTGGCGCTTACCCGCAAAGCGACCGGCAGTGCTTGGGCTGGCTGGGCATGCACGGCTCTTATGAATCCAATATGGCCATGCATCACGCTGATTTGATTATTGCCATCGGTGCCCGCTTTGACGACCGCGTCACCAATAGCACGTCGAAGTTCTGCCCAACGGCCAAAATCATTCACGTGGATGTTGACCCAAGCTCGATCTCTAAAACGGTGCGTGCGGATGTGCCGATTGTGGGGCCGGCCTCCAGCGTCATTAATGAAATGATCAGTTTGGTGCAGGGGCATAGCATTACTCACCCTGAAGCACTCGCTGAATGGTGGCAGAAGATTGATGGCTGGCGCGCTGAGCGTGAAGGCAAGCTTTATGAGCCTTCCGCGCCTGGTGAAGTGCTCAAGCCCCAGGAAGTCATTGAAGCGCTCTGCCGGGTTACTCGCGGTGAAGCGTTCGTGACAACCGATGTTGGCCAGCACCAGATGTTCGCGGCCCAGTACTACAAGTTCGATAAACCCAACCGACTGATTACTTCGGGTGGTTTGGGCACGATGGGCTTTGGTTTCCCGGCCGCGATGGGGATTAAACAGAACTTCCCGGATGACGACGTGGTGTGCGTTACCGGTGAAGGCAGCTTCCAGATGATGATGCAAGAGCTCTCTACCTGTAAGCAGTACGGCGTAGGCGTCAAAATTGTTAACCTCAACAACGCATCGTTGGGTATGGTTCGCCAGTGGCAGGACTTGAACTATAAGTCGCGCCATGCGCATTCCTATATGGAATCGCTGCCAGACTTCCACATGCTCATTGAGGCTTACGGGTTTACCGCCATTACCGTGAACACCCTTGATGAGCTGGAGCCAGCGCTAGAGCGGGCCTTTGCCAACAAGCATGAGCTGGTGTTTCTTGACGTGAAGGTCGACCCCTTTGAGCACGTCTATCCGATGCAGGTGCCGTTAGGTGCCATGCGCGACATGCTGCTGTCTAAAACGGAGCGTACCTGATGCGTCATATCATCTCGATTCTGTTAGAAAACGAACCGGGTGCGCTGTCACGTGTAGTCGGGCTGTTCTCCCAGCGTAACTTCAACATTGAAACGCTTAACGTCGCACCCACTGAAGACCCGTCGCTGTCGCGTTTAACGGTGACCACCGTGGGTGATGACCGGGTGATTGAGCAGATCACCAAGCACCTCAATAAGCTGATCGATGTGGTGAAGCTGGTGGATCTCACCGAAGGCAACCATATCGAGCGTGAATTGATGCTGGTGAAGGTGAAAGCGCTAGGTGCTGCTCGCGATGAAGTAAAGCGCACGGTGGATATCTTCCGTGCGCAGATCGTCGACGTGACGCCAAGCCTGTATACGGTGCAGATTACCGGTGATGCGGGCAAGCTAGATGCCTTCCTGCAAGCCATGGCACCGGTGGGCATTCTTGAGGTCGCTCGTACTGGGGTCTCGGGTATTGCGCGGGGCGATAAGGTCTTGTCACTGTAGGCATGCCAGCCACGTTAGGCCTTAAAAGCGCTAAGCACTTGCCGTTGAACAAGAACGCCGCCCCAGCCGGGGCGGCGTCTTTTTATGGGGGCTAACTGATAGGAGCTAACGCTCGCTGACAGTGGCCCACAGTGCTTCAATCATGGGGTTTTTCAAGCGTCGGTTGAGCACGCACAGCCCTACATCGTAATGCGGCAGCTCAGGTTTTACGTTGAGCACCTGCACGCGCCTAGCAAGGGGGCTATTATCCAGCACGATTTTTGGCACGACGCCCACCCCAAAGCCTAGCCCTACCATGCTGACAATCGCTTCATGCCCCGCCACTTGGGCATAAATACGGGGCGTAATGCCGAGTGCTTTGAACCAGGTGTCTGCGTATTCACGGGATAGGCCGGCTTCAGAAAGAATCATGGGCACCCTTTGCCATTGCTGGGCGGTAGAGCTTTGCGGGGAAGCTGGCAACCAATCCACTGTATCGGTAGGGGCAATAAACAGCAGCGGTGATCGGGTGAGTGATTTAAACGTGAGCGCGGCAGGGGGCACGCGAGGGCGTGGAGTAATCGCCATATCATCGCTGCCCGCTAGCACGCGAGCCATGGATTCCGCCGGGTCACCGGTGTGCAGCTTTAGCTCAATACCCGGATGCTGGGTACGAAAATCACTTAACAGCTCATATAAAAAGCTATAGCTGGCGGTGACCGAGCAGTAAATGCTGATTTCACCCGTAAGCTGGGTGGCAGTAGTGGCTAAGGTGCGTTTTAACGTTCCCCACTGTTCTAGCGTTTCGCGGGTGTAGCGCTGAAAGATGACGCCTTGTGCGGTCAGCGTCACGTGGCGGCTATCGCGTTCAAACAGCGTGGTGGCAAGCTCGTTTTCTAACTGTTGAATCGAGCGGCTCAGGGTTGATGGGCTGATATGACACAGCTCGCTGGCACGGCCAAAGTGGAGTACTTCGGAGAGCGTGTTGAAGTGCTTTAGCAGTCGAAAATCCATATCACGTCCATTGTTGCTATATGTGAAATGTTATATTGCAAATATAGCGTTTTACGCAATAGATTGCTTGGCGTAGAGTAGGCTCAACGCTGAAACGGTTTTTAAAAACTGTTTTTAAAAACAGTTTTAAAAACAGCTCGATAACCTTCGATAACGCTATTGTATTGTGGAGCCTTACCATGCACGTTTTTTACGATAAAGATTGCGACCTTTCCCTTATTCAAGCCAAAAAAGTAACTATCGTTGGCTACGGCTCGCAAGGCCACGCCCATGCCAACAACCTGAAAGAATCAGGTGTTGACGTTACTGTAGCGCTTCGCGAGGGTTCCTCTTCTGCTGCTAAAGCACAAGCCGCCGGCCTGAAAGTGGCTTCTGTTGCTGACGCCTGTAAAACCGCTGATGTGGTCATGCTGCTGGCACCAGATGAAAACCAGAAAGCGATTTATGAGCAGGAAGTTGAGCCGAACCTGAAAGAAGGCGCTACTCTGGCCTTCGCTCACGGCTTCAACATTCACTACAACCAGATTGAGCCGCGTAAAGACCTCGACGTGATCATGATCGCGCCGAAAGCGCCGGGTCACACGGTTCGTTCTGAGTTTGTTAAAGGCGGTGGTATTCCTGACCTTATCGCTATTCACCAGGATGCTTCCGGCAGCGCCAAAGAGCTTGCGCTTTCTTATGCTGCAGGCGTTGGCGGTGGCCGCAGCGGTATCATCGAAACCACGTTTAAAGACGAAACAGAAACCGATCTATTCGGTGAGCAAGCGGTACTGTGCGGTGGCGCGGTTGAGCTGGTAAAAGCCGGTTTTGAAACGCTGACCGAAGCGGGCTATGCGCCGGAAATGGCTTACTTTGAGTGCCTGCACGAACTCAAGCTGATTGTTGACCTGATGTATGAAGGCGGCATCGCTAACATGAACTACTCCATCTCTAACAACGCAGAGTATGGTGAGTACGTAACCGGCCCTGAGGTGATCAACGATGAGTCGCGCGCCGCTATGCGCAACGCACTCAAGCGTATCCAGACCGGTGAATACGCGAAGATGTTCATCCAGGAAGGCAACACTAACTACCCATCCATGACCGCGCGTCGTCGTTTGAACGCTGAGCACGAGATTGAGCAGGTAGGTGCCAAACTGCGCGGTATGATGCCGTGGATTGCTGCTAATCAGCTGGTTGATAAAACCAAAAACTAGTCGCAATAAACGCTTAACCCACTGGGGTTAGCTAACGGGGTGCGCATTGGCGCGCCCCGTTTTGTTTGCCGGTAAGCGCCCATAAATCGGCACCTACAGCCACGCCCTGAAATTGCCCACACTGATTTCCTCATAAACACCAGGAGGAATCAGCATGACACACATCGAAC
>LDZP01000176.1_pt1 | contig 42414 bp, 46 predicted proteins | sample 615351 | NCBI WGS metagenome assembly LDZP01 (sample SAMN03408296, study PRJNA278302) | terrestrial metagenome | isolation source: oil reservoir sample I1 | place: USA: Alaska, North Slope, Ivishak formation | collected 2013
CCAGACGGTCGCAAGACCGGCTGGGGTGCTAGTTAAGCCCTCCAGCGCCGATGGTACTGCTTTCGCGGGAGAGTAGGTCGCTGCCGGTAAAATTTTATACATATTTAAAAGAGGTAGTCTGTTTTTAAAATGGGCTACCTCTTTTCTGTTTTTATCTCTGAAATTGGTAGTCAAAATTACCAGCCGCTTTTGTTCATCGGGGCTTGAAGCGGCAGGGATTCCCACCGCTTCAAGCCCCTTTTTTCTTATAAAATCGACTCCCATCTGAGTATCTACTGGTGTACCAGCGATGACACCGATAGTTTTATCAGATCCTGACAATAAAATCACCTCCTGCTTAAAAGGCGGGTACGACAGCACCTTTATATGTTTCCTCAATGAATTTTTTAACTTCTGGAGAATTTAAGGCTTCGGCTAACTTCTTAAGTTCAGGCCTAGATTCATCGCCTTTGCGGACCACCAGTACATTGACATAAGGGGAATTTGCTGATTCGATAAAGAGAGCATCCTTAGTGGGTATAAGTCCAGCTTCCAAGGCGTAGTTGGTGTTTATTACCGCTGCGTCTACATCTGACAGTACCCTTGGCAGAGTAGCGGCTTCCAGCTCGGAAATCTTAATTTTTTTAGGATTTTCGACAATGTCATTTACTGTTGCTTTAATACCTGCATCTGGTTTTAATTTTATTACTCCAGCTGATTGCAGCAGTAGCAAAGCTCTTCCGCCATTGGTAGCGTCGTTGGGTATGGCAATGGTAGCGCCTTCTTTTAACTCACTGAGGTTTTTGATTTTTTGGGAGTATATACCCATGGGTTCGATATGAACTTTAGCAATATATGTTAAATCAAGATTATGCTCCTTTGAGAAATCTTCAAGATAAGGGATGTGCTGGAAATAGTTAGCATCTAATTCTTTTTCAGCTAGCTTTAGGTTGGGTTGCACGTAATCTGTGAACTCTACAATCTCTAGAGTAATTCCCTCTTTTTCGAGGAGGGGTTTTACGACGTTTAAAATTTGGGCGTGGGGCACTGGAGTAGCTCCTACTTTGATGGTTGTTTTTGATACGCCCTGGTTTTGGGTTTGTTTGTCGGAAGTGGGTCCTTGTTTTGTTCCGCATCCCGCAATAAAAATTGTTAGAAGGCTCAGTAATAAAAGTGTAGTTAAGAACTTTTTCACATCAATCTCCTCCTTTTTTAAAAAAGTAAAATTTACCGATTTTTTGACAGCTGTTTTACTAGTACATCTCCTATGAGTTGAATTAGCTGTACCATAGCTACCAAAATTGCTACGGTATAAAGCATAATGTCGAGCATAAATCGCTGATATCCATATCTTACTGCTAAATCTCCTAGCCCACCACCTCCTATAACACCTGCCATGGCAGAATATCCCACTAAATTTATAGTAGTTATGGTAATCCCTGCGGCTATTGAAGGTAGAGCCTCGGGGACTAGCACCTTGGTTATGATTTGAAGGGGTGAAGCTCCCATAGACTGGGCTGCTTCAATGACACCGTGGTCTACCTCTCTTAATGCTGTTTCGGTAAGCCTTCCCATAAAGGGAATAGCCGCTACCGAAAGGGGAACAATCGCTGCGGTGGTCCCTATAGCTTTCCCTACAAGCAATCGTGTAAAAGGTATAAGCACGATTAAAAGTATTACAAAAGGCACAGAGCGAAAAATATTTACAATAGTGCCTAGTATTTTGTTTAAAAGTTCGTTTTGCAGTATCTGATTCCTGTCGGTTACCATCAGCAGGATTCCGAGGGGTACCCCGAAAATCGTTGCTATGAACGTTGACACCGCCACCATGTAAATAGTTTGCCATGTGGCAACCAGCAACAAGTTTATAGTTTCAGACATTTTCAATCACCTCCACGTCGAGTCCCAAATCTTTTAGATATTTTAAAGCAGCGTCTGTTTCACCGTTTTTGCCTCTTAGCTCAACTATAAGAGTACCGTAGGGCATACCCTGGATGTGGTCAATGTTTCCATAGAGAATATTGGTGACAACATCAAATTTTCTTATAATGTTTGATATGACAGGTTCTGTTGTAATTTCGCCGAAAAAGGCAATTTTAATAATTTTGCCTTCCAAGTGTTCGTGGGACAAGTTTTCAATCCTATCTTTTAATTCCTTAGGTATTTCTGATAAAGTTACAGATTTCAAAAAATTTCGTGCGGTTTCTGTTTGAGGTTTTTTAAATACTTCAATAAGAGGTCCCTGTTCTACCACACGACTTTTTTCAATAACTGCTACTTTATTGCAAATTTGTTTAATGACATTCATTTCATGAGTTATGAGAACTATGGTGATTCCCAGCTCCCTATTTATATCTTTTAAAAGATTTAAAATAGAAAGAGTTGTTTCTGGATCCAGCGCTGAAGTAGGTTCGTCACAAAGAAGAACTTTCGGATCATTAGCCAGGGCTCGTGCTATGCCTACCCGCTGTTTTTGACCGCCTGAAAGCTGAGAAGGATAGTTGTCGGCCTTGTCGGAAAGCCCCACGAGCTCTAAAAGATTTTCTACTTTTTTATCGATTGTCCTTTTGTCCAGCCCGGCAATCTCCAAAGGAAAAGCCACATTGCCTCTGACAGTTCTGGATGATAACAGATTAAAATGCTGGAATATCATGCCTATTTTTTTTCGCATTTCTTTTAATTCAGAGGGAGAAAGCCGAGTCATTTCAACACCATCTATCTCAATTGAACCGAAAGTTGGCTTTTCGAGCATATTTATGCAGCGCAGGAGAGTACTCTTTCCAGCACCGCTCAGACCTATAATTCCAAAAATATCGCCTTTTTCTATGTTGAGGTTGACGTCTTCCAAAGCCCTAACATTTCCTGAAGCTGAATGATAAACTTTTGTAAGATTTCTAATATAGATCAAAGAAAAACCTCCTTTCCCAAAATAAAAATAAAAAATCCTCTTCTGACAGTACGAAGAGGTTTTTAAATCCTCTTATCTGCCAGAACTCAACGTTCTGCAGGAATTAGCACCGTGCAGCCGCATGTTTAAAACTTTCGGCCACCGGTTGCCGGGTTTCATCGGGCCAGTCCCTCCACCTGCTCTCGATAAGAGTTTTTATATTATTATTCACTTTAAACAATTTAATTAGAATATTAGCATTGTCCTGGACTTTTGTCAATAGGTCAAAAAATCATGGTGTAAGTGCAAATTTTTGTAAAAAACAAAAATCAAAGAAAGAGATTGCCTCTTATGAACGATAATCTGAATAGCATTATACTACGATTTGAATTAGATTTCAATAATGATATAATGGAAATATTTAGACATATGCCAGAAGAATAAATTGTGAAAAAGAAAGTAGCAGTAGACCATTAGGATGGACTTTTTTTTGTTTTTGTTTGTTATAATTTTAATAAGCACAACAAAAATTCCAATACAATTATTTCCAAGGAAATAGGCAAAGGAGGAGTAACATGAGGACATTTATTGGGATCGAGTTAGGTGAAAAAGCTACAGATGAATTATCGAGATTTCAGGAGGTACTGAAAAATTATACGATAAAAGGAAGATGGACTCATAAAGATAATTTCCATATAACTTTAAAGTTTTTAGGAGAAATCGAGGCGGAAAGCATAACCGAAATAGAAGATGCTGTTAAAGTTGCTGCAAAAAGTATTAACCCCTTTTATATAAAATTTGATAAAGTAGGTTTTTTTAAAGGTAATAAAGACATGAGAGTATTGTGGGTAGGTACAGAAGAAAATCCTTTTCTTAATAAATTGCATGACAATATAGATGAGGAATTGCATAAAATTGGATTTAAAAAAGATGAGAGAAAATTTACTTCCCACATTACCATTGCCAGAGATATACGTTTAAACATTGGAATAGAAGAAGTAAATAATCTTTTTGAAAAACAAAAGAAAAATGATATTTTGGTCGATACAGTTTTTTTGTATGAGAGTGTTATACAAGAAAATAGAAGAAAATATATTCCTATATTTAGTGTGCCTTTAAGATAAGAAGTAAGATGCCTAAAAAGCATCTTACTCTGGATTTACATAAAGGGTTTTTTGGTTTGTGTATATTACAAAGCCCGGTTTTGCACCAGAAGGTTTTTTTACATATTTTTTTAAGGTATAATCAACAGGTACATTTGAAGAATTTTTCGCTTTGCTATATTTGGCGGCTAATTTTGCAGCTTCAATAAGAGTTGTTTCAGGCACAGATTTGTTATTTGTCTTTATTATGACGTGGGACCCTGGTATGTCTTTTGTGTGAAGCCATATATCGTTAGGATTTGCGAATTTTAACGTTAGATAATCGTTTTGAGTGTTGTTTTTCCCTATATATATGTCGAAACCGTCTGAAGATACTACATGTAACGGTTGAGAAAGAGTTTGCCGTGATATTTTTTTCTTTTGCTGCTTATGTATATACCCTTGTTCAGACAGTTCATTTTTTATTTCCTCTATTTCTGATGGTAATGTACAATTTTCCAAGTTCACTAGTTGACCTTCTAAATAAGTTATTTCCTCAAGAGTATCGGATATTTGTTTTTCTATTATTTTATTGGCATTTTTTAACTTGCTGTATTTTTTAAAGTATCTTTGTGCATTTTCTGAAGGGGAATATTTTTTGTCAATGGGTATTTCAATTTCTTCACCAGTGTAATAGTTTATGGTTTTGAAGCTTTCCATTCCTTTTTTTAACAAATGCATATTTGCTGTTATAAGTTCGCCGTAAAGTCTAAAAGTGTCAGCATTTTTTGCTTCGTTTAATTCTTGTTGAAGTTTATCTAATTTGTTATAAAGTTTTTCTAAATTGTTGTTGATGATTTTTCTTAAATCCGAGGACCTTACTTGCAAATTTACTATATTTGCTTTTTCACTGAAAAATTTACAAGCAGCTTTGTTCACTGTAGGGAAAAAAGTTTTTGTAATATATTGAGATAAATCAATACAAGAAAAGTCAATTACTTCATTTTCCTGAAAGGCAATGCAAGGTTTTAAATTTAAGCTTAAAACATCTTCATATATTTTTTTTATGTTTTGATATAGATTTTCAATTTGCTCATCTTCTATTGATTCTACAAATCTGTCAGATATATTACATCTAAAAGTAACTTCTCTTGCCAAAGTGGGGCTAAATCCTTGTAAAATATCTACTAAGGTTTTTTCAATTTTTTTTGACTTGTAGTTATTAACAGCTTCTTTAAAAGAAGGTAGCGAGAGATTATTTATATTTAACTTTTCCTGCAGTGGTGGGTAGACATATTGCCTCCCAGGTAGTACTTCTCTTACTTTACTCATATCGGAATATACTCTTTTTATGCTATCTATTATCGTTTGAGTAGCTTTGTCAATTAATATGATATTGCTGTGTCTTCCCATTATTTCAATAATTAGAGTTTTAATTGTTTGATTTTCTAATTCGTCTTTTGTTTCTATGTCGATTTTTACTATTCTGTCAAATTCTACTTGTTTTATATCTATTATCCTGCCGCTTTGAAGAAATTTTCTCAATAGCATGCAAAACATTGGAGGCTCAGCAGGATTTTCTTTATTTTCTTCTGCAAGATATATTCTTGGATAATTTGCATTAGCAGACAATAGCAGTTTATAGTTTTTACCTTTATTTCGTATTATAAAGATTAATTCTTCTTTTTCAGGTTGATATATTTTATCAATTCTTCCACCAATAATTTCTTCTTTTAGTTCTTTTGTTATTGCATGTAAAGTTATACCGTCCAAAGCCATAGTTATAACCTCCAGATTTTATTGTATATAAAAAGTATACCATGAAATCGAAGGGTTTAATAGTGAAAAATTGATTGTGTTGATTTTAGTTGTAACATTTGTTACAATAAAACAAGATGTAAAAATAGGAATTAAAGTTTAATTGCCATAAGTAGAAAATTGAAAAGCAAGAGAAAGAAAGATAGAGGAGGTGGAAAGTTGAAGTGGTTACTTTTTGTGTATAAGGTCCCAAGTGATTCGTCAACAGCTAGGGTTACTATATGGAGAAGAATAAAAAAAATTGGCGCTTTGTATTTACAACAGTCTGTATGTATTGTGCCTTACATGGAAAGGTTTTTAAAAGAAATAGAGAAGCTAAAGGATGAAATTAAAGGCTTTGGAGGAGATTTTAAAGCCTTTGAAGTAGTGGCCCTTGATGAAGAAATAGAGAAGGATGTGATAGAACAATTTAATCATCAAAGGAGGGAAGAATATAGTGAAATAAAGGAACAATGTGAAGAGTTTTTTAAAGAGATTGAAAAAGAGATAGCAAGAAAAAATTTTACTTTTGCAGAATTAGAGGAAAATGAAGATGAGTTGAATAAGTTATATAAGTGGTTTGAAAAAGTAGCCCAAAGAGATGTGTTTGAGTGTGAAATGAAAAAAGAGGTTAAGGATTTATTAGAAAAAGCCAGTCGAGACTTTGAATATTTTGCTTCATTGGTTTATGAAAATAATAAAGAGTGAAGGGAGGCATTTTAATTGTTAAATGTAATTATTTTGGGGTTGACAAGTCTTCTTACAGATATATCTACTGAAATGGTATATCCTTTGATTCCACTTTTTCTCACCTCTCAACTGGGGGCAAGCCCGGCAATAGTGGGTATCATTGAAGGTTTTGCAGAAAGTTTAGCTAGCATACTTAAAGTTTTTTCAGGGTACATATCTGATAAAGTAGGTAAAAGAAAACCTTTAGCTATAGCTGGATATTCTTTTTCCACTATAGGAAAAATGTTTTTGTATTTTGCTACTTCATGGGGATGGGTGTTTTTAGGTAGAACTAGTGACAGATTTGGAAAAGGAATACGAACAGCCCCGAGAGATGCTTTAATTGCTGAAGCTGTAGATAAAGATAAGATCGGAAGAGCATATGGACTTCATAGAGCATTGGATACCTTAGGGGCAACGATTGGAATTGCTTTAGCCTATTATTTTTTGACTTCTTACAAAGGGAATTATAAGGCGGTTTTTATGTATTCTTTAATACCAGCTTTTTTAGGAGTTTTTGTGCTGTTTTTTGCTAAGGAAAGCAAAGTAACAAATCAACTTTCAAAAAAGCTTTCATTTTCTTGGAGAAGTCTTGATAGACGCCTTCAAATGTTTTTAATAGTTATTTTAATTTTTGCCTTGGGTAATTCCTCTAATCAATTTTTGCTTTTAAGGGCGAAAAATGTGGGATTTAGCGATTCGGATGTTATACTTTTGTATTTGGTGTACAACATAGTTTATATGATTTTTTCGTATCCTATGGGAAGATTGTCGGATAAAATAGGAAGAAAGAAACTTCTCATCATCGGCTATTTCCTTTACGGAATAGTGTATTTGGGATTTGCTGTTTTTGGCTTTAAAAGTGCTATGTGGATATTATTTTCTGTTTATGGTTTGTACATCGCTTTGACTGAGGGTGTTGAAAAAGCTTTAGTTGCGGAGATTTCTCCACCTCATTTAAAAGGTACAGTTATAGGGCTTCATGCTACTTTTACAGGCATTGGCCTTTTACCGGCTTCTTTTATAGCGGGAATACTTTGGGATACATTGGGAGTAACTGCACCTTTTTATTTTGGCGGAATTATGGGAGTTTTGGCTGCTATTGGCCTTATGATCGTTTTATGATTGTTTTCCTCACATTTTCTTAAAATATCTAACCAAATTAGCCTTTTTTGTGTTATAATATCCTTGAAGATTAGAAAATGGAGTGATATAGGTGAAATTTACTAAAATGCATGGATTGGGAAATGACTTTATAGTAATTGAGGCTCGAGAAAATGTAGATTATAGTGAATTAGCTATTAAACTTTGTGATAGGCATTTTGGTATAGGGGCGGATGGTCTTTTAGTCGTTGAGCCTTCAGGAATTGCGGATATTAGGATGAGGATTTTTAATGCAGATGGTAGCGAAGCAGAAATGTGCGGTAATGGTTCTAGGTGTTTTGCAAAATATGTTTATGAAAGAGGGATAGTAAAAAAAGAGAAAATGGCAGTGGAAACCTTAGCGGGAGTGATTATGCCAGAAGTTTTTGTAGAAAATGGGAAAGTAGAAAGTGTAAAAGTTTACATGGGTAGTCCTATTTTTGAGGCTAATAAAATACCTGTAAAAACTGATAAGCAAAAATTTATAAATGAGCCGGTAAAAATAGATGGGAAAGTTTATAAATTAACTTCTATAAGAGTAGGAGTGCCTCATACTATTGTTTTTGTAAAATCCTTAGATGAAAATATGATTAAAGAGTTAGGTTCTAAAATTGAAAAGTCTTCTCTTTTCCCTCAAGGTACAAATGTGGATTTTGTAAAAGTAGAAGATAAAGAAAATATTTTTGTAAGGACTTGGGAAAGAGGTGTAGGACTTACTCTTGCCTGTGGAAGTGGTGCCTGCGCTTCTGCAGTAGCTTCAGCAGTATTAGGTAAGACGGAGCGAAATGTCAATGTTCATTTTAAAGCGGGAAAACTTTTAGTAGAATGGCTGGATGACAATAGTATTTATTTATCTGGAAGTGTGGAAGAAGTCTTCAGGGGCGAAATAGAGCTTTAGTTTAATACAGTGAGAATTTGACTATAATAAGAAAAAGGTGATATGATGATAAAAAGCATGACCGGTTATGGAAGAGGTGAGATTAAGGAAAAAGGCTATTATATAACTGTGGAAATTAAATCTTTAAACCATAGATTCTTAGATATAAATTGCAGGATGAATAAACTTTTAAGTGGACTTGAAGAAAAAGTGAGAGAATTTGTTTCAAAGCAGATTGCGAGAGGGAGAATAGAATTAAATATTGGTTTTGAAGTGTATGAAAGAAGTATTAATGTTATAGAAATTGATGAGAATCTTTTGTCAGAATATCTTAGAGTTTTTACTGATGTAAAGTCTAAATTTGAATTAGAAGGATTTATAAAGGTAAGTGATTTAGTGTATCTGCCGGAAGTTATCAGGGTAAAGAATGAGGATTTGGATTTAGAAGAAATATGGGAGTTATTAAAACTGCCATTGGGAGAAGCTATTAATAACCTCATTGACATGAGAAACAAAGAAGGTATAAAATTATACGATGATGTTGTTAATAGGATAGACAAAATTTCAGAGATAGTAAAAGAGATTGAGGATTTGAGTTTTGTAGTAGTAGAAGATTATAGAAAAAGATTGGAACAGCGTATAAAAGAATTGGGGGTAGATATAGATCCTAATAGGATGGCAATGGAAATAGCAGTTATTGCTGACAAGTCATGTATTGCTGAAGAAATAACAAGGCTTAAAAGCCACATTGTTCAATTTAAAGATTCTTTAAAAGAAGAAGGTTCTATAGGTAAAAAATTAGATTTTATAGTTCAGGAGATGAATCGTGAAGCTAATACGATTGCTTCAAAGTCAATAGACTATAGAATTTCTAATAAAGTCATTGACTTGAAAAATGAGATTGAAAAAATTAGAGAACAAGTTCAAAATATTGAGTAGGGAGGAAAAAGTATGTCGATTAAATTAATAAATATTGGTTTTGGCAATATAATTTCGGCTAATAGATTGGTGGCAATAGTTAGTCCAGAATCTGCGCCTATAAAAAGAATAATTCAAGAGGCAAAAAATAGAGGTATGCTTATCGATGCTACATATGGTAGAAGAACAAGAGCCGTTATAATTACTGATAGTGACCACATAATACTTTCTGCTGTTCAACCAGAGACCGTAGCTAATCGTCTCAATTCTAACAAGGAGATATTAGAAGATACTTTAGAAGAAGAGGAAGAAGAGGAAGAGTAGGGGGAATTTGTGTTGTCGAAAAAGAAAAAAGGGTTACTTATTGTACTTTCTGGACCTTCAGGAGCAGGAAAAGGGACGATATGCAAAGCTTTGATGGAAAAAGAGAAAGATTTAAAATTGAGTATATCTGCCACTACCCGTCCGCCAAGAAGCGGGGAAATAGAAGGAAAAAACTATTTTTTTAAAACGGAAGAGGAATTTGAGAAAATGATAGAAAATGATTCTTTTTTAGAATGGGCAAAGGTATACGACCACTACTATGGAACACCAAAGGATTTTGTATTAAAAAATTTAGATGAAGGAAATGATGTGGTGTTAGAGATAGATATTCAAGGAGCTTTAAAAATAAAAGAGAAGTTTCCAGAAGGAATATTTATTTTCATATTGCCTCCTTCAATGGAAGAATTGAAAAATAGAATTAAAAAACGTGGGACAGAGACAGAAGAAGAGATAATAAAAAGATTTAAAAGTGCGTATGAGGAATTAAATTATGTTTCCAGGTACAATTATGTAGTTATAAATGACAGTATAGAAGAAGCGGTTGAAAAAATTAAAGCTATAATTATTGCAGAAAAATGCAGAGTCGATAGAAATAAGGATTTGTACTTAGAAATCAGGGAGGGATTGACATGATTTTATATCCATCAATTGTAGATTTGATGGAAAAAATGGATAGCAAGTATACTTTGTGTTCTTTAGTTGCCAAAAGAGCAAGACAGCTTATTGCTGGTGACACTAAATTAGTAGACATAAATTCTGATAAACCTGTAACAATTGCTACAGAAGAAGTAAATAATGGACTTATTACTTATCAAAGACCGCAAAAATATGGAATAAAATAGAAGGTGTTGAAATGAATACAAGCAAAAAAAATGTAGTGTTAGGGGTTACAGGAGGTATAGCAGCTTATAAAGCTGCTGACCTTACATCTCGACTAGTAAAAAAAGACATAAATGTGGATGTCATAATGACAAAGGAAGCTACAAATTTTATAAGCCCTCTTACTTTTGAGGCTTTAACTAACAATAAAGTAGTTGTTGACATGTTTGCAGATAGGAAATATTGGGAAATTGAGCATATTTCTTTAGCAAAAAAAGCTGATGTATTTGCAATAGTTCCTGCAACCGCAAATATTATTGCTAAAATTGCTCATGGGATTGCAGACGATATGTTAACTACTACTATTCTTGCTACAAAGAGTCCTGTACTAATTGCTCCCGCCATGAATACAAACATGTATACCAATCCTGTGACTCAAAAGAATATTAAAATTTTAAAAGAATATGGTTTTTTATTTGTGGAGCCAGCTGCCGGAAGGCTTGCTTGTGGAACTTATGGCGCAGGAAGATTGGCTGATGTAGAGGAGATTGAAAAAGCTATTTTAGAGTTATTGGACAATGAGAAAAAAAGAGATTTTGAAGGGAAAAAGGTGTTAGTAACAGCAGGGCCTACTCGAGAGCCTCTTGATCCTGTAAGATACATTACAAATCGCTCTTCGGGTAAAATGGGCTATGAGATTGCAAAAGCTTTAGTGGAAAGAGGGGCACAAGTGATTTTAATTTCTGGGCCTACTTATATAGAGGTACCTAAAGATGTGACTTTTATTCCTGTAGAAACAGCGGTAGATATGTACAATGCTGTCATGATGCACCTTAATGAAGTAGACATTGTCATAGGGGCTGCAGCTGTTTCTGACTACAGACCTAAAGAGATGAAAAAAGAAAAGATAAAAAAAGATGAAGAGAAATTAACTATTGAATTAGTTAAAAATCCAGACATAATGTATGAAGTAGGACAGAAAAAAGGAAACAAGATTTCGATAGGTTTTGCTGCTGAAACTACTAATTTAGTAGAATATGCACAAAGAAAGTTAAAGGAGAAAAATATGGATTTAATAGTTGCAAATGATGTAACTCAAAAGGGAGCAGGTTTTGAAGTAGACACGAATATAATAAAAATCATAGATAGAGATTTAAACGTAAAGGAGTATCCTTTGATGACAAAGATAGAAGCTTCTCATGTGATATTAGATGAAATAGCTAAATTGTTGTAAGGCCTTTCGGCTTTTTTTATTTGGTAAATATTTAACAGGCGGAGGTTGCCATGTTTGCCGAGGTCGTTGTAGACATTAAATCTTCTAATACTGACAGGGTATATACTTATCGTATTCCTGAAGGAATGAATGTAAAAATTGGGATGAGGGTATCTGTCCCCTTTAATAATAGGTTTATAGAGGGATATGTAATAAGTATTACTGACAAGGCGTCTTATTCAGTGGATAAAATAAAGGATATCCATAGGATTTTAGACAGCTATAGCATATTTGATGAAAAAATGATTGAACTGGCTAAGTGGATGAAGGATTATTATAAATGTTATTTTTCTGAAGCTCTCCAGACTATAATGCCTGTAGGGATAAAGCAAGGGGAAAAGAAAGTAAAGGTTGTGAAAATAAATATTGATGAGATACCTTCACAGCTTTCCAAAAAGGCGCCAAAGCAATACGAAATATTACAATATTTAAAAAATAGAAGTCCTATTAGGCTTTCTGAGCTTGTCAAGGTGCTCAATATAGACTATGGAGTTATAAAAAGTTTACAAAATAAAGGGTATATAGAAATTTACGAGGAAGAAGTATTGAGATTTAGTGTAAAAGATATTGAAAAAACTAAGCCTCTATTATTGACAGAAGAACAACAAAGAGCTGTAGAAGAGGTTAAAAGGTCTATCTTGACAGGCACTTTTGATAAATATTTGCTTTTTGGTGTAACAGGAAGTGGCAAAACTGAAGTTTATCTTCAATTGATAGATGAAGCTATAAAAATAGGCAAAAGCGCTATAGTTTTAGTACCAGAAATCTCATTGACGCCTCAGACTATTGAAAGGTTTGTGAGTCGATTTGGCAATAGAGTGGCTGTAATTCACAGTGGCCTTTCACCGGGAGAACGTTTTGATGAATGGAGAAAAGTAAAAAATGGTTTAGTGGACGTAGTAGTTGGTGTGAGAAATGCAGTTTTTGCTCCTTTTAATAATCTTGGCCTCATTATAATTGACGAGGAACATGAGACCACCTACAAACAATCAGACTTAAGACCTAAATATAATGCTAAAGAAGTGGCAGAAAAGCGGTGTGAAATAGAAAAAGCAGTTCTGGTTATGGCCAGTGCTACTCCTTCTTTAGAGACCTATTATAAAGCTAATAAAGGAGAATATAAACTTATAAGACTTACAAAAAGGATTAATGTTTCTATGCCGCAGATAGAAGTTGTCAATATGAGTGAGGAATTGGCAAGCGGAAATACTTCAATATTTAGTCGCAAATTATTTTCCTATATAAAAGAAAATCTTAAAAGGAAAGAGCAAACTATTCTTTTTTTAAACAGAAGAGGATACTCTTCATTTGTTTCCTGCAGAGATTGCGGTTATGTGCCTAAATGTCCTAATTGTGATATTTCTTTAACTTATCATTTTGAAGATAAAAAATTGGTTTGCCATTATTGTGGTTATGAGGAGACTATGAAAGATACATGTCCTAAATGTGGAAGTAAAAGGATTAGGTATTTAGGCATAGGGACCGAAAGGGTAGAAAACGACATAAAAAAGTTTTTTCCTAATGCAAGAGTTTTGAGGATGGATGTAGATACCACAAGAAAAAAAGGGTCTCATGAGAAAATTTTTTATGACTTTAGAAATGGTAAGGCAGACATTCTAATCGGTACGCAAATGATATCTAAAGGCTTTGACATTCCAAATGTTACGTTGGTGGGAGTAATACTTGCAGATATAACTTTAAATCTTCCTGATTTTAGGTCCAGTGAGAGGACTTTTCAGCTGCTCACTCAGGTAGCTGGAAGGGCAGGAAGAGGTGAAAAGCCTGGAAGAGTAGTAATACAGACCTATGAAGATGACCACTATAGTATAGTTACTGCAAAACAGCAAAATTATGTGAAGTTTTACAACGAAGAGATAAAATACAGAGAAATTTTTAGATACCCTCCTTTTTCACATCTAATGAATATAGTGGTATCAGGAGAAAAGGAGGAAGAGGTTAAAAATACTGCTGTAAGCACTTATTTAACTTGTCAAAAGCTTATTAACAAACTTCAAAATAAGAGTTATAATAAAATATTAGGACCTGCTCCAGCTCCTATAAGTAAAATAAACAACCGATATAGATGGCAGGTCATTTTAAAAAGTGAAGATAGAGACATCTTGACGGAGATAGCAGAAGAAATTCAAAAGATGAAATATTCTAAAGATATAAGGATAGCTGTAGACATTGACCCTTTGAGTATAATGTAAATTTAAGGAGGTATTTATTTTGGCAATAAGGTATGTTAGAAAAATTGGAGATGAGGTCTTAAGAAAAAAAGCAAAACCTGTTACAGAGATAAATTCTCATATTTTGACTATATTAGAGGATATGGCACAAACTATGTATCTCAACGATGGAGTAGGATTGGCTGCTAATCAAATAGGAGTGTTGAGAAGGTTAGTTGTCATAGATGTGGGAGAAGGTCTTTTAGAGCTTATAAACCCTGAGATTGTATATGAAGAAGGAGAACAAGTAGGGGCCGAAGGATGTTTAAGTATTCCGGGAGTAGTAGGAGAGGTTAAAAGGCCTAAAAAAGTAAAGGTAAAATATTTGGATAGAGAAGGTAAAGAGAGGGAAATTGAAGGAGAGGATTTACTGGCAAGAGCTTTATGCCATGAAATAGACCATTTAAACGGGGTTTTGTTTATAGATAAGGCTATAAGATTTTTAGATGAAGAAGAAAAAGAACAGGTTAAGGAGGTATGACTTGTTGAAAATTGTCTTTATGGGGACGCCTGAATTTGCCGTCCCCTCTTTGCAAAAGCTTTTTGAAGAAGGATATGATGTAGCTGCAGTGGTTACGCAGCCAGATAAACAGAAAGGAAGAGGAATGAAATTTAGCTTTTCTCCTGTCAAAGAAGTGGCATTGCAAAAAGGAGTAGAAATTTTACAGCCGGAGAAAATAAAAAACAACCCAGAGTTTTTAAACAGATTAGAAGTGATAAATCCTGACGCCATAGTTGTTGTAGCCTATGGAAAGATTTTACCTGAAGAGATTTTGACTCTTCCTAAATATGGTTGTATCAATGTCCACGCCTCTCTTTTGCCAAAATATAGAGGAGCCGCTCCAATTAATTGGGCTATAATAAATGGTGAAAAAGAAACGGGTATTACTACAATGCTTATGGACAAGGGATTGGATACAGGAGATATGCTTATCAAAAAATCTATTCCTATTTTAGAGGAAGATGATGCGGAAACACTTCATGATAAGCTTTCTCGATTAGGAGCAGAAGTTTTGATAGAAACGTTAAAAGGGTTAGAAAAAGGCAGTTTGACTCCCGTGAAACAGCGGGAAGAGGAGGCTTCTTATTCACCAATACTTACTAAAGAAATGGGACATATAGATTGGAACAAAACGGCAGAAGAAATCCGAAATTTGATAAGGGGAATGAAACCTTGGCCTGGTTGTTACACGTTTTATGGAGATAAAATGTTAAAAATTTGGAAAGGCGAGATAGTTGAATACAATGGGAATGAAGAAAATGGAACAGTTTTAAAGTCAAAAGGGGACTTAATCGTGAAATGCGGTAAAGATGCACTAAAGATAGTAGAAATTCAACAAGAAGGTTCTAAAAAAATGGGTATTAGGGAATATTTAATAGGTCACAATATACCTGAAGGGACAATCTTTAGATAATTTAAAAAGGAGAATTACTTTTGAAGGGGAAAAAAAGAATTTTTTTGGGGATATTGGCAGTTACCTTTTTGGTTTTTACTTTAGTTGTTTTGGGAATTTTATACGTAATAAATAGAGGTAGAATTGAACTTTACAAATATCTACTTATTACGTTAATGATTTTTGTTCTCTTTTTGATGGCTTTAATTGTAGCTGTTATTGGAGCAACATTTTATGTGGTGGTCAGTAAAAAATCTAACAAATTTTTAAGCTCTTTCATAGCAAATTTCTTAGATCTTTTTTATCCCTTCGTGGTATTTGTAGCAAGAGTTTTGGATTTAAAGATTGAAAAGGTAGAGCAGTCTTATATTGAAATAAAGAATTTTTTGTTTAATAAAAATATAAAGAGATATGCTCCACAAGACATATTGATATTGGCACCTCATTGCATACAATACAGCGGCTGTAAATTTAAAGTGACTTATGATATAGATAATTGTAGACGATGTGGAAAGTGCCAAATCAATGATTTGGTAAATTTCAAGGAGAAATATGGCGTAAATGTGGCAGTTGCTACAGGAGGTACTCTAGCAAGAAAAGTAGTAAAGGACACAAAGCCAAAGGTTATAATAGCGATTGCTTGTGAAAGAGATTTGACAAGCGGCATGCAGGATGTGAAGCAAATCCCTGTGTATGGTATAATAAATGAGAGACCTAATGGGCCATGTTTTAATACTCGTGTAGAGGTATCAAAGATTGAAGAGACCATAAAAAAAATATTAAATGGAGGGTGAATAATATGTTTTGGGATACTACGGTAATACTTTTAATACCTGCTTTAATATTTGCTATGTATGCACAAGCTAAGGTGCAGGGCACTTTTAGCAAGTATGCTCGTGTCAGAAATAGATATGGATATACCGCAGAGGAAGTAGCGAGAAAGATATTGGACAGTATGGGGCTTTATGATGTTAGAATTGAAAGGGTACCGGGCAATTTGACTGACCATTATGATCCAAGAGCAAAAGTTTTAAGACTTTCTGAATCTGTTTATGGGAGTGAATCTATAGCTGCAATAGGAGTAGCTGCCCATGAAGCAGGGCATGCGATACAACATGCGAAAGGTTATGTGCCTTTGACTGTAAGAAACAGTCTTGTTCCTGTAGCTAATTTAGGGGCTAATTTAGCTTGGCCTTTAGTAATTTTAGGATTTTTCATGGGTGCTCCTGGATTACATTTGATAAATATAGGTATACTTCTTTTTAGTGCAGCAGTGCTTTTTCAGGTTATTACTTTGCCTGTAGAATTTGATGCAAGCAATAGAGCAATAGCGCTTCTTCAATCAAATGCGCTTTTTACAAGAGAAGATATTGAACCCGCTCGGAAGGTTTTACAAGCTGCTGCTTTGACTTATGTAGCTGCAGCATTAGTTTCTATTATGCAGCTTTTAAGATTGATTATTATAAGAAATAGCAGAGAGTAAAGGAGAAAAATACGATAAATGAAACCAAGAGAAATAGCTTATAAAATACTTCAAGAAGTGTTGTCAAAAGAAGCTTATGCGAATATTTCCTTTAATAAGCATTTAAAAGGACAAGAATTAAAAGAAATAGATAGAGGTTTTACTAAAGAGTTGGTATTTGGTGTTATTGAAAGAAAGTACACATTAGATTTTATACTTTCTTTTTTTGTAAATAAGGCTCCGGATTTAAAAACCATGATTTTTCTTGAAATGGGATTATACCAGCTTTTGTACATGGACAAAGTTCCTTCTTATGCTGCTATAAATGAGACAGTTAATATAGCTAAAAAAGTATTAGGGATAAAGAGAGCAAATTTTATAAATGCAGTTTTAAGAAACTACGATAGAGAGAAAGAAAGAGTAATTTTCCCTGATAAAGAGAGGGATTTAAAGCAATATTTGAAGGTAACATATTCTTATCCTGATTGGATTGTGGAAAGATTACTAAATAATTACGATGAAGAGAAGGCAGAGGCGCTTTTAAAAAGTTTAAATGAAAGGCCTGAAATTTGCTACAGGGTTAATACTCTAAAAATTGATATTGAAGATTTGAAAAGGCTATTAGATTCTGACGGTATAGCTTATAAAAAAGGCTATTATCTAGAAGAAGCATTGTATATAGATATTAAAAACCCTGAAAGTCATCAATTGTACAAAGAAGGTTTTATTTACATTCAGGATGAAGCTTCTATGTTGGTTTCTAAAATTTTAAATCCCAAAGAAGGAGAAACAGTAATAGATGTGTGTGCTGCTCCTGGTGGTAAAACAACTCATATAGCACAATTGATGAAAAATAACGGCAAAGTTGTAGCTTTTGATTTGCACCCTCATAGATTGGAATTGATAAAAGAAAATTGTAAAAGATTAGGAATTACAAATGTAAAAACTGAGGCCTTTGATTCTACTTTTGTCAATAAAAAATATCTGGAAAAGGCTGATAAAGTCTTAGCAGATGTTCCTTGTACAGGTATCGGTATAATCAGGAAAAAACCCGATATTAAGTTAAAGAATTATACGAGAAAAGAAATTTCAGAATTAATTGAAACTCAATATAAAATATTAGATTCCAGTTCAAAATATGTAAAAAAAGGTGGATTTTTAGTGTATAGTACCTGCACCATAGGAAAGGAAGAAAATCAAAATGTAATAATGAAATTTTTAAAAGAACACCCTGATTTTAAATTGGTTGATATAAAAGCTGAGATGCCAAGTGGATTAAACATTGAAACTGCTTCTTTAGGATATGTACAAACTACACCTTTAGAACATGAAATTGATGGCTTTTTTATAAGCAAGTTAAGAAGGATAAAATAGGGGAGTTAGTCTGTGCTAAATGTCAGCTAAATAAGTTACCTACTGATTCTTGACAGGGACAAATCTTAATCTTAAATGAACACGGAGGTAATTTGAGTTGTACAATTTAAAAGACATGACATTAGAAGAAATGGAAGAATTCTTTGTAAATATTGGAGAGAGTAGATATAGAGCTAAGCAGATTTACAAGTGGATTTATGGCAAAAAAGTGACAGATTTTGATCAGATGACAGATATCTCTAAGAATTTGCGCTCAAAATTAAAAGAAATTGCTTATGTTTCCCAATTAAAAATTGAAGAGAGAAGGGTTTCTGAGATAGATGACACAGTAAAGTACCTTTTTTTACTAGAAGACGGTAATATCATCGAAGGAGTTGCCATAAAATACAGATTTGGAAATACTGCTTGTGTTTCTACTCAAGTAGGATGCAATATGAGATGTAGCTTTTGCGCTTCTGCTATTGGAGGTAAAGTTAGAGATTTAAAAGCCTCAGAGATGGTAGACCAAGTTATGGCTATAGACAGCGACTATGGCAAGATTTCTAATATTGTTTTGATGGGAAGTGGGGAACCTTTTGACAATTATGATGAAGTGATGAAATTTATAAAAATAGTGAATAACCCCCACGGTTTAGGAATAGGCAGCAGACATATAACTATTTCTACTTGTGGAATAGTTCCTAAAATTTATCAATTTGCAGATGAAAAACTACAGGTGAATTTATCTATTTCATTACATGCTCCTAATGATGAATTGAGAACTCAACTAATGCCAATAAATAAAGCTTATCCATTAGAGGAATTGATGAAGGCTTGTAAATATTATGTAGATAAAACAAGGCGCAGGATAACCTTTGAGTATTCGTTGATTGAAGGAGTAAATGATAAAAAAGAACATGCGTATCAATTGGTTGATTTATTAAAAGGTATGTTGTGTCATATTAATTTAATACCTATTAATTACGTAAGAGAAATAGGTTTTAAAAAGGCAAACAATGAAAAGGTGATGATGTTCAAAAGAATTATTGAAGATGCAGGGATATCTTGTACGGTGAGAAGGGAATTGGGTAGCGATATTGAAGCTGCCTGTGGACAGCTGAGGAGAAAGTATTTAAAGGAAAGGTAGGGTTTTTATGATTGCAGCTGCCCTAACTGATATTGGCAATGTAAGAGAAAAAAATGAAGATTATTATTATGCTTCGGAAGAAAAAGATTTGCCACTGTTTATTGTGGCTGATGGAATGGGAGGCCATAATGGGGGTGAAATTGCAAGTAAGTCTGCAGTTGAAGCCATTGTTGATTATTTTAAAAAGAATTATTTTAAACTACATGATAAAGAAATTTTCTCTATAGAAGGTTTTATAGAGAAATCAATTAAATATGCTAATAAAGTTGTTTATTCTCAAGCCTATTCAGAATGTGAATTAACTGGGATGGGTACTACTCTTACTTTGTTATTTTTTGAAAAAAATCATTTTTTTATAGGACATATTGGAGACAGTAGGGCTTATTTAATAAGAGATAACCACATAAAACAAATTACAGAAGACCATTCATTTGTAGAAGAACTTGTAAAAATGGGTAAAATAACTCATGAAGAAGCCCGAGTTCATCCTCAAAAAAATATAATAACAAGGGCTTTGGGAGTTGATGAGGATGTAAAAGTAGATATATTTCATGACACTGTTATGCCAGAAGATATTTTGCTTTTATGCACAGATGGGCTTACTAATTTGGTGACAGACCAACAAATTTTAGATGAATTTACTAAAAATGAAGATATAAATACCTCCTGTATTAATTTAGTAAATATTGCAAAGGCTAACGGCGGATACGATAATATAACTCTTATCGCTGTTAAGGAGGTGACATCATGATTGGACGTATATTAGGTAACCGATATGAAATATTAGAGAAAATTGGCGCAGGGGGAATGGCTAAGGTTTACAAAGCAAAGTGTCATCTCCTTAACAGAATAGTGGCAATCAAAATTTTGAGGCCTGAATTTGCAGCAGATGAGGATTTTGTGAAAAAATTTAGAAGAGAATCTCAGGCAGCGGCAAGTCTTTCTCATCCTAATATAGTGAGTATATACGATGTTGGACAAGAAGGAGATATTTACTACATTGTGATGGAATATGTAAAGGGACGTACTTTAAAAAAGCTTATAAGTGAAAATGGAGGACCGTTAGAAGTAGGTAGAGCAATAGAAATAGCACGACAAGTTTGTAAAGCCCTGGATCACGCCCATAAAAATCGAATAATTCACAGAGATATAAAACCTCAAAATATTCTTGTTACTGACGACGATGTGGTGAAAGTTACTGATTTTGGAATTGCACGAGCTGCTAATGGTTCTACTATAACTTACACTGGAGATGTAGTAGGGACTGCTTATTATTTTTCGCCTGAACAGGCAAGGGGTGGAATAGTAGATGAAAGGACGGATATTTACTCTTTAGGAATTGTCCTTTATGAAATGTTAACAGGAAAAGTGCCTTTTGAGGGAGACAGTCCTATTTCTGTCGCTTTAAAACACATTCAAGAAGATATAATTCCTCCTTCAAAGCTAAATGACAAAGTACCAAAAGAATTAGATCAAATAGTTTTAAAAGCTACTCAAAAAGATGTAAATCTAAGGTATCAAACTGCAGCAGATTTTCTTAAGGACCTAGATGTTTTTTTGCGAAACCCTAAAGAACTAAACTTCAAAGAAGAGGAAAACACAAAAACACGGGTGATTCCTTCTAAAGATGTAGAAGAGTTAAAGAGAGCGGCACAAAGAAAGGAGAAAGAAAAGAAAAGGCGAAACGTCATAAAGAGAATAGCAACTGTTTTATTAATTCTCTTGCTACTGGCTTCTTTGTCTTATGGTACCATATACGTCCTCAATAACTTTTTTAAAGTGAGCGATGTTGTGGTTCCAAATGTTGTTGGTTTGTCCTTAAACCAAGCAAGTAAAATTTTGTCAGACCATAATTTAAAAATGGAGATAAGTGAAGAGCGGTATAGCGATAAACCTGAAAATACTATTTTATCTCAAGACCCTCCACAAGGGAGCGTAGTAAAAGCTGGAAGTACGGTCTACGTGGTGATTAGTAAAGGTAAGCAAGTTGTTGTGGTGCCTAATGTGATAAATAAAGATTATTTAGAGGCTAAAAATATTCTTGAGAATATGGGCCTCAAAGCAAATATTATAGAACAATATAATGACCAGTTTCCTAAAGAGTATGTTTTTGACCAAAATCCAAGACAGGGAGTACAGGTAGAATATAACACAGTGATTGATCTGTATGTTAGCAAAGGTCCACAGCCTGCAATAATGCCCAACGTAGTTAATATGACATTGGAGGAAGCGACAACTGCCTTAGAAAATGCTGGTTTAAAATTAGGTAAAGTCATTTATAAAGAGACAACTGATGTGCCAGAAAATGTAGTTTTAGAGCAAAGTGTTCCTCCAAACAGTGAGGTTCAAAAGGGAAGTCCGATAGATTTAATTGTCAGCAAGATGCCTCAAGATTCTTTACAACAACGAACTAAAAATGTTATTATTGAATTGCCCAACAAACCGGGTACTATGAAAGTGGATGTATATGTAATACAAAATGAGCAAAAGAATTTAGTATATTCTGATGAACACACTTATCAAGAAAGCCCCCTTACTGTTCCTGTAACGGCATATAAAGGTAAAGCTACAATTGAGGTGGATATAGATGGAGAAGTGTATAGTACAGTGGAGGCGAGATTTTAATTGACAAGGATAGAAGGAAGAATTGTACGAGGAATAGCTGGATTTTATTATGTAGCCACAGAGCACGGCATTGTAGAATGCCGTGCTCGTGGAAAATTTAGAAAAGATAATGTTACTCCCTTAGTAGGTGACATTGTGGAAATTCAAATGATAAACGATAGTGAGGGGTATATTTTAAACATTTTACCTCGAAAAAATGAACTTATAAGGCCCCCTATTGCTAATGTAGATCAAGCGATAATAGTTTTTGCTATTGCCAAGCCGGAGATTAATCGAGTTTTGTTAGATAAAATGATTGTCTTGGCAGAGAGCAATGATATTGAGCCTATAATTTGTATCAATAAGGTGGATTTAAAAGAGGATAGAGAGGCTTTTGATTTGGTGACTATTTATCAGAAAATAGGATATAAAGCAGTGACTACTTCCGTAGTAACAAAAGATGGAATTGAGGAATTAAAATCTTATTTAAAGGACAAGGTTTCATTTTTTGCAGGCCCTTCTGGAGTTGGGAAATCCTCTTTGATTAATTCTATTCAGTCAAATATAAAATTAAAGACAGGGGAAGTCAGTGAAAAGCTTTTAAGAGGCAGACACACTACAAGAAGTGTAGAACTTTTATCTCTTGATTTTGGAGGGTATGTTTTAGATACGCCAGGTTTTACTGCTTTGACGTTGGATATTGCTAAGGAAGACTTACGGTATTATTTTAAAGAATTTTTAGAGCTTCAAAAGGGATGCAAGTTTTCTTCTTGTCTTCATGTAAATGAGCCAGATTGTAATGTTATAAAGGCTGTGGAAGAGGGATTAATAGATAAAAACAGATATTTGAGTTATCTTTCTCTGCTAAAAGAATTAAAGGAAAAAGAGAAGAGGAGGTACTAAAAATTGAAAATAGCTCCTTCAATATTATCTGCAAATTTTGCGAATTTATTAGAGGATATAAAAAAAATAGAAAAAGATGCTGACCTTTTACATATTGATGTAATGGATGGCCATTTTGTTCCAAATATTACTATTGGACCAGTAGTTGTAAAGTCCCTTAGAAAATTTTTTTCTCTTCCTTTTGATGTCCATTTGATGATTGAAAATCCGGATTTGTACATAGAGGAGTTTGCAAATTCAGGAGCGGATATTATAACTGTCCACCAAGAGGCTTGTATACACTTGCATAGGACAATACAAAAAATAAAAGGCTACGGCAAAAAAGCTGGGGTTTCTTTAAATCCAGCCACACCTTTAGAAACTTTAAAATATATATTACAGGATGTTGACATGATTTTGATTATGACAGTAAATCCTGGATTTGGAGGACAAAAGTTTATAGATTCAATGCTTAAAAAGATTGAAGAATTAAAGAAAATGAGAGAAGATTTAGGCTTAAACTTTGAAATTGAGGTAGACGGTGGAATTAACCTTTATAATGTAAAGGAAGTGGTTGAGGCAGGAGCTGATATAATTGTAGCTGGTTCTGCAATTTTTGAGTCTTCAAATCCTGCACAAACTATAAAAGAATTTAGAAAGGCAGTAGAAAAATGAAGGTCTTAATTATTTCTAATGGGGATATAAAAGATTATAATTTTTATAAAAAGCTGATAAAAGATGCAGATATGGTTATATGTGCAGATGGTGGAGCAAATCATGCCTACCGAATGAAACTAAAACCTCATTTAATAGTGGGAGATTTAGATTCAATAAAAGAAGAAGTTTTAGAATTTTATGAAAAAGAGCGGGTAAGGATAGAAAAATATCCACCCATGAAGGATGAGACAGATACGCAACTGGCAATGTTAAAAGCGATAGAATTAGGTGCAAAAGAAATCACTTTTATAGGAGTAATTGGTGAAAGGCTTGACCATTCTTATGCAAATCTTTCACTTTTACTCTATCTACTAAATCGCAATATTAAGGGTAAAATTGTAAATGAAATGAATGAAATATATTTGATTAATAAATTTATAGAGGTTGAGGGTAAAAAAGGAGAACTTTTATCTTTACTGCCTTATTCAAAGGAAGTAAAGGGAATATACACTAAAGGCTTGTTTTATGGTCTTTCAGGGCAAAGTATGGATTTAGAGATGCCTTACGGTATAAGTAATGTTTTTACAGAGGATAAAGCCACTATAGAAATAGAAGAAGGACTTTTATTAGTGATAAAGCCAAGAGAATAGTTTCAAAATCCCCTTCCAATGAATAGTATATAGTAACTAAAGAGGGAAGGGGTGTTTTTATGGATAAATTTTTTTATAAGCTGAAGCGATTAAATAGGCAATTGAATTATTCGCTGGGATATATATTGATGGCTTTGGGTGTATTGATATTTGTTATGTATATTCCTGCCTGGTTGTGGATGATTTTTTTAGGAATTTTTCTTGTAATAGCCGGTTATTATGTAAACATATATTTTAAGTGAAAAAATAAAAAAGCGTGCAAAAATGCACGTCTTTCTTTATAATGCTCTTTGCACTTTTCCTGCTTTTAAGCATTTTGTACATACATGGAGTCTAACAGGAGTACCATCTACTATAGCTCTTACTTTTTTTATGTTAGGTTTCCACTTTCTTATAGATTTTCTGTGGGAGTGGCTATATTGATAGCCTGCTAAAGGCCCTTTTCCACAAATATCGCACTTAAGCATAGTTGCACCTCCTTTGAAAGACAATAATATTTTATCAAAAAATAATTACCTACACAATAGAGAAATTAACACAACGATATTATTTTATCATCATCTTTTGTAAATGTAAATACCTTTACAATAAAGCAGGTGTAAAATTTTAATAGGTGAGTAATATAGCATCGCAGGCTAGTTGATGTTATTGAAATATTCAGGTAAAATATAAATTAAGATTGATTTGGAGGGATATTAATGATTCAAATAAAAAACAAATATGGAGTAATAAATATCTCAAATGATGCAATTGCTGCTATAACCAGTAGAGCGGTAGCGGAGTGTTATGGGATAGTAGGCTTGGGGAGGAGAGGAGCAAATGGATTAATAGAAATATTTAAAACAGAGAATTCTGGCAGAGGAGTCAAAGTTTTAGCCACAGAAGATGGTGTAGCACTGGAAGTTTATATAGTTGTCCTATACGGTGTAAATATAAAAACTGTTTCAGCGAATGCTATTGAAAAAGTGAAATACGCTGTCGAGAAATTTGTAGGAGTAAAAGTGGAAAATGTAATAATAAATGTTCAGGGAATTAAAGTTGATAATTGAGGAGGAAGTTGTGTTGAAGTACTTAGATGGAAAAACTTTAAAGAACATGATGATTGCAAGCTCTAATTATCTTTTTAACAATAAAGGAGAAGTTGATAAACTTAATGTTTTTCCTGTTCCGGATGGTGACACTGGCTCTAATATGGCGTATACAATGCAATACGCTGCTAAAGAGTTAGAAAAATCACAAGATACGATAAAAGACGTTTTAGATGCTATTTCTAAAGGTACCTTGATGGGAGCAAAAGGTAATTCTGGAGTTATTTTGTCCCAGATTTTTAGAGGTTTTTCTAAACGACTTGGAGATACAAAAAAGATAACTCCTTGCGATTTTGCAGAAGGCTTGAAAGCTGGTGTGGAGGTAGCTTATAAAGCAGTTATGAGACCTGTAGAAGGCACTATTCTCACAGTATGTAGGGAAACTGCAGAAGAGGCTGAAAAAATATGTAAACAAATTGAAAATTTTGAAGAATTTTTCACAAAAATTATTGAAGCTGCAGAAAAGTCTTTACAAAACACTCCCAATCTCTTACCAGTTTTAAAAGAGGCTGGAGTAGTTGATTCTGGTGGAATGGGATTTGTTTATGTACTAAAAGGGATGTTTGAAGGGTTTAAAGGAAATAAAATTGAACCTATAGAAGTTTTAGAAGGGATAGTAACAAATAAGCAAGTTGTGGAGGATTTAAGATTTTTATATTGTACAGAAATATTAGTCAAAACAAAAAAGAGTTATGCAGAGGCTATTTTAAAAGAGAAATTTGGAAGATTTGGAGATAGTTTGGTGTTAGTTTCGGAGGAGGACATTTTAAAAGTTCATGTGCACACTAACAATCCTGGATTAGTATTAGAAGAAGGGCTTAAAATAGGTGAACTTATAAAAGTAAAAATTGACAATATGAAAATACAACATGAAAGTTTGGTAAGTGAAGAGAGAAAGCCTGAGAAAAAATATGGAGTTTTAGTTGTAGCTAATGGTCAGGGAGTTAAAAATCTTTTTTCAGAGCTGGGCTGTGATGTTATTATAAATGGTGGGCAAACGATGAATCCTAGTACAAATGACATTTTAGAGGGTATAAAAAAGATAAATGCGGAAAATATTTTAGTTTTCCCTAATAATAAAAATATAATAATGGCTTGTGAACAAGCAAAAGCCTTATCAAATAAGAAAGTAGAAATAATCCCAACAAATAATTTTAATGAAGCTATAACTGCCATCGTAAATATTGATACTGAAAAAAGTTTAGAGGAAAATGTAGCTAGAATAAAAGAAATATTAAGTAATATAAAGACAATTGAAGTGACTTATTCAATAAGAGACACGCAAATAAACGGTTTTGAAATCAAAAAAGGAGATGTGTTAGGTTTTATAAATGACAGTCTGGAATCAGTAGGAAAAGATTATAATAAAGTAGCACAAGAATTGATTTATAAAGCTTTAGATGAGGATTCTTCATTAGTTAGCATATATTATGGGGAAGAAATTACAAAAGAAAAAGCGGAGGAATTGAAAAATTCTCTTTCCGTAGAGGCAGATGTGGAAATTTATTTTGGAGGTCAGCCGCTTTACTATTATGTTATATCAATAGAGTAAAGGTGAAATGAAATGCCTTTAAATCTGGATATTCAGTACGTAAAAGGAGTTGGACCTAAAAGGGCAAAACTTCTTAAAAAATTGGGAATAAACACAGTAGAGGACTTATTATTCTATTTTCCCAAAGATTATGAGAATAGAAGCGATATTTTAAAGATTGAGGACCTAAAAGTTGGGGAAAAACAAACTTTTAGAGGTTATATTGCAGGTAGTCCCCGAGAAATAAAGACTTCAAAAGTCATCATAACTAAAGTGCCTGTAAAAGATGGGACAGGTGCAGTAGAATTAGTCTGGTATAATCAACCCTATATAAAGAATAATTTTAAAATTGGTGAAGAATATATAATAAACGGCAAATTGCAATTTAAATATGGGCAGTTAATAGTAGAAAATCCTGTTTTAGAAAAAAGTGAAGATTTTAAATTAAACACTGGAAGGATAGTTCCTATTTATGGGCTTACAGAAGGGTTGACGCAAAATGCTATCAGGAAGATAATGTTTAATGCGCTTCATGATTATGTACAGGAAGTGGAAGAGTTTTTTGATGAAGAATTTTTATCTGAAAAAGGATTAATGGATATAAAGAACGCACTAATTAATATAAATTTCCCCCAAAATGAGGCATATTTAGAACAAGCAAAATACAGATTTAAATATCAAGAACTTTTTTTGCTGCAAATGGCCTTATTTTTAATGAAAAGGTCTGTCAAAGAAAAAAAAGGAATAAAATTTGAACAGGCAGATTTAAAGCCTTTTCTTATGGGATTGCCTTTTAAATTGACTTTGGCACAGATAAAAGTTTTAAAAGAAATAATTGCAGATATGAATTCTCACAAAGTGATGAATCGCTTAGTGCAGGGAGATGTGGGCTCTGGTAAAACAGTTGTTGCAGCTTGCAGCATGTACATTGCTGTCAAGAATGGCTATCAAGTGGCAATGATGGCTCCAACGGAGATATTGGCAAAACAGCATTATTATACGTTAAAAGAGCTTTTTAGAAATACTGATATAAAAATTGGGCTTTTATCTGGTAGCATTTCACCTTCTAATAAAAAAGAAGTACTAGAAAAAATTAAAAATGGAGATTATGATATTGTAGTAGGGACACATGCACTAATAGAGGATAATGTTATTTTTAACAATTTAGGATTTTGTATAACTGATGAGCAACACCGATTTGGTGTGAGACAAAGGGCGCTTTTGACACAAAAAGGTGAAAATCCCGATGTTTTGGTTATGACAGCTACACCAATTCCTCGTACATTGGCTCTCATTCTTTATGGAGATTTAGATATATCAATAATTGACCAATTACCTCCTGGAAGAAAAAAAGTTAAAACCTACGTTATTTCTTCTTCTGTGAGAAAAAAAGCCTACGAGTTTGCAATGAAGGAAGTAAAAAAGGGAAGGCAAGTTTATGTAGTTTGTCCACTAATTGAAGAATCGGATAAAATAAATGCGATGTCTGCCGAAATAGTATATAGAGAAATTTATGAAGATGCTTTTAAGGAAGCTAAAGTAGGACTTTTACACGGTAAAATGACTGACAGCGATAAAGAGAAGGTTATGGAAGAGTTTGTAAATGGCAAAATCGATATTTTAGTTTCTACTACAGTAATAGAGGTGGGAGTAAATGTACCTAATGCAACAGTGATGATTGTAGAAAATGCAGAAAGATTTGGACTTGCACAGCTTCACCAATTGAGAGGTAGAGTTGGCAGGTCAGAATTTCAGTCTTACTGTATTTTGATTAGTTATTCTAATTCTGACATAGCTAAAAAAAGACTGGGAGTTTTAGCTCAAACTTCTGATGGATTTAAAATTGCAGAAAAAGATTTAGAAATAAGAGGGCCAGGTGAATTTCTAGGATTAAGACAGCATGGACTTCCTGAATTTAAAATTGCTAACATTTTTGAAGACATAGATGTTTTAAAGAGAGTGCAAAAAGATGTAGAAGAGTTACTGGAAAAAGACCCTAAACTTGAAAACTATCCAAAGCTAAGAAGTATTTTACTTAATCAATTTTATCAAAAATTAGAAGGAATAATATTAAATTAGAGAAGGAGAATAGTAGTATGGAAAAGATAGCGATTGTCACAGATAGCTTGTCTGACATACCTGAGGATTTAGTGAAAACTTATAGGATATTTATAGTTCCTCTGACTATCAATATTGATGGTGTAAGTTATAAAGATGGGGTAGATATAACAAAAGAAGAATTCTATGGGCTTTTAAAAGAGGGAAAAATGCCTACAACTACTCAAGCTTCACCAGTAGAATTTATGGAAGTTTTTAAAGATTTGTTAAAAAGTTATGATTACATAATTGCCATAATTTTATCTTCAAAATTAAGTGGTACTTATCAATCGGCTGTGATTGCGAAAGATATGGTGGACCCAAAAAGAATTGAGGTTATCGATTCAAGACATTATTCTTTAGGAAATGGCATGTTAGTTCTTCAAGCTGCTAAAATGGCAGTTGCAGGGGCTTCTAGGGAAGAAATTGTTCAAAAAGTGTATGATTTAATCCCTAAAATTAGGTATATAATGGCTTTTGATTCTTTGGACTATCTATACAGAGGAGGACGTCTACCTAAATCACAGGCTTTTATAGGAAATATTTTGAATATAAAGCCTATTTTAATGAATGATGATGGGGAATTAAAAATAGTAGATAAGGTTAGAGGTCAAAAAAAGGTTATTCGCTGGATGATTGATTATATGAAAAATACAGGAATAGATTTTACAGATAGAGAAGTTGGATTAATTCATACAGATAAAGAAGAATTTTTAAATGAAATAGAAGCCGCCTTAAGAAGTGAGTTAGGAATAACTAAGTTTTTAAGGTCAAGAGCTGGCTGCGGAATAGGTACCCATGCAGGGCCTGCAGCAGTAGGAGTGTTTTTTGAGGAAAAATAAATTTTTATTATTTGCCATTTCAATCACTTTTATACATTTTTGAAAACAAATTTATAGTTTATAAAACAGTATTTTGGTTAAATTAATAATACAAATACAAATGGAGGTGATTGAAATGGCAGCAGGATCAGAAACTAAGAATCCTCTTGTGGTAAAAGAGGCAAAACAGGTTATGAGCCAATGGAAATATGAAATAGCAAGAGAATTAGGAATAACTCCTCCAGCTGATGGCTACTGGGGCAACCTCACATCTCGCGATTGCGGTGCTGTAGGTGGCCATATGGTAAGAAAAATGATACAAATGGCAGAAAGTCAGATGGCCAGCAAAGGAACTTGGAAATAAATCATATTATTAATATAAAAAAAGGATATCCCTTTGGGATATCCTTTTTAATATCAAAAGGTATATATAGCAATAGTTTACAGGTATATAAGCTAAATAGCGGGTTAAATTAATAATGGAATATGATTTAGGAGGTGATTAAAATGGCTGTAGGATCAGAAACCAAAAATCCTCTTGTTGTAAAAGAAGCCAAGCAAGTTATGAGCCAATGGAAGTATGAGATAGCTAATGAATTAGGAATAACTCCTCCAGCTGATGGTTACTGGGGCAATCTCACATCAAGAGATTGTGGTGCTGTAGGTGGCCATATGGTAAGGAAAATGATACAAATGGCAGAAAGTCAGATGGCCAGCAAAGGAACTTGGAAATAAAATAATTTATAATAAAAAAGGGCAGTCCTTGTGATTGCCCTTTTAAAATTTTAATCCAGGTAGTTGCCTACCTGGACTGGGAGAGGAGAAATTGAAGGAAGAATTTTGGGGAAATTTCTGTTCCCATAAATATTATTTGCCATTTTGAAAAAATTTTATACATATTTTTTGCGATATTTTTAAAAAATATGCTAAAATAATTGTTGAAGTGGGGGTAATGTCTTTGAGAGTGATAGCAGGTAAGTTAAAGGGAAGAAAGGTAAAATCTTTAGAAGGCAATGAAGTGCGTCCAACTGCCGATAGAGTTAAAGAATCCCTGTTTAATATATTGATGAACAAAATAGAAGGAAGTATTTTTTTGGATTTATTTGCGGGTACAGGAAATATAGGCATCGAGGCATTAAGCAGAGGGGCACAGTTTTGCTATTTTGTAGATAAAAGTTTAAAAAGCATAAAATGCATAAGGGAGAATGTAACTGAATTAAATTTAGTACCTTTTGCTAAAATACTTCATCGAGATGTTTTAAAAGTTATCGAAATGTTAGACAAAAATAATACAAAGTTTGATATAATATTTTTAGATCCCCCTTATTATCAAAACCTTGTTGACAAAACTCTTATAAAGCTTGGAGAGGCTAAAGTTTTAAAGGAAGATGGCATTGTAATAGCAGAACACCATAAAAATGATAAAGTAAGAGAAATGTATGGAAATTTAGTAAAGATAAGAGAAAATAAATATGGGGAGACAATATTATCATTTTATAAGGAGGAAATATGAAAACTGCAATTTATCCAGGGAGTTTTGATCCAGTTACCTATGGACACATTGATATTATAGAAAGAGGAGCAAATCTGTTTGATAAGCTGATTGTAGCTGTGCTTTTAAATCCCTCGAAAAAGCCCTTATTTTCGGTGGAAGAAAGGGTAGAGCTTTTAAAAGCGGTAACTTATGATATTTCTAATGTAGAGATTGATTATTTTGATGGTTTATTAGTAGATTATGCTAAAAAAGTCAAAGCTAATGCTATAATAAAAGGCTTAAGAATGGTATCTGACTTTGAATATGAGTTTCAAATGGCACTAATCAACAAAAAATTAAATCCTTCTCTTGAGACGATTTTTTTAATGACTAATGCAAAGTATGGATATCTAAGTTCCAGTGTGGTAAAAGAAATTGCTCAGTTTGGCGGTTGTCTTTCTGAGTTTGTGCCGGATATTGTGGCTCAAAAATTAATGGAAAAATTTTCAAGATAATTAAAGGGGGGGTTATTTTTGTCAAATTTTGATGGTTTAGAAGTTCTTAATCTTTTAGAAGAATTAGAAGACATTATAGAAAACAGTTCTTCTATTCCTCTTTCTAACAAAGTTTTGATAAACAAAGAAGAAGTTTTGGACTTAATAAGACAAATCCGAATAAAATTGCCAGATGAATTTAAAAGGGCGGAATGGATCAAACAAGAAAGGCAAAGAATTCTTTTAGAGGCACAACAGGAAGCAGAAATGATAATAAAAGAAGCTGAACAAAAGATTAAGGAAATGGTGAGTGAAAGTGAGATAGTTAAAAAGGCGGAAAAGACGGCAGCAGAAATAATTTCTACTGCCCAAGCTAATGCAAAGGAAATAAGGTTAGGAAGTAGAGAATATGCTGATGAATTACTTGCTAAAATTGAGTCACAAGTGTCTGAAATATTAGAAACTATTAAAAGAAATAGAGAAGAATTAAAAGGCAACAAGTAATTAATGTTGTTGTAGATATTGTTTTATGGCTATTGCAAAAAATAGGATAGTCAAAGTGACAATTATAAAAATTATTGAAGAAAATTGAAATATGTCCCAGGAATTTTTGTAAGTATATAGGTTGAAAACGTGGGAAATTGCATTTTCTTCTTGAATTTTTATTACAGAGAGTAACCAATAGGAGTATAAAGCGGCAAGAAAAAATTGGATTGTTTTTGCAATGAAATAAGGAAGATATTTTATTTTTGTTTTTGCTATTACTCCTAACACTTGTCCATGTATCGATATTCCGCCCCATGCTATTATAGCGCTTACTAGTACTACTTTTTGTTCTAAAGGTGCAGAAACTTGGCTTATTAAGTTTGAACCTACTGTTATTTCTAAGAGGCCACTTAAAAAAGCAGGTATTAGACTTTTGTCAAAACCTAATAATAAGAATATAGGAGATATAAAGTAAGAAAGAAAATCCAAAATTTTATACAGTTTTAAAAGTTCTATTACAACCGAAAAAAGTATAACATACCCTCCTATTATGATAATAGTATTTGTTGATTTAAAGACAGCTTCTGACAGTATAGTGCTTAAACTTTTTTTGTTCTGCTCTCTTGTATAATACATTTTTTTGATGGCGGCATTTAAAAGGTTTTTTATTGAAGGAGGTTTTTTATAAGAATTTTTCTTGTAGAGACGAAAGAGAAGTCCAGTGGTTATAGCTGCTAAGTAATTAGAAGCCATGATTATGTATCCGGATTTTGGACTACCGAACATGCCAATTGCGACGGCTCCCAACATGAAAAGGGGGCCTGAATTGTTGCAAAAGGACATGAGTCTTTCTGCTTCTTCTGTTGTGCATAAATTTTCTTCCCAAAGTCTTGATATTACTTGAGCCCCCACGGGATAGCCGGAAGTGTATCCGATTGCCATCGCAAAAGAGCCACTTCCCGGCACGTTAAATAAGGGCCTCATTATAGGTTCTAAAAAAGTGCCTAAAAAATGTACTACTCCTAATTGTAAAAGAAGCTCTGAACCTATGAAAAAAGGAAGTAGAGAAGGAGTAATAGTAAAAAGCCAAAGGTTTATACCGCCTTTGGCGGCTTCTAATGCTTCTTTAGGGAAAAGTATTAAAGATAGTACCATTAAAATTAAAAAAGAAATAAAAATATTTAAAAAGGTGTTTTTCAAGATTTATCCCCACCTTGTTTTGATGTCATTACTATATTATTTAAAAAGTCCTTTAAAAATGAATGGTGGGGAGTTTAAAGTTTTATTAAAGGATGTATAAAATCTAAGCCGGCGATAGAGGAGTTTTTATAAGCTAAAGTATAGACATCAGTAGCAAATAAATCTTTTTCGAACATTTTAGTGTTAGATAGTTTTTCTTTATACTGAGATACTTTTGTGATTATAGGGAGGGGAGATTTTTTCTTTATTTCTCTTAGCATTTCTTTGCCCTTTTCATTAAAACCCAAAACCCTTATATAATTAGGGCCATCAAATTCTTTAAAAATTTGTTTATCTATATTAAGTAATAGATGAATGAGTATATGTCTTATTCTGCTTTCGGTGTATCGCTTTGATTTTACAAGTTTCATAAGTTCCTCAACATTATTAGTTTTATAAGAAGCTTTGTAAATTTTATTTTCTAAGCCTTCAGAGACATCAAATATGTGATTGAGAGGAATGTGATTTCTCAACAGATAAATTAAAATATTAGAAAATTCCTCTAAAGATATGGGACCTTGTTTTTTTTCAAAAGAACTTTGCAAAATTTCTTTTGTAAAGTCCGGTATATATTTTTCTAAGCCTTCTAGTCCCTTTTCAAAAATATGCTTTCTTATAGAAGAGGCACTGGCAAATTCTCCTTTTAGTTCTAACGAAGTATACAAAGAGCCTTTTCGCTTTATAGTAAAAGGTGTAATAGAACTACCTATTTTCTTTAAAGATTTAAGGTATTCTATTGCCAATATGTTATTGGATGTTTGTAAAATCTTTTCTATTTCATTATTATTTATAACTTTTTGTAATGCTAATTCCCGTGCTTTTGCAAAGGTTATGCCGCTTTTTAAATATTCTTTTAATGCTTTTCTATAATAAATTGGCTCTTCTAAAAGTATTTCAGCAATTTTTGTGAGTTCGCTTAAATCGCCTTTTTCACTCCCAAAGGAAATACAATCTACTATTTTTAAAGAATCTAATAGTTTCACCGCTCCATAAGCGAAATTTTCAGCTGTAGAGGTAGCATAAACTACTGGTAACTCGATTACCAAATCTATACCGGCTTTTAATGCCATTTGAGTTCGTTTCCATTTGTCTACAATAGCTGGCTCTCCTCTTTGTACAAAATTTCCACTCATTACTGCTATAGTATAATCGCAATTAGTTAATTTTTTTGAAATTTGCAGATGATAAAGGTGGCCATTGTGAAAAGGATTATATTCGACAATAATTCCTAAAATTCCCATATAACTTCTTGCCCTTTCAAAAAAATTTTTAAGATATACTTATTATTTTACATAAAATATGATAAAATGTAAAAGGGAGATCGTGTATACAATATTATAGTGATAAAATTAAAAAAGGAAGGGAGATTTTAAATGGCAGTAATGGATAGTATCATACAAAAGGCTAAAGCTAATAAAAAAAGGATTGTGCTTCCTGAGGGAAGTGAAGCGCGGACTTTAAAAGCTGCCGAAAGAGTTATTAAAGAAGGTATCGCTGATGTGGTTTTATTAGGGAAGGAAGAAGAGATAAAAGAAAAAGCAAAGGGATTGGATATCTCGAAAGCAGAAATTATAGACCCTGAAAAGTCGCCTCTTTTACAAAAATATGCTGAAGAATATTATAATTTGAGAAAAAACAAAGGAGCTACAGAAGAGCAGGCATATCAAATTATGAAAGACCCTATGTACTATGGGTGCATGATGGTCAAATTAGACGATGTTGATGGTATGGTATCTGGGGCGATTCACGCTACTGCTGATGTTTTCAGACCGGCTTTTCAAATTGTAAAAACTGCTGCAGGTGTCAAAGTAGTATCCAGCGCCTTTATAATGGAAGTACCTAATTGTACTTATGGAAGCGATGGAGTATTTATTTTTGCTGATTGTGCAATAAATCCTAATCCTAATGAAGAGGAATTAGCAGCAATTGCCATTGCTTCTGCCCATACTGCAAAAGTCCTTGCTGGAATTGAGCCTAGAATTGCTATGCTGTCATTTTCTACTAAAGGAAGTGCAAACCATGAATTAGTAGATAAGGTGAAAAATGCGACTAAAATCGCAAAAGAATTGGCGCCTGATTTGCTAATTGATGGTGAGCTTCAATTAGATGCTGCGATTGTCAAAGAAGTAGGAGAGTTAAAGGCTCCAGGAAGTCCTGTAGCGGGGAATGCAAATGTGCTTATTTTCCCAGATTTGCAAGCGGGAAACATTGGATATAAGCTAGTTCAAAGACTTGCTAAAGCTAATGCTATCGGACCAATTTCTCAAGGTCTTGCAAAACCTATCAATGACTTGTCAAGAGGTTGTAGTGTAGAAGATATTGTTAATGTTATAGCAATAACTTGTGTACAAGCTCAAGGGGTGCAAAAATAACTTTGAGGAGGCAGCGAGTATGAAGATTTTGGTTATGAACTGTGGAAGTTCGTCATTAAAGTATCAATTATTGGATATGGATAATGGAAAAGTGCTAGCGAAAGGATTGGCGGAAAGAATAGGTATCCATGATTCTCTTTTAACTCATCAAGTAGAGGGCAAAGATAAAATAAAGATACAAAAAGATATGAAAAATCATAAAGAAGCTATACAAATTGTTTTAGATGCTTTGGTTGATAAAGAAATCGGAATATTAAAGGATATGAAAGAAATAGATGCAGTAGGACATAGAGTCGTTCATGGTGGAGAGTTTTTTACTGATTCCGTATTGATTGACGATGAGGTAATCAAAAAATTAGAAGCATGTATTGACCTTGCACCTTTGCACAATCCTGCTAATATTGAGGGAATAAAAGCTTGTCGGCAGATAATGCCAGGGGTGCCAATGGTAGCAGTTTTCGATACGGCTTTCCATCAAACAATGCCAGATTATGCGTATATTTATCCCATTCCTTATGAATACTACGAGAAATACAGAATAAGAAGATATGGATTCCATGGGACTTCTCATAAATATGTATCTTTAAGAGCTGCTGAAATATTAAAGAGGCCTATTGAAGAGTTGAGAATCATTACTTGCCATTTAGGGAATGGGTCTAGTATTGCTGCGGTTAAAGGCGGTAAGTCGATAGATACAAGTATGGGATTTACACCATTAGAAGGGCTGGCTATGGGTACAAGGTCCGGAAATGTTGATCCTTCAATTATAACTTTCTTAATGGAAAAAGAAGGATTGACTGCAGAACAGGTTATAGATATACTTAATAAGAAATCAGGTGTATACGGAATTTCAGGAATAAGTAATGACTTTAGAGATATAGAAAATGCAGCTTTTAAAGAAGGGCATAAAAGGGCTATGTTGGCATTAAAAGTTTTCGCTTATAGGGTGAAAAAGACAATAGGTTCTTATACAGCTGCTATGGGTGGTGTTGATGTAATTGTGTTTACTGCTGGAGTTGGAGAAAATGGACCAGAAATGAGAGAGTTTATTTTAGAGGATCTAGAGTTTTTAGGTTTTAAACTGGACAAAGAGAAGAATAAGGTAAGAGGAAAAGAGGAAATTATATCTACAGAAGATTCAAAAGTTAAAGTTATGGTTATTCCTACAAATGAAGAATATATGATTGCTAAAGATACTGAAAAATTGGTAAGGGGTTTAAAGTAGATAATCTTGACAACGGGTTGTGGGGTTAGTATAATAGGTGATGTCAATTATTTTAAGGTGTGTGAAGAAAAATGAAAGTCGATCTATTAAAAATCAAAGGACAGCTTGGCCGCAGCATAAATATAGACTATGTAGAGGACATAGAGAGCATTGAATTTAAAGGGGAAGAATACAAAATTGTAACTCCTCTACATGTAAAAGGTACCATTACCGCACAAAAAGAAGGGCTTTTGGCAGAACTTGATATTACAGGTAGTATAAATGCTGTCTGCGACAGATGTTTGGATGAGTTTATTTATAATTTAGACCTTAAATTACGGGAATATGTAGAGGAGTCAGTAGACGAAGAAGTAGATGATAGCTTTTATGAAAATTTTGATTTAACTACTTTTGTAGTTCATTTTGTGATATTGTCATTGCCAATGAAATTTTTGTGCAAAGAAGATTGCAAAGGCTTGTGTCCTGTTTGCGGTACTAATTTAAACCATCAAACCTGTAGCTGCAAGCGGGAAGATATTGATCCGCGGCTTACCGTCCTTTCTAAACTACTGCAATAGATGTAGGAGGTGTTAAGATGCCAGTTCCAAAGAGAAGGACATCAAAGGCTAGAAGGGATACCAGAAGGAATAATAGTTATAAAATAGCTGCTCCGGCTTACGTTTTATGTCCAAGATGTCATGAGCCTAAACTACCTCATAGAGTATGTCCTAACTGCGGCTATTACAAAGATAGAGAGGTAATAAAAGTAGAAGAGTAAGAGTCAAAAAAAGTAGTAATAGGAAAAGACCTATTACTACTTTTTTTAGTTGATTTTACAAAAAAAATAATTTATAATTTTGGGTAGGTCATAAAAACAACTAATATCTGGAGCTGGTAATATGGCTGTGCGAATGAGTAAAGTAGAAAGGCAAAGACTTTTAAAAGAAAAAATAAATACTAACCCCTTTTACACTGATGACGAGTTAGCAGAAATGTTTGGAGTAAGTGTACAAACTATAAGACTTGACAGGATGGAATTGGGAATCCCTGAAGTTAGAGAGCGTATAAAAAGTGTTGCAGAAGAAAATTATCAAAAAGTGAGAACTATTACAGGCACTGAAGTAGTTGGAGAATTAATAGACTTAGAATTAGGTAAAAGGGGTATTTCGATTTTTGAGCCTACAGAGGATATGGTTTTTGTCAAGACAAAAATTGTGAAAGGGCAATACATTTATTCTCAAGCTGAGTCTTTAGCTATGTCTGTTATTGATGCCTCTGCTGCTTTAATTGGAGTTGCAAACATAAAGTACAAGTTTCCCGTTAAAGTAGGAGATAGACTTGTGGCGAAAGCCGAAGTGATACGTCAAAGAGGAAACAAATATTTTGTTTGGGTTAAGATAAAAGTTAAGGATAAGGAAGTATTCAGAGGAAAGTTCATTTTAGTGGCCATTGATGAGGATTTTCTAAAAAAAAGGAGTGACACCGTTGAGGTTAGCAATTGATGCTATGGGTGGTGACCATGCTCCAGAGGAGATAATTAAAGGCAGCTTAGAGGCACTAAAGCATTTTCAAGATATAGAAATTGTCCTTATTGGGAAAGAAGAAGTTTTACGCGGCCTCCAAGGAAAGGAGAAAAGGCTTAAGCTTGTTTATGCTTCAGAAGTTATTGAAAATGATGAAGCACCTGTTACGGCTGTTAGAAAGAAAAAAGATTCTTCAATGATAGTAGGTTTAGAACTTCTTAAAAAGGAAGAAGTGGATGCTTTTTTGTCAGCTGGCAATACAGGAGCTCTCATGGCAGGAGCATTGCTTACTTTAGGGCGCATTAAGGGAATTGACAGACCAGCTTTGGCTCCAATACTTCCTACTTTAAATGGGGCTACCGTGTTATTAGATGCAGGTTCTAATACTAATTGTGATGCTCAAAATTTGGTGCAATTTGCTGCCATGGGACATGTTTATGCACAAAAAATGTTTGGGATAGAAAGACCAAGAGTAGGGCTTTTTAATATAGGAGTAGAAGAGGAAAAAGGTAATGAAGTAGTAAAAAAGGCTTTTGAAGAACTTAAAAAATCAAAACTAAATTTTATTGGGAATGTGGAAGGAAGAGATATCCCTTACGGCGTCTGTGAAGTTGTAGTCTGCGATGGATTTGTGGGAAATGCGATACTAAAGTCTATGGAAGGAATTGCTTCTGTGATTTCTCAACTTTTAAAGGAAGAGTTGACCCGAAATATTTTTACTAAACTGGGTGCTCTTTTGATAATGGGTGGACTAAAAAGAATAACTAAAAAAATGGATTACACTGAATACGGAGGAGCCCCTCTTTTAGGAATTAAAAAGCCAGTCATAAAAGCCCATGGCAACTCAAAAGCAAAAGCTATTTTTAATGCGATAAAACAAGCTAAAAATTTTGTAGATAATGATGTCTTAAATCATATAAAAGAAGAAATTGAATCAATGGGGGATGAGTTAAGTGTGTGAAAAGATTGCTGCAGGAATTTTAGGTACAGGAAGTTATGTTCCCGAAAAAGTTCTTACTAATTTTGACTTAGAAAAAATGGTGGATACTTCTGATGAATGGATTACTACAAGGACAGGAATTAAAGAAAGACGCATTGCAGATCCTTCACAAGCAGCTTCTGATTTAGGAACTGAAGCTGCAAGGAAAGCATTAGAAGATGCAAAGGTAGACCCATCAGAAATTGACATGATCATTGTCGCAACTGTTACACCTGATATGAATTTCCCATCTACTGCTTGCATAGTTCAAGCTAATTTGGGTGCAGCCAACGCAGCCGCTTTTGATATCTCCGTCGGATGTTCAGGCTTTATATATGGACTTTCTATCGCTCAGCAATTTGTAGAGACTGGTATGCATAACAAAATATTGGTTATTGGAGCAGAAACTTTGTCTAAAATAATAAACTGGAAGGATAGAAACACTTGTGTTCTCTTTGGAGATGGAGCAGGGGCAGTAGTTGTGGGAAGAGTTGAAAGCGGATATGGAATATTGAGTTCTTATTTAGGAGCTGATGGAACTGGCGGGAAACACTTGTACATGCCAGCAGGTGGTTCTAGAATGCCGGCCAGCGAAGAGACTGTAAAAAAGAATTTACATACTATTTTTATGGAAGGGCAAGAAGTATTTAAGTTTGCAGTAAAAGTAATGGATAGTGCTACTATTGAGGCTTTAAACAGATGTGGTTTAAAACCAGAAGACATAGATATGCTTATACCTCACCAAGCAAACACAAGAATAATTGAAGCGGCGAGGAAGAGGTTAAAACTTAGCAATGATAAAATTTATATAAACCTTGATAAATACGGGAATACTTCTGCAGCCTCTGTTGCTATAGCTTTAGATGAAGCCTATAGAAAAGGACTGATAAAAAAAGGCGATGTCATACTAACTGTCGCTTTTGGTGCAGGTTTGACTTGGGCATCAAGTGTTATAAGATGGAGCAAGTAAGGGGTGAAAAATATGTTTAAAACGAAAATAGTAGAAATGCTCAATATAAAATATCCAATATTTCAGGGTGGAATGGCATGGGTCGCAACTGCAGAACTAGCTGCTGCAGTGTCAAATGCAGGAGGTTTAGGAATAATAGGAGCAGGTAATGCACCTGCCAGTTTTGTAAGGGAACAGATACGGAAGGCAAGAGAACTTACTGATAAACCTTTTGGCGTCAATGTAATGCTTTTGTCTCCTTTTGTTGATGAAGTTATGGAGGTTATTTTAGAAGAAAAAGTAGATGTCATAACTACTGGAGCAGGGAATCCAGGTAAGTACATACAAAGACTTAAAGAACGGGGTATTAAAGTTATTCCTGTTGTGCCTTCAGTAGCATTAGCAAAAAGAATGGAGGACATTGGGGTAGATGCTGTTATTGCTGAAGGAACAGAATCGGGAGGTCATATTGGAGAATTGACGACTTTGGCGTTGGTACCTCAAGTAGTAGATGCTGTTAAAATTCCAGTCATCGCTGCAGGAGGAATTGCTGATGGACGGGGTTTTGCTGCGGCTTTTTGCTTAGGTGCTTCGGGAGTTCAAATGGGAACTCGGTTTGTATGCTCTACTGAATGTACTGCTCATCCTCGTTACAAAGAATATATTTTAAAGGCAAAAGACAGAGATGCTGTGGTTACAGGGAGAAGCACAGGTCATCCAGTCAGGTCATTAAAAAACAAACTGACAAGAGAATTTGAAAAGTTAGAACAAATGGGTGCTCCTAAGGAACAATTAGAAAAATTAGGAGAAGGAAAATTAAGAGCAGCAGTAGTAGACGGTGATGTAGAATACGGGTCTGTTATGGCAGGGCAAATTGCAGGACTTATAAATGATATTAAACCTGTTAAAGAAATAATAGAGGACATAATAAAACAAGCAGAGGAAGTAATTGACAATTTGAATAAAATGAGGTGAAAAAATGAAAGTAGCTTTTATTTACCCCGGGCAAGGTGCCCAATATGCTGGAATGGGCAAAGAAATATACCAAAAATACCAAGAGGCAAGAGAAATTTTTGAAAGAGCAGATGAAGCTTTAGGGTTTAGCATATCTAAACTTTGTTTTGAAGGACCAGAAGAAGAACTTATGAAAACAGAAAATACTCAGCCGGCCATTTTAACGGTTTCTGTTGCTTTAACAAAGGTTTTGCAAAAGAGAGGAATAAAGGCTGAGGTTACTGCAGGATTGAGCTTAGGAGAGTATTCCTCTTTAGTATTGGCTGAAGCTTTAGATTTTGAAGATGCGGTTCGTTTAGTGAAAAACAGAGGAAAGTATATGCAAGAAGTAGTACCCCAAGGAGTGGGTACTATGGCAGCAATACTGGGACTTGAAAATGAAGCAGTAGAAGAGATATGTCGTATTGCATCACAAGTTGGAATAGTAGAACCTGCTAATTATAACTGCCCTGGACAATTAGTTATATCTGGAGAAGTAAAAGCTGTGGAAAAAGCTGTCGAGCTAGCCAAAGAAAAAGGTGCAAAAAGAGCAGTAGTATTGGCAGTAAGTGCTCCTTTCCACTGCAGCATGCTAAAAAAAGCAGGAGAACTTTTGGAAAAGGATCTAGAAAAAATAGAAATAAAAGAGTTAAAAATTCCTGTAATATCAAATGTAACAGCTAACTATGTTACAAGGGAAGAAGTTAAAGATTTGCTCATAAAACAGGTGAGTCATCCTGTGCTATGGGAACAATCTGTAAAAAGAATGATTGAAGATGGAGTAGATACTTTTGTTGAAATAGGTCCAGGAAAGACTCTTACAGGTTTTGTTAAAAAGATTGACAGAACCAAAGCTGCCTATAATTTTGAAGATGAGGAGTCTCTTTTAAAGACTCTCTCTGCTTTGGAGGGATAAGTATGGAAACTGAAAGAAAAACTGCTTTTATAACCGGTGGGTC
>LDZP01000105.1_pt1 | contig 42284 bp, 39 predicted proteins | sample 615351 | NCBI WGS metagenome assembly LDZP01 (sample SAMN03408296, study PRJNA278302) | terrestrial metagenome | isolation source: oil reservoir sample I1 | place: USA: Alaska, North Slope, Ivishak formation | collected 2013
AGAACCCCGGTATCGCTCTCCTCGCTCTGGCAACAGAGCGCGTGAGAGGGGTAAGAATCCGCGATTCTATTCTTTGAATGAATCGTCGGAGGGTTCAATGGTACCTTCCGGGTCGGTAAAGCCGATCCATGACACCACGTTGTGATTGTCTTGCAAGCGCTCTAGCTGTTCCCGCAAAACATCCGTATTGGTGTCATTAGTAAGGGCCTGCATACCTAACAGTAGTTTGACCTCTTTAATGCGCGCATCCATGCTGCGCGCCAGCTTATCGACCATTTGGTAGGTCGCTTCTGAGGCCGCCTCGCCAATGTTGGCCTCCATTTGCTGTGCTGATTCCCGGGACGCCACCCAGCCAAGCAGTAGCGTAGTGGCAAACACCAAGGTGGCAATGAGCGCAATAAAACGCGAGCGTAGCGAAAAGCGCGAAGACAGTGAGGGGCTAAAAAACATTACGAGGGGCTTTACCGTAGAAAGTGTCGAGAGCCGAATAGCGGATTCGTTAAGTAAATGCTTAACAGCTAAACGGCTTAATTTAAGTGATGAGAGACTTTACCGGAAAACCTCTCAATTTGCGCGACGTTTGCTGCCGGGCACTTATTGTACAGCAGAGCACTTCTAACGGAGCTTAGTATTTATAATAGAACTGAACATTTGTTGTAAAACTATCAATCACTCATCGAGAAGCCACTCACCGCGCGGCTTCGGCAACAATTTCGTAGCTGCGTAAGCGGTCTGAATGGTTGTAGAAGTCGCTGTTGATCATTAGCTCGTCGGCACCGGTGCGCGTTTGGAACTCTTCTAGCTGGGCTTTCACCGTCTCAGGCCCGCCAATAATCGCGGCGCCTAAAAACTGGCTGACTTGAGCCTGTTCAACCGGCGACCAGTCGAGATGCTCCACGGGGGGCTGTGATTGGGTTGGTTTGCCGCGAATAAGGTTGAGAAACTTCTGCTGGGCAGTGGTGGCCAAGTAGTGCGCCATGGCATCGCTTTCAGCCGCCATTACGGGCAGGCCGACCATCGCGTGGGGTTTATCAAGGTGTTGGGAAGGGCGGAAATTATCGCGATACAGCCGCAGCGCTTCAAACAAGTAGCCCGGTGCGAACTGCGCGGCAAACGCAAAGGGTAAGCCCAGTTTAGCCGCTAACTGAGCGCTGTAGCCGCTAGAGCCCAGTAGCCAAATCGGCACATGCGTGCCCTGGCCGGGCACCGCTTTCACGCGCTGCTGGGGTTCGGCATCATCTAAATAGCTGCGCAATTCATTGAGTAGCTGAGGAAAATCATCGACCCCGGCATGGGCGTTGCGGCGCATGGCCTGCATGGTGGCACCATCAGAGCCGGGCGCACGCCCTAAGCCCAAATCAATGCGGCCAGGATAGAGCGTTTCCAGCGTGCCGAACTGCTCGGCAATCACCAGCGGCGGGTGGTTAGGCAGCATGATGCCGCCACTGCCGACACGGATAGTGGAAGTGTGCCCGGCCACATGGCCAATCAGTACGGCGGTTGCGGCACTAGCGATGCCAGGAATATTGTGATGCTCGGCAAGCCAATAACGGGTGTAGCCCAGCCGCTCGGTTAGTTGTGCTAAAGCAACACTGTCGCGAAAAGTCTCAGCGGCGCTGCCGCCCTGGCGAATAGGTGCCAGGTCAAGAACAGAAAGCGCCGTGGAAGCGAGTTGGCTCATGGTTCACCTGCAGTTTAATCGTTGATGGCGTGCAAAATAGTCAGTGGCTTAGCCTTTAACTACTTAGCCTCTAACTACCTAGCCTTTAACTACTTAGCCGCTAACTACTTAGCACGCTTGGTAACCACACGTTATGCGGTCAGTGCTGATGAATTGCAAGGTGTGTGAACCGTTTTAGCGGCAACAGTTCGGGGGTACGCTCGCTAATGTTCATTCAGCTGGCGGAGTCTGCAACCGGCGGCGTAGGGCGAATGAGAATCTCGTTGACGTCCACATGAGCAGGTTGTAGCAGTGCATAGACAACGGCATTGGCGATATCGCGATCTTCCAACGAATACTCGGGCGGTTCATCAAAAAACGGGGTATCAACCATGCCAGGTTCGATCAAGGTAACGCGCATGCCGGTGCCGCGTAGCTCTTCACGCAGGTTGTAGCCAATCCCCGTGACTGCCCATTTTGTGGCGCTGTACATGGAGCCGGGAATGGTCGTGCGCCCTGCCGCTGAACCGGTCAATAACACGTGGCCTTTGCTGCGTTTAAGGGCCGGTAAGCATGAGGCCAACGCCATAAATATTGGTGAGAATCATCTCTCGCCATGTTGCGTGGTCGGCGCTGCTAAAGCCACCGGGGGAACCGCCTTGGCCGGCATTGGCAAAAACTGCATCTAGGCGGCCAAAGGTTTCAAGCGCCTGTTCAACCATGGCGTGCTGCTGCTCCATATTGGTGACATCCATCTCACAGGTAAGCACATTCTCTGGCCCCAGTTCCTGTGCTAGCGCGGTGAGCTTATCGTTAGAACGGGCGGCTAATACCAGTTTGTAGCCTTCACGAGAGGCGGCTCGAGCGGTGGCTGCGCCAATGCCGCTGGATGCGCCGGTGATCAATAACACGCCTTTATGCATGGAAAGCACTCCTTGTTTGCGTTACTCGGTAAGCCTTTAGCATGGCTAAGGTGATGCTTTCCTGCAAATTAAGCCGGCGGTTAATCGTGCAGGTAGACCGCGTCAATATCGAGCGTGGAGCGGTTGCCAATAGCGTCAAAATGCTCGCTTAGCCAACGTTCAGCCGCTGCTTGGCCTTGCTCAAATAGGTGGCATAAAAAAGGCCACTCTGAGTTGGATTTGCTAGAAACAGAGAGCCCATCAAGCGCCTGATCCCCACTAATACGGTGGAACAGCGCCTGTTGGTAGCAATTTTCAATGCCTTGCTCATCAAGGGCATGTTTGAGCAGTCCGATCGTCCGAATCTCTTTAATCAGCGCTGAATTAAACGTGATTTCGTTGAGGCGGTTCATAATAGCGGCTGCTGATGTAGGCACTTCATTACGACTAATGGGGTTGATTTGGATGAGTAGGATATCCCGCGCACTGCACTCTTCCATTAACGGAAACAGTGCGGGGTTGCCCATATAGCCGCCGTCCCAATAGGCTTCGCCATCGATTTCTACTGCTTGGAACATAAAGGGTAAGCAGGCAGAGGCCATCACGGCGTCAGCACTCATTTCTTCGCGCCGGAATACGCGCTGTTTTCCGGTACGCACGTTGGTGGCTGCCACAAATAGCTTTAACTGTTGGCACTGTCGAACGCGTTCAAAATCAACATGGCTGGCGACTATATCGCGTAGCGGGTTGATGTTTAGCGGGTTGAGTTGATAGGGCGAAGCCACCCGGCTTAACAGATCCATGGCAATGTAGCCAGGGGAGTCGTCCAGGCTCCAGTTTCCTGTCAGCACACTCATGGGAGAGCGACGAATGGGGCTTGCCATGCCTGCTCGGCTGACGGCTTTCCAGAAGTCATGCAGCGCTTGCCTGGCGGTCTCTTTGTCGCCCCGAGTCAGCGCATCGGCCATCACTACGCCGTTCATAGCGCCAGCGCTGGTGCCACTAATACCTTCAATTTCAATTCGCTCATCCGCCAGTAGGCGGTCTATTACCCCCCACGTATAAGCGCCGTGCGCGCCACCGCCTTGTAATGCGAGATCCAGCTTTTTGACCTGTGCCATATGCTTTTTTCCCATTGCGACTAGTGAAGAAGGTGGTTGCAGTGCCGTCAGCATGGCATAGGCCGCGAGGGAAGACGAAAAGCTATTTAACAAACGCGATTTAACAAAGGCTATTTAACAGCTGATGCAAAAGGTAATGCCAAAATCCTATTGGCCTAAACGAAAGAGTGTGGTCGACTGCACGCGATAAGATTAGAAAAAGTTTACGTCAACGTCATTTGTTGCTGTAAATGAATGACTAATAAAAAACGTTACAAGGGATTTGGTGAACATGATAAAAAAAGATGCACGCTTTAGTTTGAGTCTGCAGGCGAAAATGGTGGCTTTAGTATTGCTCCCAATGCTGTTTTTGGCCTTAGTGTTTTCAGCGCTGGAAGTGCGTAACTCAATAGCGAATATGCAAGAAATGCTGGAAGAACAGCGTGAAGTGCTGGTGAGTGAACGCGAAACCACGGTGCGCTATTTGGTAGAATCAGCGCGCAATGCGGTATCGCACCTGGTCAACCATGCCTCGCTTAGCCAATCAGAAGCGCAGCAGCAGGCTCAAGACATTCTTCAGAACTTCCGTTTTGGCAATTCTAATTATGTTTTCGCTTTTAATTTTGATGGCACTGCACGGGCGATGGCCGCTGCGCCGGACCGCGTGGGCACAAACATGCGGGGGCTGGTCGATAGTGAGGGCAATACCTTTGTTGATGACTTAATCAAGCGCGCCCAGACAGGTGATCAAAGCTTTTATGATTATCAGTGGATAAACCCCGCGACCGGTGAAATTGAATCAAAGCACTCAATGGCGATTGCCATTCCCGAGTGGGACTGGATGATTGGAACCGGCATCTATCTAAGTGATATAGACACAACCTTAGCCCAGGTGGAAGCTCTTGCGTGGCAAGAGTTTCGTCGTGACCTCATTGCCAAGGGGGTTGTGACGCTTGTGCTGTTGTTAGTCGTAGGGATGCTGGCAGCGTGGCTGGTTAAGCGTGCGCTAAGTTCGGTGAAACGTGCTGCCGCCGCCATGCACGATGTTGCCACCGGCGAGGCGGATTTAACCCAGCGCCTCACCGTGGAGCGCAATGATGAAATTGGCAACTTGGCGCAGCAATTTAACGCGTTTGTCGAGCGAATGCAGGTCACTCTCCAAGATGTGCATCGCACTACCCAAACGGTGCTGCTTGCTTCGCAAAATATCGATCAAAGCACCAATGAATTAGCTACACGCACTGAGCAGTCATCGGCTAATTTGCAGCAAACGTCTTCGTCTATGGAAGAGATTACCTCTACGGTTCACCACACCACTGAAGCTGCCGAGCAAGCGTCTCAGTTATCACAGGGTGCTGTCGATGTGGCTCGTAAAGGTAGCTCCGCTATGCAGCGTGTCGAGCATACGATGGGCGAAATTAATCAGTCAGCCACGCAAATTGCCGACATTATTACCATGATTGACTCGATTGCTTTTCAAACCAATATTCTGGCGCTGAATGCGTCGGTGGAAGCTGCGCGTGCCGGAGAACATGGCCGCGGTTTTGCAGTGGTGGCCGAAGAGGTGCGTAACCTCGCCAGCCGGTCGAGTGATGCTGCTAGTGAGATTCGTCAGTTAATCGATAGCTCGCTGGTGCGTACTCGGGATGGCGCAACGCTGGTGCGTGAAGCGGGCACCACCATGCAAGAGATTGTTGATAGCGTGACTCGTGTCACCGATGTGATCGCCGAGATAAGTGCGGGCGCGCGGGAGCAGAGCGCTGGTATTAGAGAAGTTAATACGGCGGTAGCCGAGATGGATTCAATGACCCAGCAGAACTCCTCCATGGTTCAAGAGAGTGCTTCGTCAGCACAGCGGCTACGTGCAGGTGCAGAGCACCTTTCTCACTTGCTTGATTCGTTTGAACTAGGTCAGTTTGAAACCGCTGCGCTGGCGGACACTTCTTTTCAACGTAGCTCTTTTCAACGTAGCTCTTTGCAAAACAGCGCTTTGCAAACTGGCAAGCCAGTGCCACGCGCTATCTCTCAGCAGCGTCACGATGAGTGGGAGGCGTTCTGAGTACGTGACGTCTCAGCAAAAGCGATGTCTCAACAACAGCTATCCTGATCAATAGCGCCTGTTCTTGGGGCAGCCTTAAGGTGCATCTGCTAGCGGTGAGTGACTGCCAGAGGGGGAGGGAGCTTCATAGATGGCGTATTCCATTAGCACATCGAGATGTAGGGCTAGCTGCTGGCTGGCTTCTTCCATCTCACTTAAGGCCGCTAGTTGACCGCTGTGATTCCCTTCCTGGGCAAACGTAAGCGCCTCAGCGCCACGTTTATGCATACGGCGATGGGGGGCTGTGAGCGCCCGATAAGCATCGGTGCGGGCATAGCGCTGGTAACCTTCGCCTTGAAGGTGCCAGCGCCCTAGCCGGCATTGGTGGTCGTCTTCAAGCAGGGTTTCAGGGTTTGCTGACAGCAGCTGCTTATAAAGCCGGCATTTCCATACCGCATGATCCAGTTTAGCGGAATGCAGAAAAGCCGCTGTCGCGCTGTGATGAATGATTTTGTGCATATGTCGCGTTTGGTCAGAAAGCTGCTGCACGCTATATCTGGCCATTTTCGCAAAGTGGGCTAGTTCATCTTCTGCCTGGCGCGTTTTAACCAACGCTTGAGAATGCTCTCTGACTTGGCTGTTGATTTTTTCCATCAGCAGGCTGAGTTGGTGGCTCAGTTGGTGCATATTAAGCGCCAGGCGGTGAACATCCTCTGCGATGGTTGTTAATCCAGGTGACTCCTGGCTTTGGGCTGTCTCTAGCGCTGCGTTAACCGCCAGCGTTTGAGCGTGACCGGCATTGCGCGCCAGAGCGACCTGTAACTGGCTAAGGGCGTGCAGCGTTTTAGCAAGCACCAACGGCGAGGTGGGTGGGTCTTCTGTATGCTGATTGGTTTGGAGGCGTTGGTGCAGGGTATCCACTGCTTGTTCGGCAGCCGCAATAAGCGTAAACGTTTCGGCCAGGGTCGCGCTCTCACCGGCAAGCTGGTCGGCATACTCTTCAATACCGCTATTGAGGGAGGCAAGCATATCGGCCCCTCTGGCTTGCAACATGCTGATAGAGGGTACGGATTTCATCAGGTTTAACAGACGGCAGCTAGGGGAGGTCGTTGCGGCGTCAAGCTGAGCGCGTAAGCTTGAGACCTCCTGTTCTAGGCGGCGAATTTTTTGATACGGATGCAAAAAGGTGAACATGGCAGAGACACCTACGGCAGATAGCAATATTTTGTATTAATTTGTCACAAAGTATTGCAGAGGGTTCCCCTGTACGCCTGATTTAACGCCCGACAATGACGAAATTGAGCGGCTGATCACCGCCAAGACTGAGTTTATTAACGCTTACCTTTACTATAAAGCCCAGGCCTTAGCGGCGGGCAAGCTGCGTAGCGGTAGCCGTACAACCCAAAAATGCGGAGGTGGCAAGCCACTCTGCATCAGGGTAGTAAGCGAAGACATATTGGTCTTCCTTTAGGCTATCGATCAGCGGATACGTCACATCTTCACGCACCGCAGGGCAGCCATGGCTGCGTCCGAGCCGCCCTGTTTGGTTAATGAACGCATCACTTACGTAGTCAGCGCCGTGGATGACGATGGCGCGCTCAAATGCCAGGTCGTTAACGTTAGGTTCAAGGCCTTCCAAACGCAGTGAGTAACCATTACGCCCGTAATAGCTATTCATGGTGCGAAACAGGCCAAGACTGGATTGGTGGCTATCGGGGGTATTGGAAAACGTTTCAGCCTGGGCGTCGCCGGAACCCTGCCCGTGAGAGACTAATTCTTCGAAGAGCAGCTTGTGCTGGTGCAAATCAAATACCCACAGGCGCGGCTGGGTAGACGGCAGGGAGTAATCGATCACCGCTAGGCGTTCGGCGTTGGGTTCGGCGCAGTTGAGGGCTTGAGCGGCTAAACGCAGCGCTTCAGGTGTGGCCTGCGGGGCTAGCTGTAGTAGCTGATGATGCAAGGGAAGTATGCCGGGTGGTGGCGTTGAACCTACTTGGGCAACGAAGCTGGCAGCGTGTAGCGGTAACGACAACAATGTTAAAGGCAGTGAAAATAGTAACGTAAATAGAGATGAGCGAAGCGCCATATCAATCGATCCCGCAGGTAATATCCGTCATGATGAAGGGTAGCCGACTAAGACAAAAAGAATGGGTCGGCGAGTGTGGGTGATTATAGTAACGCAAGGAGAGGGCGATGAACGAGATGCAGCCACTAAGACAATGGGCGATAGGGGCCGCTTTATGTCTAGCGCTTAGCCATGGCCCTTTAGGTTCGAGCAATGCGTATGCTGACCCAGCACCGCTGCAACAGGCATTGGCGCAGCACTTAATAGCTGCTGATGCTGTTGATAAAGCGCCACTTTTACCCCTTGCTGAGTTTTATCAGCTGCGTGATGGCAGGCCTGTTTGGCAGACAGCGGCAGCGGTTGAGTCATTGGTCGCCGCCCTGAATAGCTTGGCATACGATGGCTTGGCGCCAGAAGATTATCACGCTGACACGCTGCTTAATGAGTTTCAGTATAGCCAGAGGGTAGGCGTTACAGCGCAAGCGGCATTTGAGGTAAAAGCCACCCGTTCGCTGTTGCTGGCATTGGATCATTTAGAGCGCGGCAAGGTGAATCCGCGTGATGTAGAGCCTGCCTGGGATGCGCCCCGCCCTGAAAGTAATTACTCACTGCTTCGCATTGTGCACGCTGTTGAAAACCGTGAGCTTAACAACGCTATCGCGCTTGTGCGTTCTACCTCGGATGAATATCAGCAGTTGCGCGACGCGTTGAAATACCAATACCAGTTGGCCAACCTGGGCAGTGCGCCTTATTTAGCGGCGCGGCAAGCGGCGCTTCGTCCAGGAGACGAGGCAGACGATGTGATCGTGCTGCGTCAGCGCCTAGCGCTATGGGGTGAGGCTGATGTCATGGTGGCTGATAGCCATGCTTACCCGATGATTGGGGTGGAAGTCGCCACGAACCGGCGCACCTTTGATGCACCGCTTGAAGCCGCCGTGAGGCGTTTCCAGCGCCGCCATTTGCTGCAAGAAGATGGCGTGGTAGGTGAGCAAACGCGGCTTGCTTTGAATACATCCGTAGCGGCGCGCATCGATCAATTGCGGGTCAATTTAGAGCGTGCACGCTGGATGCGCCCTATGCAGTCTGCTCAGCCGCGGCTCTGGGTTGATATTGCGGGCTACCGAATGCACTACGTTCGCCCTAACGGCCAGCATTGGGATGCCCGAGTAGTGGTGGGGACACCGCGCCGTGAAACGCCGATTATTCACTCAGCCATTAGCCATTTAACGATTAGCCCTTCATGGACAATACCGCCCACGATCATGCGCGAGGATGTATTGCCCCAGGTGCGTGCCGATATTGATTATTTAGCGCGTAAAAACATTCAGGTGATTAGCCCCTCAGGTGAGCGGCTGGTGGCAGAAGAGGTCGATTGGCAGCGCCCTGGTGGCGTTATGCTGCGCCAAGTGGCGGGTGCGGGTAACCCGCTAGGGCGCGTGGTTGTGCGCTTTCCTAATGATGAGATGATCTATTTGCACGATACCCCCGCGCGCGGGTTGTTTCAGCGTGACCAGCGAGCGCTCAGCTCAGGTTGTATTCGCGTTGAAGGGGTTGTTGAGCTGGCGCAAATGCTGCTGCAAGACACCGGTAGTCGTTACCAGATGAGCCGCTTGCTGGGCGGTAAGAGTGATCTCAACGTCAATTTGGCTCAGCGTATTCCTGTGGCGCTTCACTATTTAACCGCCTGGCCGAATACCCAAGGAGAAGTAGAGTTCAGGCCTGATATTTACCGCCGCGATGCGGCACTGCTGGCAGCGTTACAGCGTCCGGTGTAGATGTGTAGATGTGTAGATGTGTAGGCGTAGGAATGTAAATGTGGAGGATAGGTAATCGTTGCTCGGTGTAACGCAACACTGTAGCGCTAAGCTGTAATGCAAAACACCGCCTTTAGGCGGTGTTTTGCGGTTTCAGCGGTAGGGCTAATAACTATTGCTAATAACTATCACTAGACACTATTCTTCGCTTTCTTGCTGATAGTTGGCGACGCTAACCGGCCCTGTCTCGCCGCTTTCTAACGTGGCCAATATAGGCTCTGCCTGGCTACGGAATGCAACAAGCGCATTGCCACTCAGGCTGGTGTTTTCGGGTAGCGTGACGGTCATCGCATTAACCGGGGCATTGTTGACGAGGACTTCATAATGCAGGTGAGGGCCGGTGCTGCGGCCAGTGTTACCAGACAGCGCAATTCTTTCACCCATGGTCACACGCTCGCCTGGGTTAACCAGCGGGCGGGAAAGGTGCAAGTAACGGGTTCGGTAGCCGTTATCATGGCGAATGACAATATAGCGCCCGGCTGCATGGTGGTTGCTAACGCGCTCAACGACGCCATTAGCGGGCGCGGTGACGGGCGTGCCAATGGGCATGGCAAAATCGGTGCCGTTATGTGGGCTAATACGGCCAGTGACAGGGTGCTTGCGCCGTGGGTTGTAGTTTGAGCTTAGGCGGTAGCTACCTTCAAACGGGTAGCGTGCAAACGCGGGGTCTAGGCTATTGCCATCAGGCGTATAGAAGTTGTCATCGGTGGCGTTGCGCACCACGGTGAGGTCCATGCGTTCGCCGTCGTATTTAACGGCCAAAACGCGGGAGTCGAGGGTTTCCCCATCAATCATGTCTGACTCAACCAGCACTTGGAAGCGGTCACCACGGCGGCTGTCACGGCGAAAATCAAGCTTCTTTTCAAGCAGCTTGGTGAGTTCGGTCACTGAACCGCTGTTTAAACCGGTGGCCTGGGCAGAGCGCGCGAAGCTGCCGCTAACGCTACCTGCATAGAGACGCTGAACAGGTTCTCCTTGGCGCTCAATAGAGGTAATGGCAAAGCGGTCTGAATCCCGCTCTAGCAATACGCCATCGCGGGTATTTTTCATCATGCGCAGTGACAACAAGCGCCCATCTTCACCTAGCTGATAGTCAAAGCTTTGCCCGGCACGCCAATGGGTTAGCATCCGCTGATCGGGTAAGTCGTCAAGTAGCGCCATGACTTCGCTGTAGCCAAGGCCTAATTTGTTTTGCGCCAACAAAGCGAAAGTTTCACCGGACTCAACAATATGGGTTGCCCATTCAGGCACAAATGTTTCTTCAGCGGCTAACTCTAACTCTAGAAATGAGAGGTCATCAAATAACTCAACGCCATAATCTTCATAAGACGTGGCATCTGCTATTTCAACCGCTGGGGTGTTGTCCACATCCAGCATGCCGCTGGTCAGCGTACCCACGACAATCGCCATATGGAGAGCGCCGCTATCTACATCGGAGGCTGCATCGGACGTGCCAAGCGCTGCCGTCAGTGTTTCCGGGCTGGCAGTGGCAGTATCAAACGCGGCCACCTCTTGCGCTGAGCCAGAATGAGTCGCCATATCGGCTTCGGCTGAGGCGATCATGTCGACATCAAGGTCAACGATTTCAGTAGCAGCTAATTGACTTAGCGGAATATTTTCGCGAGTAGCATCGAGTGCGCGCGAGGCACGGTCGATGGCTTGTGCAACCGGTGTACGCTCTTGAAGTAGCGAAGGAACACCTGGTGTTGAGCCACTAGGAAGCGGTACAAGTACGCTTTCTAGTGGTGTATTGGGTTCATTTAAATCGTCATACGTTGTCAGTAACTTTTGTGCGCCCAGCACTGTGACCATAGTCGCCACGGGTAACAGTAATAATTTATGTGTGCGGGGCAGCGAATGTAGGATTCGCAACATGGGTAAATGGACCGCCGAGTTCGTGATTAAAAATAACGATATAGTAAATATGCTCGGAAACCATACCCCATGCAGAAGTGGGTGCATAGACTGTACGTCTATACATAAAAGGTAATTAAATAGGAATACATCGATAACAGGAAAAAGGTTACCAATTGTAAACAAGGTTTGCTAACAAATGTAACTGATCAGGCGCGCTTATTGAATGCTTTACGCCTTAAATCAGGCTAGGTCTTGACATCCGGGTTTTAAAAAATGAGATGACCGCTTAGATTTAAGTTATCCAGGTTTTAAGTGAGCGCTTTCAATGCGCCGCTTAAATGTTTCAATGAATAGCTTAAATTAACTAGGCATTAAATTACCTAGACATTAACTTACCTAAGTTGATGATAGGTGTGAATTGGTTTTTAACGGTATCAGATTTGAGCAATGCAATTTTTAACAGCGTGATTTTTTAACAACGTAATTTTAACAACGTAGTTTTTTAAAATATACGTTTTTAACAATATTGGCATCGTTAATGTAGAGCTTTTGTCTCATTTTTTAGGCTCCCTCAATTTTCCGTGCCGGCAGCTAATAACCGTCATTTAACCGTCATTTTGTCAGCATGAGCAGAACTGCCCGCTGTTTCCTGGCATTCTAGTCATGTTTTTTCGAATAATAAGCGCATTTTTTCGCTGTTTTGCGTTGAGGAAATCGAAATGTCCCGGGTAACACTTTCACAATGGCAGATGTTAGCCGCCGTGGTTGACCATGGTGGGTTTGCACGTGCAGCAGAGGTGGTACACAAAAGCCCCTCCACGCTCAACCATGCTGTCCACAAATTAGAAGAACAGCTAGGGGTTCAGGTGCTAGAGCCCGTTGGCCGGCAGGTGCGCTTAACGGAAGCCGGCGAACTACTGCTGCGGCGGGCTCGTCAATTAATTGAGAGCGCTGCCTCACTTGAAGATGTGGCCACGCGATTGGCGGCGGGTTTAGAAGCGGAGGTGGTGGTCGCCATTGACCAGATTTTTCCGGCCGCGGCCCAAGCCAAAGCGTTAGAGCGCTTTTCTGAAATGTACCCCCAGGTGCGTGTTCAGCTCCACGAAAGTGTGCTTAATGGCGGCACAGAGATGCTCTACGATGGCCGTGCAGATCTCGTGGTTTCCGGCATTGAAGCGCAGGGCTTCTTGGGGGAGCCGCTGGTCACGGTGCGTTTTATTGCGGTGGCGCACCCCCAGCATGTGCTGCATCAGCTAGGCCGCTCGTTAGACCTACGCGACCTGGCTCAGCATCGGCAGCTCGTGGTGCGCGACTCAGCGCTGCGCCAATCAACTAACGCCGGCTGGTTAAAAGCGGAGCAGCGTTGGACCGTCAGTCACCTTAATACCTCACTGGATATGCTCCGGCGTGGTTTAGGCTTTGCCTGGATGCCTGAAACGCGTATCGCTGAGGAGCTAAAAAGCGGCCAGCTGAAACCGCTCCCCTTAGCGGCGGGAGGGGTTCGCGAAGTGCCCATGCAGATGATTTTCCGTGACCGAGACCGCGCAGGCCCTGCGGCTCATGCCATGGCAAACGCTCTGCAGCAGGCCGTGGCAAGTGAGTGCAATCATCGTGTGCAGGATGCATGATTCGATTCCCTCGAATGAAACGCCGTAAAACATCCGCTTGAGCATCCCGGGGCCGAGCGTATGCTAAATGCAAGCTGCATTTATTGTACGTTCAGGTATACGTTCATTTCAGGAGAGCCCCGATGGGATTACTTGTTAACGGCGAATGGGTTGATCAGTGGTATGACACTAAAAAGCACGGCGGCGAGTTCGTTCGTGAATCTGCCCAGCTGCGCGACTGGGTAGGAAGCAACCCTGAAGGCACGGGGCTGAGCTATCCAGCGGAGCCAGACCGTTACCACCTTTATGTGTCGCTGGCCTGCCCATGGGCGCACCGCACGCTGATTATGCGTAAGCTGAAAGGCCTTGAAGGGCTTATCGGTGTCTCTCACGTTAGCCCACTAATGCTCGATAAAGGCTGGACCTACCATCAGGAAGAAGGTGCCAGCGGCGATTCTGTTAACGGCGTTGACTTCCACTATCAGCTTTACACCAAAACCGACCCGCACTATACCGGTCGTGTCACCGTGCCGGCATTATGGGACAAACAGCGTAGTGCTATTGTCAATAATGAGTCCGCTGATCTGCTGCAGATGTTTAACCACGCCTTTGATGAGCTGACCGGCAATGACCTGGATTTTTACCCGCAAGACCTTCGCAGCGTTATTGATGAGGTCAACGCTGATGTCTACGACCACATCAATAATGGGGTGTATAAATCAGGCTTTGCCACCGAGCAGGAGGTTTATGAGAAGCACGTTAAGGCATTGTTTGACGCCTTAGATCGAATGGAAGCACGCTTAGCCGAGCATCGCTATCTCGCCGGTGAGTGGCTGACTGAGGCAGATATTCGCCTTTTTACGACGCTGATCCGCTTTGATGCGGTTTACTACGGCCACTTCAAGTGCAACTTTAAGCGCATTGAGGATTACCCGAACCTTTCAAACTACGTGAGGGAAATCTACCAATGGCCTGGGGTAGCTGAAACCGTCAATATGGATCATATCAAGCGCCACTACTATTACAGCCACGATACGATCAATCCAACGCGCATTGTACCTGCCGGCCCGTTGCTGGATTTTGAATGCCCTCATGATCGGGAGCGGCTTCCAGGGCAGGGGATACGCCGCCGCTAGTGTGTTTAAGCATCACTTGCTGGAAAGGAATGGCTGGAAAGAAATGACTGAAAAGAGCCACCCAGTTGCTGGGTGGCTCTTTTAGCTAATCAACCGCTAGATTAAGCGATGTAAGCTGACAGCTTACTCGTCAGCATTGACCGCATCGCGCGTGCGCTGCCAAGCGCTTTGGGCGCCTTCTTGTGTTGTCTGCCACGCGTCGCGGGCGTTGGCTTTAGTCTGTTCCCACCAATCGCGGTCGTAGGCAGGGAAGGCTTCAACTTCTTCCTGGCTGGCTTCGACCATAATACGGTGCTCTGTATCACCATCGCCTTCCGTGTGTGTTTCCAGCGTAAAGTAGTCGGTGCTCACGACAATTTCGCGACCGCCTAAGCCGAGAACAGCGCCACTTTCAATGACCAGTGCAGAAATGCGCATGTCTTCATCGAAAAGAATGTCATCGACTTCGCCAATCTCTTCACCGGAACCGCCAGCGAAAAAAACGTCTGCATCAAGAATGTCGTCGGCAGAATACATGCCTTGCGGTGCATCGGATGCATGAGCGCTCATTGCAACGCTGCTCATCAGGGCGGTGCCGATTACTGCTGTGAGGATTGTCTTACGCATAGCATCTCTCCATGTGGCTACGATCAATAAATGATGGCTAATAAATCAGTAACTAGTGCTTGTAAATCAGTAACTAGTGCTTGCCGGCCCATTCGTCTGCCCTGCGCTCTGCTTCTTCGCGCTCAAGGCCATACTTTTGTTGAAGCTTGCCGACAAGCTGGTCTTTCCTACCGCCAATTTGATCTAGCTCATCATCGGTAAGTTCGCCCCAGTGAGAACGAGCTTTACCTTTCATCTCTTTCCATTTGCCTTCAATTTGATCCCAGTTCATTGAATCGCTCCTTGAGAGTAGTGAACTTAATTAGGCCATTTTCAGGCTAGACCATATAGGCATGAGCGCAAGCCCTGTTCCAATGTGCCTGCTCCAATGCAGTTGTGGCAATGTGGTTGTGGCGTAAGTTAAAAGTGCTGGCCAGCAGCTACATGCGATGGTAGGATGCGCGTTCCTCGCATGTGTTGACCCCTCCATCATGACGGTAAGCGTACATCTACATAGTTGATAGTTATTAATGAGTCTGTATTAAATAGGTCAATGTTAATAGTTATTCGTAGTGGCGCTTGCGGGAACATCTCGCCAATTGCTGGATGTTCATTGCTGTGAAGATGGCGCGCCTCCAGTATTTCACCACACGGGTGAAATCGGCGCAGAAGGTCGCCACAGCGGTTGGCCCGCTAATGCGGTGTTATGCCCAACCGGATGCTAGGTGCGACCGGCGTCTCCGACTCCATTGATGGCTTTGACCGCTACGGCGGTGCCTGTTGTCTACAACGACCACATTTTATGTCGTTGTGCGACGACAGAGTCAGAGACGCTTATGATGTTTTTTGCCGGTACTTGCCGGCCTACCAAGGTGTGATTAATGACCTCGACTTCTGTCGCCTCGCCGAGCTTCGGCGATCTGGCTCTATTGCCTGCCGTTCTGTCTGCTGTTGAAGCACAGGGCTACCTAGTTCCCTCGCCGATTCAGGCGCAAACCATTCCTGCGCTGCTTGAAGGCCGCGATATGCTGGGTCAGGCCCAGACGGGTACTGGTAAAACCGCTGCTTTTGCATTACCGCTGCTGTCGCGTCTGGAACTGACTCGCCGCGAGCCGCAAGTATTAGTAATGGCACCAACTCGCGAGTTGGCTCAGCAAGTAGCTGCCTCGTTTAGTAAGTATGGCCAAAACCTCAAAGGCCTCGAAGTTGCCACCCTATGTGGCGGCCAAGAGTACCGTGAGCAGCTGGGTGCCCTGAAGCGTGGCGCACAGGTAGTCGTTGGCACGCCAGGCCGGATTATCGACCACCTGGATCGCGGTAGCTTGAAGCTTGATGGCCTCTCCGCCCTAGTGCTGGACGAAGCTGATGAAATGCTGCGCATGGGCTTTATCGACGACGTAAAACGCGTGGTTGCCGATACCCCGAAAGATGCTCAGCGTGTGTTCTTCTCGGCCACACTGCCGACTGAAATTGAGCGCATCGTTAACCGTTACCTGGTTAACCCGGTGAAAGTGGCCATTGAGTCTGGCACCACCACCGGCGAAAACATCGAACAGCGCATTGTGCGCGTTGATGGCGGTGCCAAGCTTGAAGCGCTTTCGCGTATTCTTGAAGTTGAACCGGTTGATGGCGCTATCGTCTTTGTGCGTACCCGTGCCGCTTGTACCACATTGGTTGAGCAGCTGACCGCTCGTGGCGTTAACGCCGCTGGCCTGTCGGGTGATCTAGACCAGAGCCTGCGTGAGCGCACTATTACGCGTTTGAAGCGTGGCAAGGTCGACGTACTGATCGCCACCGACGTAGCAGCCCGTGGTCTTGACGTGTCGCGTATCACCCACGTTATCAACTACGACCTGCCCCAAGATGCGGAAGCCTACACGCACCGTATCGGCCGTACCGGTCGTGCTGGCCGTAGCGGTATCGCGATCACCTTCGCTGGTTTCCGTGAAGGCCGCAAAGTAGGCTGGATGGAGCAGGCGACCGGTCAGAAAATGACTGAAATGCCGCTGCCTGATGAAGCGGCGATTCGCGCCCATCGTGATGACGTTTTCCATCACCGCGTTATTGCCTCTTTAACCAAAGGCGCAGAAGAACAGCGTGCTTTGATTGAGCGTCTGATTGAAGAAGGTCATGACCCGATCGAGCTAGCCTGTACATTTGCTTCCATGGCACGGGCCGACGAAGCGCCGATTGGTCGCCTACAGGCACCGCGTAAAGAGAAGCCCTCGCGTGATGGCGCGCCTGCCGGTAAGCCGGGTGCGCGTCGTGAACGCACAAGCGGCCCGACGGAAGGCATGACTCGTTACCGCGTATCGGTTGGCCATAAAGATGGCGTTAAGCCAGGCCAGCTGGTTGGCGCTCTTGCCAATGAAGGCGGCATTGAAGGCGCGCGTATCGGTCGTATTGATATTCGCAACGCGTTCTCTGTTGTTGAATTGCCGAGCGGCTTGCCGTCAACGATTCTAGCCAAGATGGCACGTGCCCGTGTGGCCGGTCGTCCGCTGGAAATCAGCGAAGACAACGCACCGGCTGAGCGCGCACCGCGCCGCCGTCGTGATGAAGGCGATGCGCCGGTTCGTCGTCGCGAACGCGCGTAAGCTTTCAGCAACGTAATGAGTCATCAACTGCCGCCAAGCGGCACTTGAGTAACTCTCAATGCCCCCGCCCCTTTACTGGTGCGGGGGCGTTTTTTTGCTACCTTCTATTCACCAACCATTCACCATTCACCACTCACCACTCACCACTCACCACTCACCACTCACCGCTCACCGCTCACCGCTCACCAGATCAAGGAAGATAAGATGCCCGCACCGCTACACGAATGGAATCTGGCACCTAGAGAGGCAAGGGCACTGCAAACAGAATTGGCTAAGCGCCTGGAGCTAACTGATCGTCTAGCACCGGTAACGCATATCGCCGGGGTGGATATCGGTTTTGAAGATAGCGGTGAAACAACCCGGGCGGCGGTTGTCGTGCTGAAATGGAACCCCGCCAGCGCGCCGGATTTAACGGTGGTAGAGCAAGTGGTTCATCGTGAGCCCACCCGCATGCCGTACATTCCTGGTTTACTCTCGTTTCGTGAAATTCCCGCGGCGCTGGGCGCGTTTGAAAAACTCAGCGTGATGCCGGAGCTAGTGATGGTCGACGGCCAGGGGATTGCCCACCCACGCCGGTTAGGTGTAGCGGCTCACTTAGGGCTATGGCTAGATTTGCCGACCATCGGGATTGCCAAGTCACGCCTATATGGCCAACACGCTGAGGTAGGTGAGCAGCGGGGCGATTGGGTGCCACTTTACGCGGGCAATGCAGGCAATGCAGGCAATGAGACTATTGGAGTGGTGCTACGCTCTCGCGCCAAGGTTAAGCCTATTTATGTGTCGCCTGGGCACCGCATCACCCTTGAAACCTCGCTTGCTTGGGTGATGCGCTGCTTAGGGCGCACCAAACTGCCTGAGCCTACACGGCTTGCCGATCGATTAGCCTCGCGGCGAGATCAGCGAAAGTGAGTGGCTATACAAACGCCAAAAAGTGCCGCAGAAGGCTGGAGGCCTCGGGGGTGTCCGTTACGCTTTCCAGTAGCTGTTCCGGGCTTTCGCCTTGGTCGCGCAGAGCGGCGCGCTGGCGCTCTATATAAGCGCACATCACCGATGTGTTGAACTCTGGGTGAAACTGCACGCTCCACTGACGCGGGCCGTAACGCAGCGCTTGATGGGCGTCATGGCTATTGTGGGCCAGCACGCTACAGCCATGAGGCACCTGCATGACCGACTGCGCATGGGTTAGGTGTGCCATAAAGCTTTCCGGTAGTTGGCTAAACAGCGGGTCTTGCTGGCCAGCCTGAGTCAGCCGCACTGTGCGAGTGCCGGATTCACGGCCGGCAGGGTGATAATCGCTAACCCCGCCAAAAGCGGCAGCCATTAACTGGTGGCCGTAGCAAACGCCCAGCATGGGAATATCATTGGCCAACGCTTCTTGCAGCCACTGTTTGAGTGCTTCGCTCCAAGGCTCGGCGTCGCTAACCATGCTGTGTGAACCCGTCATCACAATGCCTGCTAGTGTATTGAGCTCAGGCGCGCTGGGGTTACGTGTTGCATCCCACACCTGTAGGTCTAAATGCGTTGGCAGTGCAGCGGTCAGCTGCTTTTCAAAGAGTGTTTCAAAATCACCGTGCTGGTCGACCACTTCAGGAAAGGCGTCGCCGGTTTTAACTATTAAGACACTTGCCATATCACTACCTCAGTGAACTGAAACAAAAACGTTGAACAAAAGACCTTTCCGGAAAGGGCATAAAGGCGTGAAGATAGCCTACCATGGCGTTTCACATGACGGCTTTTCATATAATGGCGCGTCACATGGTAAGAACGCATTCATTATTAACGTAAAAAGGAGTAAGCAATGCAACAGATTACCCGTGCAGGCGAACCGATGGACGTAGCAGGCTCGCTGCCTGCAACAGGCCAAACGGCCCCTGCGATGACGCTGACGAACAGCGACCTGCAAGATGTGACGCTTGAGACGTATGCCGGCAAGCGTAAAGTGCTTAATATTATTCCCAGTGTAGATACGCCCACCTGTGCGGTGTCGACACGCCACTTTAACGAGTTGGCGTCTAACCTTGCTGATACGGTGGTGTTGGTTGTTTCAGCCGACTTACCCTTTGCGGCAAAACGTTTTTGTGGGGCAGAAGGGCTGGATAACGTCGAAACACTGTCGACGTTCCGCCATCCAGAGTTTCTTGAAGCGTGGGGCGTGGCGCTGTGCAACAACCCGATGGAAGGGCTGTGTGCCCGTGCAGTGGTGGTGTTAGATGCTGAGAACCGCGTACTGCATAGCGAGCTGGTCAGTGAGCTGAAAAACGAGCCGGATTACGAGGCAGCGTTAGCGGTCTTGAGCTAACAGTAAGCTTTGCTAGCGTGATGTTGTGATGCCGTCACCAGGGCGCGAATTAAGCGCTGCTGGGGGCGGTTAAAAATGAGCCACTCCGGGTGCCACTGCACGCCAATTAAAAATTCGTGCTCGCGGGACTCAATGCCCTGCACCAGGCCATCTCTGTCACGTGCCACAATCTCAATTCCCCTGCCAGCCTCATAAACGGCCTGATGATGCAGGCTGTTAACTCGGCACCACGTCACCCCCAGCAAGCGGTGAAGCTTGCTCGCCCCCACAATATCAACGGTTTTGCGCGGCAGTACGGTTCGCCGCCGCTTTAAGCCTTCATGGGTGGTGTAAATGTCAGGGTCAAGGGTGCCGCCAAGGTGCACGTTGATGAGTTGCGCGCCCCGGCAAATACCCAGCACGGGCGTATTCAGGGGAATAAATCGTTCAAGCAGCGCAAGCTCTAATTCATCTCGCGCTGGGTCGAGCCGTACATCCAGCTGGACTTCACCGCCGTAAAGGTGAGCCTGAATATCGTCTCCGCCGCCAATGATTAAGCCATCAAGGCGTTGCGGCTGCGGGCGCGAAGGCGATAACCGCAGCGGTTTGCCGCCATGCCGCCAAACGGCAAACCAATCAAACCACCACGCTAAGTGGCTTTTTTGGTCAGAGGTCGTAATTCCGATAAGCGGGCGAGACATGCAGTTGGTTACTCACTGTTGCAAAAAAGAGGAATTTAGTAAAAAAAAGACGACAGGGCGGTTTAACACTTTCGGCGCGCCCAGCGCCCCAGCTTTGCTGAAAAACGGCTAACGCTGTCTTTAATGCGCGTCGCTAGTGGGCGGTTATGATAGGCGATATAATCAGCACAACGGGCAAGTAATACGTCGCTATTGACCGCCAGTTTTTCGATTTCTACCCAGCGGTTCCACTCCATCACGGAACCCCATCCAGGCTGGGAAAGTTGCGCGTTCGGCAATCGGTAATGAAAGGTCGGGCGCGGCTTGGTGAGCTCAGTATGTAGCAATTCATGGGGATGATTGGGGCGCAGATAGGCAAATAGCGGCAGCATATCCAGCTCGCGGTTACGCGTTGGGTTGTAGTGCAGGTAGTCGTCAATCAGCGTGTCCAGATCAGGCGTGTAGCGGCTATCCAGCACTTTTAGCGCGTACTCTTTATGAAACGGGTTGGCGTGGGGCAGCATTTCACGGGTGATATCCACTTTGATTTCGTCGCGCAGCCAGCCGGCAAGCAGCAAGTACGCGCGCAGCATCGCGAGTAGGTAATCGACGTCAAAACGCTCTACTTCAGGATTAAGGTGTAAGCCAAATCCATACAGCAGGCTGGCATCGGTACCCTTAGCGCCATGTTCTCGAAGGGCATCAAACAGCGTATCCAGCGCTTCCAATTCATCCCAGGGAATCGGTGGGCAAACGATTTCGGTAGGCACCAGGCCTGTGACCATATCACCAATCAGCTCGCGGGTTTTTTGATGAAACTGCACGCGCCGTTGGTGCTGGTGGCGCGCCCACTCGCTGTCTTGAGCGTGAGGCTCTTCAAGCAGTGTTTTGTCAGGATGAGCGTACTGGGTGTCGAGCTCAATACCAAACTCGCCCCAGCGGGTATGTTCAACCAGTAGCCGATGAGGGCTTACCACGTTAAGCTCCCCGCCAAACAGGTCACGCACAATCAGTGCCGTGTCGCGGGGGGGCAGCCCAGCAAATTCAATTTCGACGCCCACATGCCGGGTTTTCCCGTGACAGTTTAAGCGGTTAGGTGGAGCTTGTAGCGTCATCTCAGTATCCTTGAGGTGAACGTTTAGGTGTTCAGCCTATCATAGACACGCGTTAAGGCTGAGTGCATTCCTAAGCGCTGTAAGCCATGTCTTTGAAAACCATGTCTTTGAAAACCAGTCTTTGAAAACCAGTCGTTGAAAACATAAAGCGATGGAAAGCGGTAAGCAGGACGCCATTCAGACTAATGTTCAGGAGTAAGGCGTGCGACAGTACGGGTTAATCAACACGATAATAAGCGTTGTCTTCTTTTTGCTGGCAAGCCTGATCCTGACGAGTCTGGCATTCACTCAGGCCCAAGCGCAGATAGTGTCACTGCCCAGTTTGGGTGGCGGCGCTGAAGAGCAGGCAGAGGTGAGCGGCGAGGAGTTCCAGCGTTCACTGAACGATGTGATCGGCATGCTGGAAAGCGAAGAGCAGCGCACCCAGCTGCTTGAGTCGCTGCGCGAGCTGCAGATCGCAACCGGCGCTGCCGAGCAAGAGAGCGTTGTGCGCCAAGGAGGGCTGCTCGGTGCTCTCGCTGATACGTTAAGCGACCTTGGTGACCAGGCCCAAGCCGGTAACTCCCCAGTGGATGAATGGGCGCGCCAATTGGTGCAAGGCGTTGAAGATTTGCGCGCGCTGAACGATGACGCTGACCAGGGGGAAGCCGTCCGGGCGGTGGCTGAGGGTGCCGTGCTGGCGGTGGTTTGGACAGCGCTGCTGGTGGTGATGATTGCCTTTGGGCGCATGCTGGCAACCCGCCGTGATTGGCCGTTGGATCTCCCCCGCGACCCTAAAGGCTGGCTGCTGGCGGTGCACTTTTTCCGGCGTATGCTGCCCTGGGCGCTGTCCTTTGCCATCACGCTAGGCATTGGTCAGGTGCTGCCCGACAGCCCAGGACGCACGCTGGTGTTAGTGGTTGCGTATATTTGCCTGTGTGGCCGCGCACTTTCGGTGGTGTTTGAAACCGTCATTGCATTTTTCAGCCGCGGCCACCGCTTTACCGCGGTGCTGCTGCTTCAACAGCAGGCCCTGCGCGGGCTGTTTGTGATTGGTGCGTTGATCGCCCTTGGTGATGCGGTCAATTCCTCGCGTTTGGTAGAAATGCTCGGTAGCGAGCTTTCAAGCCTGGTGTCCGTGCTGGCTAATATGCTGGCGGCGCTGCTCTCAGCACGCTTTATTCTTAAATTTAAACGCCCGGTGCGCCACCTGATTTGCAATCGCCCTTACAAGCAGCGCCGCGATGCCAGCACCGCCGTGGAGATGATTCGCTCGCTGGGTGGGCTATGGCATATCCCTGCGTTGCTGCTGGTGAGCGGTTCCTTGTTGGCCATTTTCATTACCGTGGGCGATGTTGGCACTGCGCTGGCGCGCTCGATTATTTCAGCCAGCCTGCTGGTGCTGACGCTGGTGATTACCGGGCTGCTGCGTCGCCAAGCGGAGCGTATGGGCAAACGCCGTCATCGCCACCGCTATAGCCAATACCGTAAACGCCTTGAGCGGTTTGGTTTTGTGCTGGCGCATATCTGTTCGTGGATGGTGTTTGCCGAACTCTCCATGCAGGTGTGGGGCGGTTCTCTGTTTGGCCTGGGCCAGCAAGCCGTGGCCAGCACTCGCATTGGCCAAGCGCTGTTAAGCTTAGGTGCCACCGTGCTGCTGGCGTGGCTGGTATGGATTTTTGCCGATACCGCCATTCAGCGGGCGCTGACTTCCTCCTCGCGCGCTCGCGGGCGGCGGGTTAATCAGGCTCGGGCGCAAACCATTACGCCGATGATTCGCAACGTCATTTTCGTGACTATTCTAATTATTGCGGTGATCTCGGGGTTGGCAAACTTGGGCGTTAACGTAACACCGCTGCTAGCCGGTGCGGGTGTGATTGGTTTGGCGATTGGTTTTGGTGCCCAGACCTTAGTGCAGGACTTGATTACCGGCATTTTTATCTTGATCGAAGATTCGCTGGCGGTGGATGATTTCGTGCAAATCAATGGCCATATGGGCACCGTCGAAGGGCTAACGCTGCGCACCGTGCGGCTGCGCGATTTGGACGGTGTGGTGCATATCATCACCTTTAGCCGTATTGAGTCGATTCACAACATGTCGCGCCAGTTCGGTATTGCGCTGATGCGTATCCGCATTCCCTATGATATGAAAATCGATGATGCGATTACGCTAATGCAGGAAACCGCCCAAGAGCTACGCCGTGACCCGATGATGCGCCACTACATTTGGTCGCCGCTGGAAATGCAGGGGGTGCAGGGCTTCGAGGATGGCTGTCCTATTTTGCGGATGCGTTTTCGTACCGCGCCAGAGATGCAGTGGGATGTCTCCCGGGCATTCAACTTGTTGCTCAAGCAGCGCATGGAAGCCCAAGAGATTGATCTGGGCGTGCCGCGCCTGAGTGTCAGTATGGAAGCGCGCTCTGAAGATCGCATGGAGGCCACGTCAGGCACGTCGTTCTCGCTTGAAGATGGCGTGTCAGAAAATGCGCAGAGTGAAGCAAAAGCCGCGCCGGCATCTGCACAAAGCGCTGCATCACAAAGCGTTGCATCACAAACAGAGCATCACAAGAAACCCGCACCGCCAACGCCTGCACCGCGCCCGACAAAAGCAGAAATTCGCCAGGATGAGCAGGTGCGTAAGCACGGCGAGATGGCTAATCGTGCTGCATCACATCGGCACACGCCCCAGGTACAGGGCGAACCCCAAGGCGAGACCTACGCCAGCCCCGGCGGTGAACACGGCGACCAGTAGCCAAGGCCCGCGTAAGCGCCGCCAGCGGTTATACAGCGAGACCGCGTGGCTTACGCGGTCAACCAGTTCATCGTGGCGTGAAATGGCATGGTCGGGGGGAAGCGAAAAGTCATTCGCCACATCGCCCTGCCAGTACGCGCCGTGGCTGAGCCCTAAACGCGCGCGCAACCTGCCAATATCGCTGACGGTATCGTGCAGCGTGTCGTAGGTTTCACGGCGCTCGGCAACGCTGAACACCGCCTCTGCGTCTTGGCGCAGCGCGCTATGCTGGCAGTTAGCCACGGCTTGTTTGATCTCTTGGTCGTTGGCCTCTGGGGACACCGCAAGGCGTTGGTATAAATCGCGCATAGGGTCACATCGATTCTCTTGGTCTTGCATCAGGCGTGAAATAGTTAGCCTTACATGGCTTCAGTACGTTTGCATTAAATAATCGTAGGCGTTTTTAATCCGCTGAAAACGCGCAGAGGCCAGCGCTACCTGGTGCTCGCTTTCTGAAAAGAAGCGGTCTGGGTGGTGCAGCTGTGCCATGCGCCGATAGGCGTGCCGAACTTCAACGCGGGTGGCACCTGGGGTAAGCCCCAGCACCGAAAGCGCGCGCGTTGTGCGGTCTTGCGGCGGTGAAGCGCGCTGCTGGCGATTGCGTTGCCGCTGTTCTTGCTGGCGCTGTTCTTGTTGATGCTGCTCACGATAGCGCCACTGTTCCCGTTCGGTTTGTTCGCGCTGCTGTTGCTGCCTTTGCTGCTGTTCTTGTTGCCTTTGCTGGCGTTGCTGCTCCTGCTGGCGCGCTTGTTCCTGCTGGCGTTGCTGTTTGTGTTCTCGCGCTTGCCGGGCTTGTTCTTCCCGCTGCTGCTGTTTTTGCTGTTTTTGTTGCTTTTGTTGGTCGCGCTGCTCTTTCTTTCGCTGCTGCTGTTCGGCCCGTTCGTTGGCCTGCTGGTGCTGCTGCTTGGCGGCCTCGGCGTCGCGGGTTTTCCGCGCATGGTAGTCTGGGTCGTGAGCTTGCCAGTAGCTGTCTCGGCTGGGGTCTTCTGGCGCAGCCAGCGCAGCGCCCGTAATCTCTAGAAACAGGGTGTTTAAAGTGGCGGGTGCAACGGTTAGTAAATCGGCCAGAAATCGCAAAATATAGTGGTTGGCAAGCGACAGTTCACCGTCATCCGTGGCCACCGTAATTGCTTGATGGATAATGCTCAGGCTGCGTTCTTGGCCACATTCTTTGCGCAGCACCTCGGCGGCTAGCTGAATCGCTTGCAGGTCTTGGCTATGGGCAATACGCATGACCGGGCCAAGCTCGTGCCCGTGGCGAAACTGCGCGGTTACTTGGGCCAGGCGCCGCCGCCGCTGGCCTTCTGAAACGTGTTGGCGGTGCACAAGCAGCCAAGCCAACAGCAGCAATGTTGCCGTATCCACTTGGCTGCGGCTTTTTAACAGCAGCAGCTCAAAGGGTGAAAAACGGGCAATCGACATTCCCCAGCTCCGTAGATAGCTATTTGTAGTTGAAGAGATAAACCGCACGCAATGGTGGTTTTTAAACAACGCGTTAAAAGATGGCAAGGGTGTCTTTCACCATGCTCAATTTAGCCATGGTATATCATCACGTTAGGCAAAGGAGTAGGAGATTGGTGAGTTGATCAACGTTGAGCGTAAAAACAGCTTTCAGCTGCGTCTTACCCGGCGGCTCAAGGAAGAGACATCGCACAACCTCGACGTCTATCTTTTTGTGCCCGGAGAGCTTGGGTTAAGTACCCAGCTTATCTCCGAAGAGGTGTTTTATCATGCGGCGATTAGCGTCTCGCGCACCTATTACAGTGACGAGTATCTGCTGCCGCTGGTGCATAGCCGGCTGGCCAGCCGTAAACAGCTGGGCAGTGACTCCTACCGTTTGAGTTTGAGCCTTTATGCTTACCAATACGTGGTGGCGATGGAGCGCACCACCGAGAAGATGCTGGTCATGGCCAATAAGCTGCGCCACACCCGCAAGGACGAGCGCAGAGAAAACGCTCAGGCCCAGGAAAATGACACTCCTCTGCGCGAACAGTTGAATGAAATGATCGACTTAAGTGATGGCATCCTTAAGCGACTGCGGCGCAATCAGCCAACCGATGAAGGCTTATATAAGTACTTCGCCAATATTGATAACTACCTTTCTTGGTTTACGGAACAGCAGCTGTTGGCGCTGGTGGCACACCTGCCCCGCGGCGGCGAGTTTACCGACATTCGCCGGCGTTTTATTAGCGTGTGTCACCGCGAGGATGAATACCGTCGTGATCAGGAATACAACGCCGAACGCGTTATCGCCGACCCTACGCGGATGTCGAATAAAATGCGTTTGTTGCGCCGGCTGATCGAGCACCCCATCACTCTGAAACAGCAGGCGCTAGAGCTAGGTAGCGGTGAACAGAGAGCGGTTAAAGCCCTAGTAACGGCCGTGGTAATGGGGTTTGTATCGCTAGGCGTGCTGCATTTGCGCAGCGTGCTGGGCGATATTACCGCGCTTTTTGTATTAGCCATGGCGCTGCTCTATGCCATGCGCGAAGTGTTTAAGGATGATTTGCGCAATACTCTCTGGCGCTGGCTGCGTAAAGGGCGACCCAAATGGCGACGCCAGTATGTAGACCCCACGCGCAACGCTATTGTAGGGCGTCAATTAGAGTGGTTTGACTATAAACACTTTGCCTCACTGGGTGATGATATCCAGAAGATGCGCCGCCGCACGGTGGCCCAGCGCGAAGAAGTGGTGCTGCACTACCGTTCCAGCTCACGCATGTCGCCCACCCGCTTTTTAAGCGGCTATGAGCATACCCGTGAAACGCTCAATCTCGATATCTCCATGCTTACCCGGTTAATGAGCAAAGGAAAACACTACATCTACCGTTTGAAAGATGGCCAAGCGGTGCGTGAAAACGTCGAACGCCGCCACTTATTTAATTTAGTGATTCGTGAAACGGGCAGTGAAAACACCTCCTATCTCACTCGCTGGAAAGTGGTTGTCAGCCGGTCAGGCATTGTCGATGTAGCAAAAGTAGAAGAGAGAAGTGCAGTGAAGGAGAGCAAATAGCAGGAGAACAAATAGTTAAGCATGGGGAAAGATAAATTGCGCTAGATCAAAAGAGCAGCAACGCGCTCGTTAAGATAGCCCGCCAGCATAGCTAAATAGGTGTGAGAGAACTAGGCTCAAAGAAATGGCAAGGCACACTTGCTTTTAAAAAATTGACGCTAAGAAACTGTCTTTAAAAACGTGCCTCAAAGGTCGGGCGTAAGGAGAAGAACCATGCAAGCTATCGATATCATGACACCCAGCGTGGTGAGTGTGGGCCCCGATGCTGAAGTGCGTGACATTGCCCAGCTACTGCTCAAGCACCGTATTAGTGCCGTTCCTGTGGTAGATGGTGAGCACCGGGTGGTAGGCATTGTCAGCGAAGGTGATTTAATGCGCCGAGTAAAAGATAACCATAAGCAGGGTCAGTCCTGGTGGTTGTCACTCTTTAGCGCCGGCAAGAACCCAGCCGACTATGTGAAATTGCATGGCCGCAAAGCCCATGAAGTGATGACGCCAAACCCGATGACGGTTGAAGAGAACACGCCGATTCATACCATTGCCCGCATGTTAGAAAAACACCATATCAAACGGGTGCCTGTACTGCGTGATGGCAAGCTGGTAGGCATCGTCAGCCGCGCCAATTTGTTGCAGGGTATTGCCAATGCGGTGGTAGCACCGACCCAGTCACCCACGGATGATCGGCAAATTCGTGAAGCCATTTTGAAAGAGGTGGAAAATAATACCGGTGTGCACACCCAAAGCATCAGCGTGATTGTAGACGGTGGGGTGGTGGAAATTTGGGGGCTGGTTGAGTCGCCCGAACAGAAGCAGGCAGTAACGGTAGCGGCGGAAAATGTCCATGGGGTTACCAAGGTCGAAAATCAGTTAGGAATGATGCCGCGGGGCGCGGGGTACTTATAAGCGTTATCCAAGAAGGTGTCACCGTTCATACAAGAAAAGCCCGCCGTTTGAAAAGAACCGGCGGGCTTTTTGATGCTTTCAGATTGAATGATCACACGGCTGAATAGCTACGCGACAGGATGGTTACACGATTTTATCGTTACACAACAGCCTTAATCGCCTTTTCCAGGTTCTCTACGCTGCGCTGAGTATGGTGCAGCTTATCTAGGCCAAACAGGCCGATGCGGAAGGTTTGGAAGTTATCGCCTTCATCGCACATCAGCGGTACGCCGCCTGCAATTTGCACCCCCGCCTGGGCAAGTTTGCCCACCAGGCCGCTATCGTTGCTGTAGCACACCACCACGCCTGGGGCTTCAAACCCTTCAGCGGCAACGCTTACAAAGCCGCGGCGTTTAAGCATGTCGCGTACACCCTGGCCAATGGCTTGCTGTTCCTCTTTCACCTTGGCAAAGCCGTAGGCACGGGTTTCCTGCATAATATCGCGCAGCTGCCGTAAGGCATCCGTGGGCATCGTGGCGTGGTAGGCGTGCCCGCCATTTTCGTAGGCTTGCATAATGCTGTGCCACTTGGCCAAGTCACAGGCAAAGCTATTGCTTTGGGTCTCGCTCAAACGCTGGGTAGCACGTTCTGAGAGCATTACCATAGCGCAGCAGGGCGAACCGCTCCAGCCCTTTTGCGGCGCGCTGACTAGCACATCAATGCCTAACGCCTGCATATCCACCCACAGCGTGCCCGCGGCAATAGCGTCTACCACGAACAGGCCACCTACCTCGTGAGTGGCCTCGGCCAGCGCTTTGAGGTAGTCATCCGGCAGCAGCAAGCCTGCTGAGGTTTCTACCTGAGGCGCGAAGACGACGGCAGGCTTTTCGCTACGAATCTGTGCCACGGCTTCGTCAATCGGAATCGGCTGGAAAGGCGAATGGGCATCGTCGGCTTTAAGACGCCGCGCTTTAAGTACCGTGTGCTGATCGGTTAGGCGGCCCATCTCGATAATTTGCGTCCAGCGGTAGCTGAACCAGCCGTTGCGAATCACCAGAGTCTTCTGATCAACGGCAAACTGACGCGCCACTGCTTCCATGCCAAAGGTACCGCTACCGGGAACGATGACGGCGGAGTGAGCGTGGTAGACCTCTTTCAGCGTGGCCGATATATCCCGCATCACCGTTTGAAACTGTTGCGACATATGGTTTAGCGAGCGGTCGGTGTAGACCACTGAGTACTCAAGCAAACCGTCGGGGTCGACGTTGGGCAGTAAACCAGCCATGGCGTTCTCCTATTTTAGACGCACACAAGTCACAGGTCAGAATACGGATAACCTCGTTGCTATGCTAATACCTCAGCTTATAAAGCTGTTAGCGTTTGCCTGTTGAGGAGAGAACTTTACTATTAACGTCGCCATGTAGGGTGAAAATTAAAATAGCTGTTGTCTCTTCCTTCTCTCTCACGCTTCTGGCTTGATCATTCGAAAACATCTATGGGTAATGCCATGTATGCCTGCACTGAAAAGTAGCAGCTGCCTGTTCTTTGCGTTTCATTGAACGCTAATAGTGCATCCTCGCCAAGTAGATAATGATAAGTCAGTGACGTCGATCAAAGAGTATCTCTATTAGCGTGAAAGCTAAATCATTGAAAATAAAATATTAATTTTTTTTACTGTGTTTTTTTTTGGTTATTTTTAATATTTGGCATGTTCTATGCATTTATTAAGTCGATGAAAGTAAATGGGCGTTATAAATTTTCCGGAGATTATTAATGAATTGGTCAAGATTTACTCTGATTGCTTTAGGTGGTGTAACGCTAGGAAGCTTTGCTCATGCGAGCGAAGATTTTGTACCCGAAGAGCTGACTGTAATGGAGCGTATAAAGCCTGGGCCGAATGTATTTGTTTTGGATCAGCTTTGGAGTGGAGCTAGTCGTGCAAATGTCATTTCTCAGGAAGATTTAACAGTAAAGGGGAACTTGAGCTTTGGCATTGTTGGGCAAATTGTGACCAGTCATGACTCAAAAACGCTCTATAGTATGTCAGCTTATGCCGAGAGAATTTCTTATGGCCCAACAGAAGTTGTACTTCAAGAGTTTGATGTAGATACGTTGAGCTTAAAGCGCGAAATAGTCATCCCTGAAAAAGCCGCTCAAGTTGCTCCGTCAAACGCAATAGTCGCACTTTCTTATGATGATAATTATGCATTTGTGCAAAACGCGACCCCCGCAACCTCTGTTTCGGTAGTGGATTTAACGTCGGGAGAATTCGTCGAAGAAGTGCCTACTCCTGGTTGCTTTGGTATTTTCCCCGCTAGTGATTCGGTGAAGTTTACTACCGCGTGTGGTGATGGTCGATTCCAGTCTTTTTCATTAGGCAACGATAACCAGTTTGGTTCGCCAGAGCCTAGTGAAAAAATCTTTGATCCCACTTCAGACCCTATATTTATTGTTGGAAAAAGAGCTGGTGATGAGCTGGTATTTGTATCTTTCTTCGGGAATGTTTACCAAGTGTCAGATAGTGGCGATATGGTGTCACTGACTAACAAGTTTGCCATCACTGATGGTGTAGAAGGGGGCTGGGCTCCAGGCGGTGTAGATGTGGCTGCTTATAACGAAGCTAACGATGTGTTATTCGTTACCATGCACTCAGATGCTTATAACGGAAGCCATAAGAACGCTGCCGAGGAAGTTTGGGCTGTGGAACTAAGTAGTGGCGATGTACTTAGCCGATCACCAGTCCATGAGCTGGCATCGATTTCAGTAACTGATGGTGAAACTCCCATACTATTTGGTTTGGACGAAGAAAGCACGCTGACGCGCTTTGAAGTTGATGTAGGTGCCGATTTTGAGCTAGAGCCTACTTCTAGCCTAGAAAGTGTCGGTGACTGGACTGTTTATTCAATTGCAGGAAAATAGATGCTTATGAATCTTTCTGAGTTGGGGGCGCTTACTTATTTGGTGCTATTAGCACTTATATTTGCCCAGTCAGCATGGCATAAGGCTAACGACTATGGACGTTTTCTCGGCCTTGTTGCTAATTACCGATTAGTTCCTGGTTTTATAGAAGAGGGTGTATCGCGAACTCTTATTGCGGCTGAAATATTGCTTGTAATACTTTTGATTTTTCCTGTTACTGCGGTTTTTGCTTCGTTGTCTGCTGGAGTTTTATTACTCGTTTATGCTGGCGCAATGGGAGTGAATCTCATCCGTGGAAATCAGTTAATTGATTGTGGATGTGGCGGCCGTGCTCAGCCTGTTTCGTGGCTGTTAGTGCTGCGAAACTTAGTGTTGGCATCGTGCGCTTTACTACCATTAACTTTTGACGCGAGTCAGCCGAGCAAAATAGAACTAACCGTTGCGCTGCTGGCTGGAGCTGTCCTGTGGCTGGCCTACAATCTTTCCGGGAAAATTATAGAAAATAACAGACGGTTGTCCAGTATTCGTCAATTTTGAAATTAGAGAGTATCCCTATGACCTTATTAACATTCGTTGTTTCACTACTTGGCCTAATGGTACTGGGCTTGATAATTGGTTTTTTTGTATTGGTTCGGCAGATTGGAATTCTGTATGAGCGCATCTCGCCAGTGGGTGCAATGATTAATGAAAGTGGCCCAAAAACAGGTGAAGTTTCTCCTGCCTTTAACCTGCCCAGCTTAACTGGTGGTCAAGTACAAGTTGGTAGCCCTTCATCACGGCACAATCTGGTGTTTTTTCTCTCACCTACTTGCCCTATCTGCAAAAAGTTACTACCAGTGCTGAAGTCTATTGACAAAAATGAATCCAACTGGCTCTCAGTCATATTGGCAAGTGATGGTGACGAAAAAAACCACTACGACTTTATTCAAAACGCACAGCTAGGGGGATTTCCTTATGTGATTTCAGAACAGCTAGGTGTGACTTATCGAGTGTCGCGGCTTCCTTTTGCCGTTCTTTTAGACAACGAAGGCATCGTAAGAGCTAAAGGACTTGTTAACACCAGAGAGCAACTGGAAAGCCTCTTTAATGCACTCGAAACTGGCTATGCATCTATACAAGATCTAGCTAACAAAGAAGCCCAACACTAATTATTGAGAGACCGCTATGGCTAATTTATTTGATACCCTGCTTAATGCTATTGATAAAAACTCTGAAAAAGGTGTGCGTAGTGTAGCGCAACAACATGGCCGACGATCATTCTTAGCGAAAGCGAGCACGCTGTTTGCCGGTGCTATGTTAGCACCTATTTTACCATTTGACCGCTCGTTGGGTGGCGCCGCTATGGCTAGTGATGTTGTGACGGATGAGAATGACTGTGCTTATTGGAAGCATTGCGCATTAGATGGCAATCTTTGCTCTGCATCAGGTGGCTCATTAACTAGCTGCCCCCCTGGCTCAGAGGCATCCCAAGTAGCCTGGGTCGGAACTTGTCGTAACCCAAATGATGGTAAAGATTACTTAGTTTCCTATAACGATTGCTGTGGCCGTGCTTCAGTTCCCAGCGCTACATTTTGTTTCCGCAGTGAAGGAGAGCGCCCAGGGTATAGAATGGGTTTGCATAATGATATTAACTGGTGCATGGCAAATACCAACAAAGGTTATCACTGTACTGTTTCGGTGGTTGTTGGACTTGCAGATGCTTAGTTTAAGGTACTTATCCGCTTTTGTGATGTGTCTTTTTCTAACTGCTAGCCCTCCTGGGCTAGCAGCTGGGGATGAATTATTCCAGCAAAGTTGTGGCGGTTGTCATGGTGCCGGTGCATTGGGAGTCCCCGGGCTAGCACCCTCTCTGAAAAACCCTGACTTATGGGGCTCTTTAGAAGAAGATGCCCTTCGCTATCTGGTTGGTGTTGTAACCAGTGGGATGAGTGGCAAGCTGGAAGTAAATGGTCAAGTGTTTCAAGGGATGGCGATGCCACCAATGCGTCAAATTAATTCAAAAAGCCTTACGAGTATCGCTGATTATGTTCTTTCAGGAGTGAATGGTTTAACAGTCACGCCTTCGGAAAGCACAGTAATAGAGTTGCAAAGTGAGCCGATGGATCATGGATCATTGCGAGAGTTACGCAGTGCTGGGGGAGGCGATGAACGCTAAATATGTTTGTACTGTATTAGTAGTTCTGGCTTCTGCAATCAGCCAGATTGGGCCGTTATTTGCAGTAGACCATCAACCAACGCGGCAATGGAAGCCTACTGGTGCGCAAAATTTAAAAGAGGGAAGATCACCTGAAGCAAGCTACTTATTACACTGTGCAGGATGTCACGGTCGTGATGGTAGCGGTGCTGAGCACGCAGGCATTCCTCCTTTTCCAGGTTTTATTGACAAATTTTTTAATGATGAGGAGGGCAGGCTTTATATGATGCACGTCCCAGGGGTCGTCAGTACCAGCTTGCCTGATTATGAGTTAGCGGGTTTGATGAACTATGTAGTAGAAGAATGGGGGGGAAATGAAAGTGTGACTCATTTTACTGAGAAAGAAGTTGGGTATCTGCGAAGCCAAGACGTTGATGATGTTGTTAAACTGCGTCGTAGCATTACTCAGCGGCTTGAGAGTGAAGGCATAGAAATGCCTAATTATCCCTGGCCTTAGATCGTTATTAGTAAACATTAACACCAATCCAGATTGTTAAAGGTTTGATAGTAGTAATATAAAGGTGCTTGAATACGTAAAATCGTATATAGCAATTAACTTACAGTTACTCTCTGGGCGAGTGTCTCGTCCAGAGAGTAGTTTACCAACAAACTAGAAAACTATGTTATCGCGGCGGTAACTGCTCGGGCCCAAAGGCGTCGGGCAGCAGCGTTTCCATGGTGTAGGTTTTCATCAGTTCACCGCTGCCGGAAAGTACCTTGATTTCGGTCTCTGGCGTGGCGAATTCGCGGATGCGCTGGCGGCAGTCGCCGCAGGGTGTGCACAGGTGATCGCCAGGGCCCATCACATAGACGGTCGTCAGTTGGCGCTGCCCAGCGGTGATCATCGCGGAGATGGCCGAGGCTTCGGCGCACAGGCCTTTGTAATGAGCCACTTCCACGTTCGTGCCCGCAAATTGTTGGCCATCCGGGGTGATCATCACTGATGCCACGGGATGCGCCGAGTAGGGCACATAGGCGTTAGCCCGCGCGCTGAACAGCTTTTGAACGATCTCTTCCGATACCTGTTCCATCATTTTTCCTTTTGGCCGCTTCAACGTGCTCTTTTCAACGTTCTAAGCGCGGGCTGCGTCATCGCGTAACACGGTATCCAATGCAATCAGCATCATGTCGTCAAACGTGGTTTGGCGGTCAGCGCTGGAGAGTGAATCGCCTTTCAAGATGTGATCTGACACCGTGCAGATGGTCATGGCGCGGGCACCAAACTCGGCGGCGACGCCGTAAAGGCCGGCGGCTTCCATCTCGACGCCGACAATGCCGTAGCGCTTGAGCAGCTCGGCCATTTCAGTTTGCGGGTTGTAGAACAAGTCTGCTGAGAACATATTGCCGACTTTTACCGGCACGTTTCTGGCCTTGGCGGCAGCCACCGCGTGTTGGATCAATTCAAAATCCGCAATCGCGGCGAAGTCGTGGTCGTTAAAGCGCATGCGATTGACCTTGGAGTCGGTGCTGGCACCCATGCCGATGACCACATCGCGCACGTTGACATCATCGCGCACCGCGCCACAGGAGCCCACGCGAATCAGCGATTTAACCCCGTAGTCGGTGATCAGTTCTTTGGCGTAGATGGAGACCGATGGAATGCCCATGCCGTGTCCCATCACGGAAATCTCGCGGCCTTTGTAGGTGCCGGTGTAGCCGAACATATTGCGCACATCGTTCACCTGGCGAACGTTTTCCAGGTAGGTATCAGCGATGTATTTGGCGCGCAGCGGGTCGCCGGGCATCAGTACGGTATCAGCGAAATCGCCCATTTCGGCATTGATATGCGGTGTAGCCATCAAAGGTCTCCTTTAAGCGGCGCTAGCCTTTATGTAGCGTTAGGAAGAAAGCTTTTGCCGTCGGCCATGGCTGGGAGCAGGAAAAAGTCGGCCAGGGTTTGGCCAATATCGGCAAAGGTGCCGCGCTCGCCTAGCGAGCCGGGGGTAAAGCCCGCGCCGTGTACCAGAATCGGGATGTACTCGCGGGTATGCTCGGTGCCGTGCCAAGTGGGGTCGCAGCCGTGGTCGGCGGTGAGAATCAGCAGATCATCTTCGTTTAGCGCAGCCAGCAGCTTAGGCAGCTTGGCATCAAACGCTTCCAGCGCGGCGGCGTAGCCCGGTACGTCCCGGCGGTGGCCGTAAACCGAGTCAAAATCAACAAAGTTGGTCATGATCATCACGCGCTCGCCGACGTCGCGTTGGCTGGTACGCTCAATCTCGTTAAGCGTGGCGTCCATCAGCGCGTCGTGGCCGCTGGCTTTTACCTTGTGGGTAATGCCGCAGTGGGCGTAGATATCGGCGATTTTACCAATCGAAACCACGTCGCCACCGGCGTCAGCGAGCTTTTGCAGCACGGTGGGTGCCGGTGGCTCAACGCTGTAGTCGCGGCGATTGCCGGTGCGGGCGAAGGTGCGGCTGTCTTCACCCATGAACGGACGCGCAATCACGCGGCCAATGTTGTAAGGCGCCAGCAACTTGCGGACGGTTTCGCACAGCTTATAAAGCCGTTCCAGGCCGAAATACTCTTCGTGGGCAGCAATCTGAAACACCGAATCCGCCGAGGTGTAAACAATAGGCCTATCCGTCGCAATGTGCTCTTCACCCAAGCGGGCGATGATCTCGGTGCCCGAGGCGTGGCAGTTGCCAATCACCCCCGTTAAATCAGCCTCCTGGATAATGGTATCGAGCAGTTCCAGCGGGAAGCTGTCGGTTTTATCCGGAAAGTAGCCCCAGTCAAAGCGCACCGGCACACCGGCAATTTCCCAGTGGCCGGAGGGGGTGTCTTTGCCGCTGGAGACCTCTTTGGCATGGGCGTAGGCACCCTCTAAATTTTCCGGCAGCGTAACACCTTCGGCAATGCTGCCCGTGGCATCGCGGTGGGCGTGAAACAGCCCTAGCTTGGCCAAATTGGGCAGCTTGAGTGGCCCAGAACGGTGGGCGTTATCCGCTTCGCCACGGGCGCAGGCGGCAGCAATATGACCCAAGGTGTCAGCGCCTTCATCGCCGAAGGCCGCGGCATCCGGGGCGGCACCAATTCCAAACGAGTCAAGCACCAGTACAATTGCGCGGCTCATCGGGCTTCTCCACAGAAGGTGTCTTGAATCAGGGCATCGGCGCTGGCAGCACCTTCACCCATCGTAAACGCCGCGCGCAGCTGTTCGGCGGCGCGTTCGGCGGCGGCTTCACTGCGGGCGTGCACTATGGCGATGGGGCGCTGGCTATCCACGCTTTCGCCAATTTCGACGCTTTCGCCAATTTCGACAATATCGGTGAAGCCGACGCTGTGATCAATGCTGGCGTCGTTACGCAGGCGGCCGCCGCCCAGTTCCACTACGCTCATGCCCACGGCGCGGGTATCGATACGCTGAACCGTTTGAGGTGCATCGCCGGCTTGCTCGGCATAAACAGGTTTAATGACCTTGGCTTTGGGCAGGTAGTGCTCCGAGCGCTCGATAAAGTCGCTGGGGCCGCCAAGTTCACGCACCATGCGGGCGAACACCTCGGCGGCTGCACCGGAAGTTAGCGCTTTTTCCAGCTTGGTGAGCGCTTCTTCACGGTTAGCCACCAGCTTGCCAGCCATCAGCATTTCCACTGCCAGCTCGCGGGTGACGTGCATCACGCGGCTGTTGGGGCGCTCGCCGCGCAGCAGCGCCAGGGTCTCGACAATTTCCACGGCGTTACCGGCGCAGGGCGCTAGCGGCTGGCTCATGTCGGTAAGCAGGGCAGTGGTGGGCGTGCCCGCTTGGGTCGCCACATTGGCGATGCTTTTAGCTAGCTCGCGGGATTTTTCCGGCGTCGGCATAAAAGCGCCGCTGCCGACTTTTACATCCATGACCAGCGCATCCAGCCCTGAGGCCAGCTTCTTACCCAGGATAGAAGCGGTAATTAGCGGAATGGATTCCACCGTGGCGGTCACATCGCGCACGCCGTAAATGCGCTTATCGGCGGGGGCGAGAGCGGCGGTTTGGCCGATAATTGCCACGCCGGTGGATTTCACCACCTCGCGAAAGCGCTCCGGCGCGGGGTAGGGGTCGTAGCCGGGAATGGATTCGAGCTTATCCAAGGTGCCGCCAGTGTGACCCAGGCCACGGCCTGAAATCATCGGTACGAACGCGCCGCAGGCGGCTACCCACGGGCCGAGCACTAGCGAGACCAAATCACCTACGCCGCCGGTGGAGTGTTTATCAACAATCGGCCCCGACAGGTTGAGCGAATCCCACTGCATCACGTGGCCGGAGTCGCGGGTGGCGGTGGTGAGTGCCACCACTTCTTCACGGTTCATGCCGTTAAGAAACACCGCCATGGTGAAGGCACCAATTTGGGCGTCGCTAATGCGGTCATCGGCAATGCCCTGCACAAACGCTTTGATCTCTTCGGCGGGCAGCGGCTGGTTGTCACGCTTTAGGCGAATCAGCTCCTGGGGAAGCAGGGCGCAGTTAGTGGCGTTGGCGGGCATTCATCACCTCCTTCGATACCTTCGATACTTTCAAGATCTTTAAAGACTTTCAGTAGGAAGAAAGCGGAGCCGCGTTGCCGTTGCCGCTTAACGTTGCCAGCAAGCTGCCCAGCAGGCTAGAGGCACCGAAACGAAAGTGCGCCGGCGTTACCCACTGTGGGCCCATAATGTCGTTAGCCAGAGCCAAATATTGTGCGGCGTCTTCGGCGGTTTTGACGCCACCGGCCGCTTTAAAGCCAACGTCTTTGCCGCTGGCTTTAATGGCTTTGAGCATAATCTCAGCGGCTTCTAGCGTCGCGTTGACAGCCACTTTTCCGGTCGAGGTTTTAATGAAGTCGGCACCCCCTTCAATGGCGAGTTCGCTGGCGCGTTTGATCAGCGCAGGCTCTTTAAGCTCGCCGGATTCAATGATCACTTTGAGCAGCGCTTGGCCAGCACAGGCGGCTTTGCACATTTCGACCAGTTCAAGGCCGGTCTCTTCATCGCCCGCCATCAGCGCACGGTAGGGGAACACCACATCGACTTCATGGGCACCGGAGGCAACCGCATCGCGGGTTTCTCGGGCGGCACCCATGATGTTGTCGCCACCGTCAGGGAAGTTGGTGACCGTGGCAATGTTCACCTGGTCATTGAGCTTGTGGGCGGTGAGTGCGCGCTGGGCGGTGACAATAAACTGCGGGTAGACGCACACGGCAGCAGGGGTGCCGAAGGGCGTTTTCACCTGCTGGCACAGCGCTTCAATAGTGGCATCGGTGTCACTGTCGTTCAGGCTGGTGAGGTCCATCAGCGCTAGTGCCTGACGGGCTGCGTTGGTGATATCAATAGAAGCGGTCATGGCATTCTCGCAAATCTGAAAAAGATAAAAACGGGCACTGCAGATAAAACCGCAGCGCCCGGTGAAGTAAGTCGTTTTTAACAAGTCCTTTTTAACAAGTCGCTTTTAACAAGTCGCTTTCATTTTCATTGTACTAATTCGTCGCTTTGTTAAATACCGCTGTTTACGTTTCCCGCTGGCTGGCCTGAATCGCGGTCAACGCAATGGTGTAAACGATGTCGTCTACCAGGGCACCGCGGGAAAGGTCATTCACTGGCTTGTTTAAACCTTGCAGCATTGGGCCTACGCTGACCACCCTTGCGCTACGTTGAACGGCTTTGTAGGTGGTATTGCCGGTATTAAGGTCGGGGAAGACAAACACGGTGGCTTTACCCGCGACTAGCGAATCTGGTGCTTTCTGTTTGCCCACGCTTTCAATGGCGGCGGCGTCGTACTGGAGCGGGCCATCAATAGCTAAGTGCGGCGCACGCTGTTTGGCAATGCGGGTGGCTTCGCGCACTTTATCCACATCGGCACCGGTGCCGGAGTCGCCGGTGGAGTAGCTGATCATGGCGACCCTGGGCTCAATACCAAAGGCTTCGGCGGAGCGGGCGCTTTGCAGGGCGATTTCGGCCAGGGTTTCCGCGTCGGGGTCTGGGTTAACCGCACAATCGCCGTACACCACTACCTGTTCGGGCAGCAGCATAAAGAAAATCGACGAGACTTGGTTATATTCCGGCGCGGTTTTAATCAGCTGGAACGCAGGCCGCACGGTATTGGCGGTGGTGTGTATCGCCCCTGATACCAGCCCGTCTACTTCATCTAACTGCAGCATCATGGTGCCAAGCACCACGTTGTCGTGTAGCTGCGCTTCGGCCGTTAGCTCGTTGAGTTTGCCGCGGCGAAGGTCAACCATCGGGCCAATATAGTTCGCGCGGGTGCTTTCGGGGTCGATAATAGTGAGGTCGTTAGGCAGTGTAAGGCCACGATTACGCGCGACGCTTTCGATTTCATCGCGCTTGCCCAGCAGTACGCAGTTGGCGATACCGCGGTGCTGGCAGATAATCGCCGCTTCAATGGTGCGCGGCTCATTGCCTTCCGGCAGCACAACGCGCTTGTTGGCCTGCTGCGCCAGCTTGACCAGCTGATGACGAAACGCCGAAGGCGATAAGCGGCGGGTATAGCCTCGGCTTAGATTGTCTTTCAGCCACTCTAAATCTATGTGAGCAGCGACGTAACGGGCAACCTGTTCGGCGCGTTCGAAATCATCCATGGGGATTTCGGTGCTTAACTGGCTGAGATTTTGGGCGGTGGTCAGGCTGTCGGTGTCCACCACCAATACCGGCAGTCCCGTTTTGAGCGCGGGGCGACACATCTCAATCATATTGCCGTTGGGTATAAAGCCGTTGGTCAGCAGCACGCCCGCCAACGGAATGCCGTTCATGGTGGCTAGCGCGGATGCCAGCACCACATCGTCACGATCGCCAGAGGCGACGACTAAGCTGCCTGGCTTGAAAATATGCAGCGCATTGGCAGCGCTGCGGGCACATAAGCTGGTGGAAAGCACCCGGCGGCTGGTGGCCTCACCTTCGTTGAGCATTTTGGCGTTAAGTGCTCGCGCCACATCCAGCACGCGGGGGGCGAGTAGTGGTTTGCTGTGGGGTACCACGCCAATGAGGTGAAACTTGTCGGTTGCCAGTGCGGGGGAGTGGCGGCGCAGTTCGGCAAGTACTGATTCTTCCAGCTGCGGCTTAATCGTGCCCGGCGCGGCGGAAAGGTGGTCTTCCTGGCCATAGGGAAGGTTTTTCATCCGCATTAAAATGCCGCCCAGGGTGCGGCTGGAACTTACCCCACCAAAGCTACGCGCATGCATATCTAGTTGATCGGCCAGGGCTTCTGGCTCATTTAAGTCACCGGTGCCAACGAGAATAATCCGTGCATTCAGTGCGTTGGCCAGCTGGGTGTTCGTTTGCGTGGCGTAGGTCGTTTGTTTGGTGGGCACCACGCCTTCGACGACCACCAAGTCTAACGTGCCCCCATCCCGATGCGCTTGCTGGATGACTTGCTCATACAGCTCAATCACATTTTCCATCAGTTCATCGGTGTGATCGTCGCGCAGCAGGCGTTCCAAGCGCGCCTGCGATATCGGTGAAGGCGGGCGCTGATTAAGGGCGCGGGAAACCAGTGCGGTAGAGCGGTCAAGGCCGGGGCCGTTCAGCTCATTTTGCATAAACGGCTTTAAAAAACCGGCTTTCAGGCCAATGGTGTCTAACGCTTGAATTAACCCCAAACAGGCTGAGGTAAGCCCAGCACCTTCGCTGGTGGGGACTAACAGAATGACTTGCGGTTGGGCGGGGTGGGAATTCATAGACGAGCCTCTAGGCAGTGGCGGGTTTCCATGGCAATGCGGCCTTCTTCGTCGGTAGGAATCACCCATACCTGCGGGCCTTGATGGTCTGCGTTATCAAGCCTGCCTTCTTTGCCACGAATGGTCGCTTCGTTGGCGTTGTCGTTTAGCGCAAAGCCGAAGTGCGGCAGTAGGGCGAGCACATTGCGGCGCACAGTAGACGAGTTTTCGCCGATGCCGCCGGTAAAAATAAGGCCATCTAGCTGGGGCAGCGCACAGGAAAGGGCGGCCAGCGATTTAGCGATACGATAGCAGAACACATCAATGGCTAGCTGCGCGTTTGCGTGGCCCTGTTTGGCGGCGTCTTCAATTTCGCGCAGGTCGTTGGTTAAGCCTGAAAGCCCCAGCAAACCACTTTCTTTGTTGAGCACGCTGTCAATTTTTTCTAGTGACCAGCCCAGCTGGCGGTGCAGGTGGGTGTGCAGGCCAGGGTCAACATCGCCACTGCGGGTACCCATTACTACCCCTTCCAACGGGGTAAGGCCCATGCTGGTGTCCAGGCTTTGGTTATTCCATACCGCGCTTGTTGAGCAGCCGTTACCTAAATGCGCGGTCAGCCAGCCACCGGCACCGCGGTCGCTTAACTCGGCGGCGCGCTGGCTTACAAAAGCGTGGCTGGTGCCGTGGAAACCGTAGCGACGAATGCTGTGTTCGGTGTAGAGCGCTTCCGGCAGCGCATAGCGGTAGGCGCGGGGCGGCATCGTTTGGTGGAAAGCGGTATCAAATACCGCCACTTGCGGCAGTTCAGGAAATATTTTTCGAGTGGCGGTGATACCTGCCAAGTTGGCTGGATTGTGCAAGGGTGCCAGGGCGGCGGTTGTTTCAATGGCATTAATAACGCTGTTATCGATGAGCGCGGCTTGGGTGAAATGTTCCCCGCCATGCACAATACGATGACCAACCGCGCCGGGTAAGCGGCCTTCTAGATGCTCAAAAATCGCATTGAGTGCTTGGGTATGATCGGCAGCGGGAAGGGGCTGAGTGAAGCTTTCACCGGCGCTGTTTTGGCCTTTTAAGCGTGCCTCTGCACTGCCCAGGCGTTCGGCTAAACCTGCAAGGCGCGGTGCTTGAGGGTCTGGATCAATCAACGCGTATTTAATGGAAGAGGAACCACAGTTAATAACCAGCACCGGAGCATTCATAAACACCTTTTCCCAACGAGGTTAGTGAATAAATAGATAAACTTTAGTCTAGCATGCTGCAATGCGGAAACGCAGCGCCAGGATTTCGTTAGCCTTCTATGTAAAAGCTAGGCATTCTAGATGATTAAGACCTGCATGGCAGGGTTCTTTTTTACCGAAAAGCGCGGAATACTCCATCCAAGCCACCGCATTGGGTGGAGATGAATAGCGCGGCACCCGCCAGGGTGCCTAGCTGGCACTTGCACTTGAGAACT